>Ga0169931_10005181_pt1 | contig 19948 bp, 19 predicted proteins | sample Kivu_15m_20L_FD_129675 | JGI IMG/M metagenome (GOLD analysis project Ga0169931, IMG submission 129675) | Freshwater microbial communities from Lake Kivu, Western Province, Rwanda to study Microbial Dark Matter (Phase II) - Kivu_15m_20L... | ecosystem: Environmental > Aquatic > Freshwater > Lake... | reverse complement strand
TTCCGGCAGGTATATGCGTCAGTTATTCAGGACTGGTTCGATGTGAATAACCCGGGAGAGGTACTCAACGGGAGCTTCCAGACACTGCCCATCTTCAAAATGTCGTCGGGAACTCAGGAGAGTACCGGACGAACAGACTGGCAAACCGGCAGCTATCCCAATCCGGTGCGCTCCACCGCCACCATCACATTCACCATTCCGGCTGCACAGGTCAGCATCTTCCTGCTCGACAGTCAGGGACGGCAGATCAAAAAAATTGCTGAAGCATACTATACTGCAGGTACGCACCAGGCTGTTTTTGAGCGGGACGGACTGCCTTCCGGAAACTATTTTTATACCCTGCGCGTAAACGGCATGAGCGTGACCCGAAAACTGCTTATCCTGTAATATGACTACCACCAACGAACCTGTACTTCTTTTCGACGGTGTATGCAACCTGTGCAATGCGTCCGTGCAATGGGTATTACTGCGCGACAAACAAGGCATATTTCGTTTTGCTTCACTCCAGTCCGACTACGGACGGCAGTTACTCACCGGGCACGGTCTGAACCCCGGCGATCTGAGCAGCGTGGTACTCACAGACGGAGAAAAGATCTGGCTCAAATCCGACGTCCCGCTCGAAATATTCCGCAGACTGGGCGGCTGGTGGAAAATACCGGCACTGCTTCGGTTTGTTCCGTGTCCGGTCAGAGATATAGTCTATGATTTCATCGCCCGAAACCGGTACCGGTGGTGGGGACAGCGAGAGCAGTGCATGATGCCACGAAAAGAATGGAAAGACCGGTTTATTCAGGCATGACGGCCCATGAACAGGTCGCAATTTACAGGAATGTGATCTTGCAGATAAAAAAGTCAATGCAGCACAAATTCCGGCAACTACAGTATTATTGGAGTATGCCGGCAGGTCCGACCTTTGCATCAACAAAATTTCTCTGATATGCAGAATTTGAACGAAACACCCACCATGGCCCCAACGATGCAGCCAACCATGCAAACCAATCAGGCGCACAAGGATATTCCGGGCAATCCGTCGGTTGCCAAGAGCAGTGTGAACAAGCTCAACGACCGGTCAGGCGGTCAGGCCCTCCGGGTGATGAGCGAGGAAGACTGGGCATTCTGGCAGCACAATGGCTATATTGTCATTAAAAATGCCATTCCGCGCGATCAGGCCCTCCGAACCGCCGCCTTCCTTTGGGAGTTTGAAGAAAAAGACCCGAATAACCCCGACACCTGGTATGCGCCCCCGCGCGCGGAGATGCGCATGAAGGAACTCACCAACAGCGGAATGGTGGAAGTGTATAACCACCAGTTTCTGTGGGCTAACCGGCAGACACAACGCGTGTACGATGCCTTCGTGGACGTCTGGGGTACCGAAAAGCTCTGGGTCACCATTGACCGCGCCAACCTGAATCTCCCCTCGCGTCCCGGACACGAATTCAGGGGGTTCATCCACTGGGACTACGACCCCGAAACCCGCCCGCAAAATGTGCAGGGCGTACTGGCGCTCGCCGACCAGACCGACGAAAACATGGGCGGATTTCAGTGTGTACCCGGGCTCTACCGCGAATATGACACCTGGAAACTGACCCAGCCGGAAGACCGGAACCGTTTTCAGCCCGATATCACAGGCTTTGAGCTGGTAAAAGTGAAGATGGAAGCCGGCGATCTGCTTATTTTCAACTCCACCCTTGCACACGGTATTCGACCAAATCTGTCGGAAAACAAGGTACGCATGGCTCAGTACATCTCCATGATGCCTGCCGAGGAAGACAACGCGTCGCTCCTCGACTGGCGCGTGCGCTCCTGGCGCGACCGAATTGCGCCGGAGGGATATGCCTTCCCGGGAGATCCGCGCAACTGGGAACAGACGCGCTACTCCACCGCTGTACTATCTGAACTGGGTAAAAAACTCCTCGGACTGGAAAAATGGTAAATCAACCTGCTGCCACACTCAATAATGGCGTTGAAATGCCTCTGCTGGGCCTCGGATGCTGGGATATGAACGGCAAAGAGGCCCAGCAGGCAGTAGAAGCAGCCCTTGAAATCGGGTACCGCCTCATTGATACTGCTTCCATGTACGAAAACGAGACAGAGGTCGGCAACGGCATCCGTCAGGCTGCCGTACCCCGATCCGATATATTCCTCACCACCAAGGTAAACAATTCCGATCAGGGGTACGATTCTACCCTGCGCGCCTGTGAGGTCAGTATGAAAAAACTGGGCACCGAGTACCTCGACCTGTATCTGGTTCACTGGCCGATACGCGGCAAGCGCCGCGACACCTGGCTGGCACTGGAGCGTTTGCTCGGTGAAGGAGCTGTTCGTGCCATTGGTGTGTGTAACTACACCATTCCATTCCTGCGGGAGCTCGATGAATACGCTTCTGTCGTGCCGGCCCTCAATCAGGTGGAATTCACGCCCTACCTGTTTCAGAAAGACCTGCTCGACGATTGCCACCGCCGCGGAATCCTGTTGCAATCGTGGGCTCCGCTGCTCCGCGGACAGCGTTTCAGCGACCTGAAACTGATTGAAATGGCGCAGAAATACGGGAGAACACCCGCGCAGATACTCATCAGATGGGGACTCGACCATGGTATATCCACCATACCCAAATCGGCTTCACCCGCGCGCTTGCGGGAGAACTTCGGTGCTGTGGAATTCCGGATCAGCGCGGAAGACATCGGAGAGATGGACGGATGGAATGAGAACTTCAGGATGTCGGGACTTGATCCGGAGGTACACTGGTAAATTCCTCTGCAGCATCCGGGACTTTCCCTTCTACCAGAAACCGCAGTATATCACCGGTAACCCCTGCAAGGCCCAGGTGGTGCCCTCCTCCGTGTGCGCGCAGGAGACGGCTGCCGGGCCAGTATGCGTGATCGCGGAGTGCTTTGGAGAATGGCGTTACATCATCATTCGGGTCGTGTACCAGCAGCGTCTGTACATCGTGCAGACTGCTGCCGAGTTGAGCGAAGTCAAAATCTTCCAGCGGCTTGCCCACGATGACCTCTACCTCCCTGACAAGATTGTCATAAACACCCGGCCACAGTCCGATAGCATCGCGGTAGGCTTCAAAAAGACGGGCGGCATGACTGAACGAGGCCATGATAACAGCCCTTTTCGGGCGCATTTCGGGCGACAGGCGACTGAGGGCCCGCACCGCACTGGCACCTCCGAATGAATGGGCCAGTACAGCTGCCGGGCGACCGTATTTCCTGATCAGGCCTTCCTGAATCTCGCTGTTCAGAAGAACATTGCAGAAGCGTCCTGAGTTAAGGCCGTGTCCGGGTGGATCATACGCGATAACCCGGTATCCGGCATTGAGCAAAACAGGAACATAATGGCGCCAGCGTCCGGCATTGTAACGCCAGCCGTAACAAAGCAATACCATTTCACCGTTTTCGGGGCCCCAGTGATATTCCACCACCGGATAACCGGCAATCGTAGATCGCACCTGGCGTGCTGTATCAATGAATTGTAACTCTTTGGGTCTGAGATTGGGTTTGGGAGGTCTTCCGAATAACCGGTATGCGCCGTGAGCCGCAGATTTCGGACTTGCAATCCCCCACAGATTGAAGGCCAGTCCGACAAGACGATAAAACAGTTTTTGTGACATAGCTGACTTGAATACGGAGTCATTCTGTATTCAGGCGGCAAAGGTACGCAGGACAATCATGACTGGAGGGGGGGAATTGGCAGGTAGCGGGTGTGTGTGTCCAGATTTCTGCGATTGCTGGGTGCATTCTATAAGAGCTTGTTCAGGTTTTGCAGCCCCCCATACACCGCAGCTCCCGGGGAGCGTTGCAACCTGTGAACATTCCCAAATATAGTATGTTTTAGAATCTGCTTTCCCGGAAGGTCATCACCGTACATAAAAAATTTCCATGCGCACCATCGCCACTCTCCTGCTTTCCCTCGCACTCGGTATTGCTTCTGCTCAAAACGGCACGCTGTCGGGTTCCGCCAAAGACAAACTTACTCAGGAGCCGCTCATCGGCGCCACCATCCAGATTGAAGGAGCCCAACTTGGCGCAGCTACCGATATGGATGGCAATTTCAGAATCTCGAATATCACGCCAGGAAGCTACAATATCACGGTGTCTTATGTGGGCTATACTACCCAGACCCGCTACAATGTGGTTATCACCTCCGGAAATGCCAGTTTCCTGAACTTTGAACTGGAACCGGCCGCTGCTTCCGAACTGGGAGAGGTTGTCATTTCCGAAAACAGAAGTGTAAAAATCGCCTCTGTCGAAACACCCGTTTCCATTAAAAATCTTTCAACAGAGGAGATAAAAAGCAATCCGGGTGGTAACTTCGACATCTCCAAGGTGGTGAGTATGCTCCCCGGCGTGGGAGGCACTCCCGGCGGCGGCAGCTTCCGCAACGATCTGCTGATACGCGGCGGCGGTCCGAGCGAGAATGTGTATTACCTCGACGGTGTGGAGATTCCGGTACTGAACCACTTCTCTACGCAGGGCGCTGCCGGTGGCCCCACCGGTATGCTCAATGTGTCGTTTATCGAAGACGCCACGCTTACTTCTTCTGCCTTCGGTGCGAAATACGACAATCCGCTCTCCGCAGTGCTGCAATTCAAACAACGCGACGGCAATCCCGACCGGGTACAAGGCAATTTCCGTGTGTCGGGTACGGAAGTAGCGCTCACCACTGAAGGACCCATTGGCAACAAAACCACCTTTCTGGCCTCCGCGCGCCGCTCTTACCTCGAGTTTCTGTTCGGCGCTATCGGACTCCCTATTCGCCCCAACTACTGGGATTTCCAGTACAAGATAACCCACAAAATTAACGCCAAAACCACGCTTTCGGCCATCGGACTCGGCGCCATTGATGATTTCTACTTTGAAGCACCCAAGGATGCCACCCCCGAAAATCTGTATGTGCTCAGCTCCAATCCGGGCATCAACCAATGGAACTACACACAAGGTTTTACCCTGAAACGCCTCGTTGAAAACGGATTCTGGAATCTGACGTTCAGCCGGAATATGTACGACAACAAACTGGATCAGTTCACGGATAATTTCGACGGCAAGCAATCCGACGAATCCAAAAGAACCCTGAAACTGCGCTCCCAGGAAATCGAAAACAAACTGAGATTTGACCATAACACCTACTACGGAAACTGGAAGCTGTCGTGGGGCGCCGGTCTGCAGTATGTCAAGTACAATAACGCCACGCAGGCGCGCATACGACCCGAAATACGCGACTCTGTCGGCAATCTGATTCAGCCGGCTGTCACAACCAGCTTCACCACCGCCATTGATTTCTTCAAGTACGGTCTTTTCGGACAAATAAGCCGCACATTCCTGGGCGAAAAACTGGGCGTATCGCTCGGTATCCGCGCCGACGGCAACTCGTTCACCGACGAAGGAAATGCCCTGCAGCAAACCCTGAGCCCGCGACTGAGCGTCAGCTATGCGCTGGCACCCGACTGGAAAGTGAGCGCCAGCGCCGGCAGGTACTTTAAAATTGCTCCCTATACTGCGCTGGGCTTCCGCGACGAAAACAACACGCTCGTCAACCGAAACCTGCCCTACCTGCGCTCCGATCACCTGGTGGCCGGCATGGAATATCTGCCCACCAAAACGCTGCGCCTTACGCTCGAAGGCTTTTACAAGAAATACGCCAACTACCCCGTCTCGAACCGCACCGGAATCTCGCTGGCCAATCAGGGTGCCGACTTCGGTATCATCGGAAATGAAAGACTCACCGGAAACGGCACCGGCGAGTCTTACGGTTTCGAATTTTTCGCCCAGCAGAAACTCCACAGAAATTTCTTTTTCGTGGGCTCCTATACGCTGTTCTGGACCCGTTTTGCCGGTCAGGACGGCCGCCTGATTCCATCCTCCTGGGATAACCGCCACCTCGTGGCGCTCACAGCCGGCAAGAAATTCAAGCGAAACTGGGAGCTGGGCCTGAAATACCGCTATCAGGGCGGTGTACCCTACACACCCATTGACCTGATCGAAAGTCAGCGCAATTACACGGTAGTCGGCCGCGAAATTCTCGACTACAGCCAGCTGAACAGCCTGCGACTCGCCGGATTCAATCAGCTCGATATGCGCCTCGACAAGAAATGGAATTTCCGCAGGGCCACGCTGGATCTGTTCCTCGACGTGAGTAACCTGCTTGGCACAGCCACGCCCGCTTTCCCCGCTTTCACCCTGCAGCGCAACGCGGAAAATACCGCTTTTGCCACCACCGACGGAAAACCGCTGGCCGCCGATGCCTCCAATGGTATCCCGATTATACTGGATACAGCAAGCGGAGCTCCAATTCCGTCAATTGGTATTATCTTTGAGTTCTGATCGGGCGTATCTTGCGCCTGATTGTCGCTCGAAACCCGAATCATGACAAAAGCGCAAAAAAATTATCGCCTGGGGCTTTTCATAGCCTATCTGGCTATCTGGGCATTACTGGCCATCAATCCTGTTTACAGGGAAGACTGGCTGCTGGAGAACATCCTGGTGTTCGCCGGAGTGCCGTTTCTGATCTGGCTCGACCGGCGCACTCCGCTCTCCAGCCTGTCCTATACCCTGATCTTCCTGTTCATGGTGCTTCACACCTACGGATCTCATTATACCTACTCCGAAACACCGGCAGGGCGTATGGTTTCCGACTGGCTTGGACTCGAACGCAATCATTACGACCGTTTTGTGCATTTCCTCTGGGGGTTCCTGCTCACTATCCCGCTTTTTGAAATTTTCAGGAAAAAAGTAAGCAGGAAACGACTGGTACTGGACTTCATATTCGCCGGCAGCATACTGCTTACGCTGGGTGTTGCCTACGAGTTCATGGAATGGGCAGCAGCGGTAGTGGTAGCACCCGAGGCAGGTACCGCTTTCCTGGGCACGCAAGGCGATGTGTGGGATGCACAGAAAGACCTCCTGATGAATGTTGCGGGTACCTTCGCAGCCATTGTATTCTGGCCTTTCATTGTCAAACAACCGAAACAGCATGAAACTCAGGGGTAAAATTGCGCTGGTCACCGGCGCCGGGAAAGGAATTGGCGCAGCCGTCGCCAAAGGCTTCGCCGCAGAAGGCGCCATCGTCATCGTCAATGACATTCCGGAAGCTACCTATACAGAAAACATCGTTCAGGGCATCCTGAACAACGGAGGCCGCGCCGAAGCTGCTTATGCTGATTTGTCGTATGTGACAGAAATCAGGCGTCTGTTCGGACTGATACGCAAAAAATACGGCCGCCTTGATATTCTTGTCAATAACGCCGGCATTACCGGGTGGAGCGATTTTTTTGAAACGGAGGAGGCCATTTTCGACCGGGTGGTTCAACTCAATCTCAAAGGCACCCTGTTCTGTACCATCGAGGCTGCGAAAATAATGCGCGAAACAGGTGGAGGCAGCATTATTAATGTATCATCCGTCGTGACAGCCCTCAGCGTGAAAAATCTGATCTGTTATGTCGCCACCAAGGGCGGTATCGAAGCCATGACCCGGCAAATGGCCGTGGAACTGGCGCCCCACAAAATCAGGGTCAACTGCTTCGGTCCGGGACCCGTCAATACCGAACGCAATCTGTCGGAAGACCCCGACTACCGGGAAAACTGGGGAAGCGTTATCCCGCTGCAACGGTCGGGCGAACCGGAGGAAATGGTCGGCCCGGCCCTGTTCCTCGCATCCGACGATGCTTCATTTGTTACCGGACAGATGTTTTACGCCGACGGAGGCTGGGGTGTTCAGGGCAAAATTTCGGAAGCCAGCATGAACAGTCAGCTTTCCAATACAAAAGATAGATAGAGTACGCTAATTTTGCCCCACTAAAACTGCCCGCACATGCAGAATTATGCAGAAATACAGGCGCTCAACCAGCAAATCCAGACAGAGAGTGCCTTCGTTGACACACTGAAAGCAGAAACCGCCCGCGTCATCGTCGGTCAGGAATACATGATCGAGCGGCTCCTCATAGGACTCCTCACGCGCGGACATATCCTGCTTGAAGGGATGCCCGGACTGGCCAAAACGCTGGCTATCAAGACCCTCGCACAAGCTGTTGATGCCCGTTTCAGTCGCATACAGTTCACGCCCGACCTGCTGCCCGCCGATGTGGTGGGCACCATGATTTACAACCCGGCAAAATCCGAGTTCACCGTCCGGAAGGGTCCGGTATTTGCCAACTTTGTACTGGCTGACGAGATTAACCGCGCACCGGCCAAGGTACAAAGCGCCCTGCTGGAGGCCATGCAGGAGCGACAGGTTACGATTGGAACCGAGACGTTCATGCTGGAAGAGCCATTCCTGGTGCTGGCCACCCAGAATCCGATCGAGCAGGAAGGTACCTATCCGCTGCCGGAAGCACAGGCCGATCGTTTTCTGATGAAGGTCAGAATCGGCTATCCTACCCGAAATGAAGAACGCAGCATCATTCGCCACCACCTGAGCGGAGAACACCCGCACATACACAAGGTGGTTTCGGTGGCAACCCTTCTGCGCGCACGCGAGGTGATGCACGGAATTTATATGGACGAGAAAATCGAACAGTATATTCTCGACATCGTTTTTGCTACCCGGGAGCCGGCTCAGTACGGACTGCAGTCGCTGGCTCCCCTGCTGCAATACGGAGCCTCACCGCGTGCCAGCATTGCCCTCGCGCAGGCATCGCGCGCGCTGGCTTTCCTGCGTCACCGCGGCTATGTGGTACCCGAAGATGTTCGCGCCGTTTGCGCCGATGTGCTCCGCCACCGCATCGGACTTACGTACGAGGCAGAAGCAGAAAATATCACCCAGGATGACCTCATCGTGCGCATTCTGAATGCTGTCAGGGTACCCTAGGGTGTGTCTGAAAAATACATGCCGGCCCGAAAACGCATCTTCTGGAACCTGTCCGGCAGGTCTTTTTCGGGCAATATAACCCGATATTACCCTCAAAAGCACCTTTGTCCAGAACCCAAAATCTGCTGTTTTCGACCTCGCCAGTATTTTTCAGACACACCCTAACTGTTACTCATCATGATACTTGTCACAGGCGCTAACGGCCAGCTCGGTCGCTGCTTTCGGCAACTTGCCGAAAATCACCCTCAGTGGACATTCCTCGCGGAAGGCTCGGATACGCTCAATATTTCCGATAACGCGGCCGTAGAGGCGTATTTCAGCGAAAACAAGCCCCGGTGGGTAGTGAACTGTGCCGCCTATACTGCCGTTGACAAGGCCGAAAGCGAGCCGGACAAGGCCGAACTCATCAACGTGACCGGCGTGGAGTATCTCGCGCGGGCCTGTGCCCGTCACGGAGCAGGACTGATTCACTTCTCTACTGATTATGTTTATAACGGAAATCAGGGCACAGCCTTCAGAGAAACTGATCCGGTAGCGCCCGCAGGCGTATATGCGCGCACGAAACTGGCAGGAGAAAAAGCTGCACTGCAGTTACTGCCCGGTGCCATCATCATCAGAACTTCGTGGGTTTATGCCCGCGAAGGAAACAATTTCGTGAATACCATGCTTCGCCTCGGACGTGAGCTTGGCCGCGTACGCGTGGTATCTGATCAAATCGGCACACCCACCTATGCCCCCGATCTGGCAGCAGCTGTACTGGAAATAATCAGTCAGGTTGAAAACGGCAGGAAAAAACCGGAAGAGGTGGCAGGTACCTGGAACTACTCCAATGAAGGCGTGGCAAGCTGGTATGATTTTGCCCATGCCATCTTTGAAACAGCAGGAATACAGGCCGTGGCAGAGCCCATAGAAAGCAGTGAATATCCCACACCTGCAAAGCGCCCACCATTCAGCGTGCTGAACAAATCGCGCATCAGGGAGCAGTTCGGACTGCATATACCGCACTGGCGCGACAGCCTGAAGGCATGTCTCTTACCGGAAGCCCATATTTAGTTCATCCAGAAACTGGATTGTATCCGGAAGCCCGTTCAGAACACGGGCGGCGGGAGGCAGATTGACCGGACTGATAAAGAGTTGCGCGCCGGTGAGCAGCAGCCTGCCATCTCCTATGCATTGTGATGCCTGGTCAACATATCCCTGTATCGTCTGTCGCGGGATGGGCTCCTGCAGAATCGTATAAACGTAGTCGGGATGCACCTTCTGACAAATTTCGCGCAATTCGCTCAATGATACACTGTTGCCCAGATAAATACCACGGATACGCCGGGCTCTTATCAGGTATTGCAGATATAAAAAGGGCAATTCCTGCGGTTCGGTTTCCGCAGCATAGATAAAAACAGTGGGTCGGCCGGATTTTGCAGATACGGTCGGCAACTGATCAATCGCGCTGATAATCTTGTTGCGAATAAGGTGTATGATGAATTTTTCCTGCACCGGATTGACCGTACTGGTAAACCACAACAACTGAAGTTTGTCCAGGAAAGGATAAATCAGTTCCATCATGGCCTGTTCGAAACCTCTTTCCTTGACATAAGTGCTGTAAACCACCTCGAAAGCCGATTCGTCGAGATCAATCATGGCGAGCGTGAGTGCCTCTATCTGGCTGTTGTTATCGCCGCGGGCCTGCGTGAGCTCGGCGCTCATATCTGCGACTTCATCAGGAGACTTTTTGGCCAGCTTGCTGATTTTCACCCCGTTTCGGTTCAAAATAGCCACATTGAAGAGGTGCCGGAGGTGGTCGTCGGTGTAATAGCGGATGTTTGTGGGCGTACGGGCAGGCTCAACAATACCATAGCGCTGCTCCCACATCCTGATGGTATGCGCCTTGATGCCTGTGAGCTTTTCCAGATCACGTATGGAGTAGATCGCCATGGCCCCCCGATTGATGCTTGGACTGCACTGTTAACTTATGCACTATTAAACCGTGCAAACAGCAATTAGTTGTAAATAGTTTAAACTGTTATCAGAAAAACATTCAGTAATTATTTGCCGGCAGGGAGTTCGAGCTGAAGTGTAACGCGCCGGTTCCATTTCCTGTTCCCGGGCAGGTCTCTTCCCTTGCCGAGATCGGAACCGTCGTCTTCGGCATTGGGTGCGGCCGGATCGGCCTCGCCGAACACCTCCATAAACATCCTATCGGCCCTTATTCCTTTATAAATCAGATAGTTACGCGCCTCCCTGCTTCTGGATGCCGATAATTCCAGATTAGCCTTTCCATCGCCTACTCCGTCTGTGTAACCGGCGATGCGGAGTACCAGTTGTTTGTTGTCTTTCATTTTCTGACAAATGGCATCCAGTACAGCCCTGGAAGATGCGGTAATGCCGGACGATCCGAAATCAAAATAAATGACGTGTTTGGAGGTATCAGTCAGGGGTGCCTGAATAAAAACCACACCATCCCGGATAACAGGACAGTCAATACCGGAGAGCAGTCGCTGCTCGTCGAGGTCAATCACACTGGCGTAAGCGAAGCCCTTTGATTTCACCTCCTGTTGTACGGCTTCCGCTTCTTCTCGGGTGGCATATTCGCCAGCCGAATACCAGTAAATACCCGAAATATCCCGTCTTTCGGAGTAGCTGGTTACGCCGCGCTCCTCGAAAAAAGCGGGCGGTTGCTGTTCGCTGTATGCAGCTATCTGCACGCTGAAATGTTGCGCACGCGATACTGTCACAGCGAACAGCAGGTTCATCAGAAAAACGAAACCGGATTTGCCCATTATCATTACTCCGCAGGAAGTTTGATTGTGTAGGTTTTGCCCTCCTTGTTGGCAAGCTTTCCGCTTACCAGCCAGGGATTGTAAACTTTGAGCTGGCGGTACGACACCCCGTGTTCTTCAGCAAAAGCGCCCCAGCTTGCCACCGGTCCGCTCACCTCCACCAGTTGATAGTCTGTGATTGGCTCATACAGGTGATCCTGATCAATTTCATAATCGTACTCCTCCAGATTTTCCATCACCTCCTTGATAGCCATAATCCGGAAGGGATATCTCATGGTTTCGTCGGCCATCAGATTGAGATCAAAGAAGGATTTTGCGCGCTGGCTGGCCATTTGATCGGAAATACGGGTGGAGCCGCCGTTGTAGGCAGCCATAGCCAGTACCCAGGAGCCCAGCTTTTGTTTTTCTTTTTTGAGATATTTGCAGGCGGCGCGGGTCGCTTTTTCCACGTGGTAGCGCTCATCCACATCTTCACTTACTTCCAGATTAAAACTGCCGGCAGTTGCCTTCATAAATTGCCATACCCCGCGGGCATCGGCAGAAGAAGTAACCGGAGCCAGTCCGCTCTCTGCTACAGCCAGGTATTTCAGATCGGCGGGTACACCTTCCTCTTTCAGAATCGGCTCGATGATTGGAAAGTAAGCATTGGCGCGTTCTACAAACAGAATGGTACTGGAGTGCGAGTAAACATTTTTCAGAATCTCGGCATCCAGGCGCTGGCGCACATCCTGATTTGTCGCTGTCGGGAATCGTTCACCACACAGGGTGAACGTCTTGTTCATGTTGATGGACCTTACGCGCTGGTCCGGTGCTTTTTCCTGCTGGTTATTTCCTGTAAAGGACGAGGTAAAGAACGCAACTGCGCAAGTGGCGGCTACTACGTTGACAGCCAGAAGGATACGATTGTGCATAGACATAATGTGAGGGACGTTAAGATGGTTGATAAGTACGAGCTTGTTCAGGATTCTCTGCCGGTGGCAAAAACAGGCTGATTTTTTGTCAGTTATTACCTTTTTGAAGGCGCATAGCCGGAGCTACGTAACTGAAAAAAGGTGAAAAATGGCGAAAAATGAGACGTTTTTGACTCGGTGAGAGAATCCTGAACAGGCTCTAACTACAAAGCGAGAGCTGCCCCGAAACGGAAATTGACCGCAGGATTATTCGCCGGGTTGAACGCGCTCAGTAAATTGTCGGATGTAAAGTACAGTTGTACCGGACCCGGCTTCAGGAAAACCTGAAGGCCCAGGTTGGCGGCATTTCGCTGGTTAATGCTTATCATAGCAGCCACAGCAAGCGGCTTGATAATCTGATAACGGACACTGGCACCCAGTGCGTATGCATCGTTCTCCACTCCCGGCCGGTCAGACAGGTAGCCTGAAACACCGAGCGCAAGTTTTTTCGTGAGATCGAAGTTCACACCCGCGTAGGCGCGCAGGGGCAATGCAGTTTCAAAGGACGTAGCAGATTTGCTGAACTTGAAAATATCATTCAGCGAGTCCAGTTTTGTCTCAAAATTCAGGTTGTCGCCGCCATTGACAATATCAACTCCCGGGAATACCTGTCCTTCATAGGTGTAGTTACCCTGACTGATGTAATAATCCGAGTCGGTATCCCAGGTTATTTTGCCACCTATATCGAGGACGGAGGCATCGAAAGACAGGCGTTCGCTGATTCTGGCGTGCAGGCCCAGATCGAATGCCACACCGGTATTTTGGGTGAATGCAACTGACTTTAAATCAGCAAATTGCAGATCAAATCCGTAGCCTGATGTATCGAATGCGGTGATAATACTCGAGGAGTAGAAAGCATAATCGGTATTCAGTGTCAGCTGATAGATATCCGGCGAAGTATAAACAGAAGCACTTGCATGAGCCGGGTCAGTTGAAAGGGCATTGGTACCTGTCAGATACTTGATACGGGCACCCACGTTTACCACACCGATTTTTCGCGACAGGCCAAGGCTCCACTCGTTGAATCTGGCCAGGCTGGCCGAAGGGGCAATGGCCAGCTCTTCCCCGATATACGGTCCGTTTCCGTTCCATAGCAGTTGCGGAAGCGATTGGGGATATACGGCCGCACCGCTGAAACGCATGGCATGACCCGCCTGAAGCGCAAGCTTGAAAGGAAGCCTGACGCCCAGCGAAACCGTTTCAACGCGCTGGTCGAACTGCACTTTGTTCGAAGGATCCAGTTTGTCAATGATTCCACCGAAGTCCACCACCGTCTTGTCACCGTTTTTTACAAAAACATCGCCGTAGGTAATATTGCCGGAGTGCGATGCATCGAGTGCCTGTCCGGGCAGTCCGAGTACAAACTTTTTCTCCTCCGGGAAGAAGGCCGGATTGGTGGCATTGCTGTGCCAGATTTCCGGCGAGGAATGTAACAACAACTCCTGCTGGGCAAAAGCAGGCAGTACAATCGGGAAACTGAGCAGCACGGTTGCGGCGCGGAGCACCCCTTTTTTCAGGCAATTATTTGGCATTTTTACTCTTTTATCCAGTTGTTTATTGATATCGGGCCATTTTACTCACTTCTCTTCTTCACCCTGATACCCATTTTAAGGGTGGTGGCATCCTCGGCAAGGAACCGCACAGGCACCTGACCATCTTCAGCCGTGGTGAAGAATATTTTCATGAATGCAGAACGGGCCGTCTGTCTGATATGATCGAAGCGGGCCGCGTTCATGGAGATGAAGTTTTCGGTACGCGTCTGATCGGTTGCCACGCCATTGCTCACCGGAGCGGAGGTCATTATTTTGCTTTGTCCGCGCTCAAACAGGGAGTCCACCGCAACTCCGGTTTCATCCTGGAAATAGATTTGTCCGTCAATATCTACCGGAGTGCCGTTTTCTGTAACCAGTTTGAATTCAACAGATTCGATACCTGTAGAATCAAGGCTGTTCATACCCGAAAAGTCGAGTGGAACTGTCTGTTCGGCACCGAAATTGCGAACCGATCCTTCCAGGAGCAGCTCCACCCTGATCTGCAGGCGTATGGCACTTTCATCGGTCAGAAATCCGATGACGTCGGGGTCAGAGTTGGCATTGCTGATTCCGTCCACCTCGTAAATCAGGCGGGTTGGCTGGCTGTTAAAGATATCAGCAATATTTGAATTGGTATTATCCAGATCAATATCGGTGTATTTGGTTTGTCCGATCTCTCCGGCGCTCCAAAGCGGGTACGCAAAGTCAACATATTTGGTACCGTTGGGCGACTGCTGAAAAACGGTGCTGTTGAGCGGAATTTCCTCGCCATTCTGACCAATAAAGCTCAGATACTTGATGACCCCACGCGTAGGGAATCCCCAGGAGTTCAGAATACGCATCGTCACTTTAGGGTTTGTTACGCGCACATCGCCCTTCAGATTGGTCTGGTTAATGTCAATTTCGATGGTATCGCGGGTAAGTTGATATTCCTGATTACCCCAGTTTCCTTCCAGATAGCTGAACTTCAGGTTGGAGAAGGCCACACCCACATCAAAGCCCGACAAGTTGGGCACTTTCACCCGGTTTCCGTTTGGTGTGTAGGCAAAGTACCTGAACGAAAGCTGGTTATTATTCATGTTGAGGCGATGATCCGCCACATCAATGACTCCCGAGTTCCAGGATTTGCCCGGTGCCACGGTGAACGAGGATGTCCGGAAAGGCACACCGCTCTTTGTCATCTGCGGCAGGTCAAAATAGCCGGTAACGGTATCCTGCAGGGTGTTTACCAGAGAAAAATACAGCGTTCCGGCTTTCAGATCCACTACGCGTACGCCTACGCCCGTGGGACCGGGAATCACCGTGGTGATGACAGAATCACCCATCGGGAATATGCCGACCTGCAGGAAGCCGAAGATATCGGAAGCCTTTTTTTCCGCCACATCGCCCGAGTAGAAAAGGGTAACGCTGTTATCGGGGTTAACGAAAATAGTATCTCCGCTCAGCGTATCATTAAGCAGATTGACCAGCAGATCCTTGAGCTTGATCTCCGTGCTGAAAAGCGGGAAAGCATAATCGGCAGTGCGATCCCCCAGCTCGGCATTGTCGAGGTTCACCTTGGTACAGGAGAGCCAGAAAAGCGCGGCAACGAAAAAAAGCTGGTACAGAAAGTTTTTGTTAGGCGTCATTGGTTGCGTATTTGAATGTTGTGTCAGAAGCTGAATCCGACAGATGCCTGGATAACGAAATTCTGATCCCTGTCATTTTGCAGGATCAGAGATTTTGCGTCGCCAGTACGTGCTTTTGCAATATCGGCGTTGTTATTCGAGATGTCGGCCAGTCCGTACTGAACACGGGCACTCAGGTAGAGTGCGCTGCTCATATAGAAAGAGACACCGCCAATCAGACCATAATCGAGGCTGTTAAAGACATTGCCCTTGTCATCGGGGTAATCGAAATAGGCGCCGATCGCTTTGGGCAGCTCCAGATTCCGGTTGTCCACGCGTACAATCTGTGTTTCGGTACCTTCTACGGCTTTACCGGGCTTGTCGGTCCGGTAATTGTAGTCGAGAAAGAATTCGGTATCATTAATGGTGAGGTTGTTTTCGGAAACTCCCTGCGAAAATTGCAGGGCGCCTTCGCCGACCGACTGCACCATGAAACCGACGTATCCTCCGGCCGAAAACTCGAAACTGCCCGCTTTTGCATAGACAGTCAGCGGTATATCCAGATAGGAGTTATTGATATTAAGCAGGTATTTGGAACGGCCCGTGGCGTAAGAGGAGCCACCATCATAGTTGAAGAACCGGTAAGACTGGCCGTCAAAAGTATATTGACCACCCCGTTTGGAGTAAAGAAATTCACCCCTTGCACCGAAGTTATCGGTAAATTTGTGGGAGAGCGTGAGGCCAATATGGAATCCTACCACATTTTTCCAGCTTTCCAGTGAAGTACCCGCATCGTCGAACTCCGACGGGCCCTTGACAGTTGCCAGATTCAGTCCGGTTTTGAAACCGTATTTCAGTTGCGCATGCAGGGTTCCTCCGCACAGAAATGCCGTGAGGAGAACAATTGTAGTCAGTTTTGCTTTACTCATGATTGATTGATTCAAGTCTTGCTCGAATGCAAAGTAAAGCACATTTTGAAACTGTTTCGTTAAAAACAGTTCGTTTGCCAATAATTAGCCGGATAAAACGGCAGAATCAGGCAGCAGGAGGCTAAACGCATCTGCGTCAAGTATTGCTTTTACGCCGTAAGGCAGTGTACACTGGCCCTGAATATGGCCGAAAGGCAGTCCGTAAAAAACCGGAATCCCCAGATTTCCGAGGCAAAGTTTCAGCGTTTCTCCGAGTGTGAGCGACGGGCTTTCGGGGTCGGGATTGCAGTCGTCGAAAATACCGAGGGCAATTCCCGCAGCCGCTCTGAGGTCAGTTGCCTGCAGGAGCTGGGTAATCATCCGGTCAATACGGTATGGTTTTTCACCCACATCTTCAATAAATACGATTTTATCTTTGAAGACGGGAGCGAATGGCGTACCGGCGAGGGCGGCAAGCAGCGCCAGATTACCTCCGGTCAGGCTACCCTCCGCTCTGCCCGGAGCGATGGTAAACGGCTGGTAATGTAGCGGAGCCGAAGCGTCGGTTACTCCCTGAATCCGGTGAGGAGCCTCTTCACCCATGACAACCGCGCGCAGGTGATTCAGCGTAAACGAGGGCAGATCAGACACTGCAACCGGACCGTGAAAAGTAGCCAGGCCGGTCTGCTGATGAATAGCGACATGCAGTGCCGTGATATCACTGTACCCGATGAATACTTTCGGGTTATTCCTGATAATGTCGAAATTCAGACCGGGCAACAGACGGGCGCAGCCATAGCCACCCCGTACGCACCACACGGCGTCGGTGTCCGGATCAGAAAACGCCTGATGAAGATCAGACAAACGGTCGGCGTCGGTACCGGCGAGATATCCGTTTTTTTTGCGCAGATGGGTACCCTCCTTCACCCGGAAGCCGAGGGACGACAGACTGGACAGTGCCAGAGCGAGTTTCTCGTCTGACGGCGGGCTGCCTGGTGCAATCAGAGATACCCGGTCGCCGGTTTTCAGTTTATTGGGCAGCACAAGGTGGTGCTTGCCCTGGAATGAGGAAGCGTACATATTGGAACCGGAGAACTCGGGCGTCAGTGCAGCGAGGCCGGTCAGTTTAAGAAAATCTCTCCGAAAGTACCGACGCATAACCGCTGGGCTGAAAATCCGTTAACGTGCAAAAAGGAAATACATTAATACCATGAGCAGTACGGTAGAAACCGCCAGAACTGTCACGAATTTGCGATTATCCTCTTTGTCGTCGGATTTGGGGTTGCGCTTGATGTGTTTGAGTTTGCTCATCTGACAATATTTTTGATTGAAAAAAAAGAGCCGGCCCTGTGTTCATTGTAAAACACAGGGCCGGCAAAAATAATTCTCAAATCAGATTTTCAAAGCAAACCTGACAATGATTGTCATCAGACTTTGTTGGAAACTTTAAGATAGTTTTCCAGTGCCACGGCAATGGAAGGCGCCTCGGGGGTTCCGGCCTGTATATTTACCTCCATACCGCGCTCGGTTACCGCCTTGAGCGCCGCTGTTCCGAACACACAGATACGGCGGTCTTCCTGTTTGAATTCGGGGAATTGCTCGAACAGGGATTTGATTTCATTGGCCGAAAAGAAGGCAATGATGTCGAATTTGACATCCTTCAGGTGCAAAAGATCGTTATTCACGTTGCGGTACATGACAGCCTCCTGAATAGACACCTTGAGCTCGGAGAAAAACCGGGTAATTTCCGGGTTGCCGAGTTCGTTGCAGGGCAGGAAGAACTTCTCTTCCTTGTTCCGTAAAATATAGGATTTAAGCTCCAGAATGGACTTGTTGCCATTAAAAACCTTCCTTTTGCGGAACATAATGAACTTCTGCAGGTAATTAGCGATAGCCTCGGTGGAACAGAAGTACTTTGTATCTTCCGACATCTTGATGCGCATCTCGCCACACAGCCGGAAGAAGTGATCAACCGCATGGCGGCTGGTGAAAACAATGGCCGTAAAGTCGTTGGGGTACACGCGGTTTTTGCGGTACTCCTTCTCCGTTAACCCCTCAAGCGTGACAAAGGGCTCGAAATCAATACGTACACCATACTTGCGCTCGAGGTCCTCGTAAGCAACGGTAACCGCTGGCTTAGCCTGAGAAATCAGGATATTTTGGACTCTTAGGGGAGCAGTTTCCTGAAGGGGTGCAGCTGATGCAGACATTCGGGATATAACTGTTTGTGAATTATTAATCAGAGTTTGGGTGAAAGACCGGCAAGAACCGGCGGTTGTTCCATTGGTATTGAGGAAGCGGTCATTCGTTGATTATCAGTTCGCCTGAAGCAATGCCAGCTTCGCCAGAATCAGCAGCGGCATTATTTCGACGGCACAAAGGTACAATAAAAAGTGAAAAGGGGTACTACCCAAAAATTTGCTTCCGATGGCAAGCGCCCTCAATGTGCGGTAACCATAGAATATGAGCAGTAGCCCGACCATCCAGAATGCCATAAGTAGCTGATAATCAGATTTTACAGCGAAGGCAATCATCAGATTGAATGGTGCGAGAAATAACCCCAGTACACAGTCAAAAATGATTGTCAGAAAATTGTATCTGCGCGCTTCGTCAGGCACGGAGAACAGAAAACTGACAATATTGACCAGCAGCTGCTTACCCAGCACCAGTATGGTAGTGCCCAGAATACAAATCAGGAGAAACTTCAGGTTGTTGAATTTCTCTCCCTGAAACGCCCGCGTCATCAGAAACAGGAGGACGCCCGCGTTGGCCAGATAATTCATGAACAACATATAATATGGCGTACTTCCTACCAGTCCCGATGCTTCCCGCTGAGCCACGTTCAGCGCATTGTCGTTCAGAAATGCCCGCCAGGATTTTCCAACGGCAGTTCTGTTGGTAGCTACGGAAAAAGTCAGAAAGGCCAGTACGACCAGCAACACCGTAAACAGGGTGCTTCCAGACATGCCGCCGCCACGTGGCATTACGGCAAAGGGATTAATACGCACTGTTTCATTGCGCGCCATGGCGGTGCCGGCACCCGGTGCCCGGTGAGGAATCAAATCAAAAGGGTTGACGGCAACATCACCAGCGCCCGACGACGCCGACCGAACCAGCCGATGCGACAAATCGAAAGGATTGCCTGAGCTCTGGCTTTTGCCGGCCAAGGGCAAAAACAGCAGAATGAGTGCGCAAATGATCCGGAAACTCATGCCACAAAGGTAAGGTATAAAATGGTAACTGCTAAAATGAAACGCAGAACCCCGGTATTTTCATATTTTTGCAGCTCACAGGCTAAACCGTTCCAATGAACAAAATTGATGTTATCCTCGGTCTGCAATGGGGCGACGAAGGAAAAGGTAAAAT
>Ga0169931_10005179_pt1 | contig 19949 bp, 17 predicted proteins | sample Kivu_15m_20L_FD_129675 | JGI IMG/M metagenome (GOLD analysis project Ga0169931, IMG submission 129675) | Freshwater microbial communities from Lake Kivu, Western Province, Rwanda to study Microbial Dark Matter (Phase II) - Kivu_15m_20L... | ecosystem: Environmental > Aquatic > Freshwater > Lake... | reverse complement strand
GGCATCGACCGGCAGCCGCGCGTAGTTGAGCGCCTGCAGCGCCTTCGGCCCCTGGAAAAGCCCGCAATCCACGAGCACCGGCCCGCCGGGCAGGCGCATCAGCATGCAGGAGCCGGTGACCGTGGTGGCCGCCCCGTGGAAGACGATCTCGACATCCTTGCCGCCAGCCGCCCCGGCCTCGGTCGTGCTCACGTGCCGCCCCTCCTGCCGCCGCGCAGCAGCCTGCCCGACAGGGCCTCGCCCGACGGCCAGGCCTCGCCCGGCGCGGGAAGCACGGTGCCGTTGCACAGCACCGCCGCGATGCCGCTCGGCATCGAGACGAGTCGATCGGCGCCCGCGGGCAGGTCATGCACGCGCTCGAGCGGCCCCGCGCCGACGCGCTCGGGATCGAAGACCACGATGTCGGCCGGCAGCCCCTCGGCTAGCAGGCCGCGGTCCGCGATGCCATAGAGCGCGGCAGTGCGTCCGGTCAGCATGTGCACCGCGCGCTCCAGCGTCAGGGCGCGGCGCTCGCGCACCCGGTGCCCGAGCAGGTGGGTCGCGTAGCAGGCGTCGCAGAGCTGGCTCATGTGCGCGCCGCCATCGCCGAGGCCGATGACCACGTTCGGATCGGTGACGAGTTCGCGCACCTCGGCCTCGTCGAAATTGACCAGCGGCGTGCGGAATCGCGCCTCGAGGCCGGAGCCGAGCGCGATGTCCAGCGCGAGGTCGCAGGGATGGACGCCGCGCTCGCGCGCCGCGTCGAAGAGCATGCGGCCCTCGAGCGCGGGCTCGCCCGGGCACCACGAGACCTCGGTCATCGCGAAGGACTGGCGCCGGGACTCGCCCTCGCGGCTGCCGCCGGAGAAGGCCGCGTCGCGGCCGCCGCGACCGGCGACCTCCTCGCGGAAGGCGGCGCGGAAATCGGGATCGGCGTAGATGCGCGCGAGCGCGCCAGGCCCGTCGGCCGCGCGCGTCGGCGCGAAGAGCGCCCACGTGTCGAAGATCACCGGCGTGCCGAAGTTCCACTCGCTGACGATCGGCCGGCAGTCGACTTGCGGCACGATCGGCAGGCCTGCGCGCGCATCCTCCGCGGCGCGGACCAGCGACTTGCGATGCCCGCCGGGGCCGAGCTGTCCGGAGAGCAGCGGCGTCCAGACGACCGTCCTGCCGGAGGCGCGGTGCAGCGCCTCGTGGCGCGCGAAGTCCGGATCGCGCGTGCCGTTGTAGTGGAAGACGCCATGGCCCGCCCCGGCGAGCGCGCCCGCCATCGCCAGCATCTCGGCGTCGTCGGCGAGGCGGCTGGGCACGGGCTTGCCCGAATAGCCGACATGGATCGGCGAAGTGGAGGTGGCGAAGCCGAGCGCGCCCGCCGCGAGCGCCTCGCCCACGAGCGCCTTCATGCGGGCGATCTCCTCGGCGGTGGCGGCGCGCTCGACCGCGGCCTCGCCCATGACGTGCAGCCGCGTCGGCGTGTGGCCCGCCATGACGCCGATGTTGATCGCCGTGCCGCGGCGCTCGATCGCGTCGAGATACTCGCCGAAGGAGACGAATGGCCAGTCGGGGCCAAGCCCGGCCTCGAGCGCCGCGAGGCTCATGGCCTCGACCCGCTCGAGGATGCGCAGGACCAGCCGCCGATGCGCGGGATGCGTCGGCGCCACGCCGAAGCCGCAGGAGCCGACGACCACGGTCGTCACGCCATGCCAGGGCGAGATCGTCATCATCGGGTCCCACATGACCTGGGCGTCGTAGTGGGTGTGGATATCGACGAAGCCCGGCGCCACGACCATGCCGTCGGCGGCGATGGTCCGCGCGGCGACGTCCGGCGCATGGCCGAGCGCGACGACCTTCCCGCCCCTGATGCCGACGTCGCCATGGCGGCCGGGCGCGCCGGTGCCGTCGACGAGCAGGCCGCCGGTGATCTTGGTGTCGTAGGCCATGTCCTTCCCGGGCCGGCGCGCATGTCGAATCCGGTCGACGCGCCGCGAGGCGCCATGATGCCCCAAAAACCCGCCCGGCGCCTCGCCTCTGGCCATCCAGCGCCCGGTGAGGCAAAAGCCTTTTCGCAGTCCGGCCAGAGAGGCCAGGCGCGATGATCAGGAGAACTCGGGCGATGCGCAGCTTCCACCTTCCCGGCCGTTCCACCGTGCATGGCGCCAACGGCGCCGCCGCCACGTCGCATCCCGCGGCGACGCTGGCCGCGCTCGACATCCTGCGCGCCGGCGGCACCGCGATGGACGCGGCGGTCGCCGCAGCGGCCGTGCTCGCGGTCGTCGAGCCCGGCTCGACTGGAGTCGGCGGCGACGTATTCGCGCTGTACTGCAAGGGCGGCCAGGACGAGGTCGTCGGCTACAACGGCTCGGGCGCGGCACCCGCGGCGCTCACCGCCGACAAGTTGCGCGGCGCAGGCCTCGCGGAGATCCCGCTGACCTCGCCGCACGCCGTCACCGTCCCCGGCACAATCGAGGCCTGGGACAGGCTGGTGCGCGACCACGGGCGCAAGAGCCTCGCCGAGGTGCTGGCGCCGGCGATCGGCTACGCGGAGAACGGCTACGTCATCTCGCCGCGCGTCGCGCGCGACTGGGCCGAGTCGGTCGACAAGCTCTCGGCCAACGCCGCCTCGCGCGACATCTTCCTGCCCGGCGGGCGGGCGCCTGCGCTCGGCGAGGTGCATCGCCAGCCGCTGCTCGCGGAGACGATGCGCGCGGTGGCACGCGGCGGCGCAAAGGCCTTCTACGAGGGCGCGATCGCGGAGGACATCGTTGCGGCGCTGCGCGCGCTTGGCGGCACGCACCAACTCTCCGACTTCGCCGCGCATCGCGGCGAGTACGTGAAGCCGATCTCGACCGAGTATCGCGGCCATTCCTGCTTCCAGATCCCGCCCAACGGCCACGGCATCACCGCGCTGATGCTCCTGAACATCCTCGAGGGCTTCCCGATGGCGTCGCTCGACGCGCTGTCGGCCGACCGGCTGCACGCCTACGCGGAGGCCTCGAAGCTCGCCTACGGGCTGCGCAACCGCTACGTCGCCGACCCGCGCCAGGCCGAGGTCCCGGTCGCGCAGCTCCTCGACAAGGCGCAGGCGGCGAGATGGCGCGCCTCGATCTCGATGCAGCAGGCGAGTGACGCGCGCTGGTCCGAGGACGCGGGCATACACAAGGACACCGTCTACCTGACGGTCGTCGACCGCGACCGCAATGTCTGCTCCTTCATCAACTCGCTCTTCCACGGATTCGGCTCCGGCATCTCGGCGCCGCGCTCCGGCGTTGTCCTGCAGAACCGCGGCTGCGGCTTCACGCTCAAGGTCGGCCATCCGAACGAGGTCGCGCCGGGCAAGCGCCCGCTGCACACGATCATCCCGGGCATGGTGCAGCGCGACGGCAAGGTCTTCGCGACCTATGGCGTGATGGGTGGCCAGTACCAGCCGGTCGGCCATGCCTGGGTGCTGGGCAACGTCATCGACAAGGGCTGCGACCCGCAGGAGGCGCTCGACATGCCGCGCGCCTTCTTCGTCGATGGCACCTACGGCCTCGAGGAGGGCATCCCCGAGGAGGCCGCGCGCGAACTCGCGCGCCGCGGGCACCCGGTCACGCGCGTCTCCGCGCCCTGGGGCGGTGGGCAGATGATCCAGCTCGACTGGCGCAGCGGCACCTACATGGCCGGTTCCGACCCGCGCAAGGACGGCTGCGCCCTCGCCTATTGAGGCGCGGCGCGGCGGCGGGGCTCGGGCCCCGCCGCCGAAGCCGATCGAGACGGGGCGCCCGGTGGACACCGAGTGCCCCGTCGGCGACAGCCTGCCGGTCGCGGCGTCCATCGCGAAGACGACGATCGAATGCGAGTTCTGGTTGGCCGCGTAGAAGAAGCGGCCGGACGGGTCGCCGCAGACGAAGCGCGGCTCCGCGCCTCCCGTCGCCGTCCAGCCGGCGGTGCAGAGCCTGCCGCTCGCGGGATCGATGGCGTAGGTGACGACGCTGTCGTGCCCGCGGTTGGAGCAGCGCAGGAAGCGCCCGTCGCGCGCCACGTCGAGCTCCGAGGTCGTGTTCGCGCCGAAGAAATCCTCCGGCAGCGAGCTCAGGACCTGGAACTGCGCGAGCTCGCCCGCCGCCGCGTCCCAGCGCATCACGGTCACGGTGCTGTCGAGCTCGTTGCAGACATAGGCGACCGGCAGCGTCGGGTGGAAGGCGACATGGCGAGGCCCCGCCCCCGGGCGCGCGCGCACGGCGCGATGCAGCCCGACCCTTCCCTTGCCGGCGTCGAAGCAAAGGACGAAGACCGTGTCCAGGCCCTTGTCCGGCACGATCGCGTAGCCGCCGGAAGGGTCGAGCACGACGTCGTGCGGCTGCGGGCGCGCCTGCTCGACGCGATGGGGGCCAAGCTCGCCCGCGAAATGCAGCAGGTCGTGGTGGTCGGCGAGCGATCCGTCCCCGCGGATGCCGAGCACCGACAGGTTGCCCGAGACGTAGTTGGCCACCAGCATGAAGCGGCCCGCGCGGTCGATGTCCTGCTTCACGCCGTTGATGCCGCCGGTCGTCGCGCGGCCGAGCGGGCGCGCAAGCCCCGTGGCCGGGTCCAGCGCATAGGCGCTGGCGTAGTCGCGCCCGCCATGGACCGCGTAGAGCACGCGCTGGTCGCGCGACAGCGCGAGGAAGCTCGGGTTGTCCATGCCGCCGACGGTCTGGATGTGCGAAAGCCCGCCATCCGCGGGATCCACGCGATAGACCTCGATCCCGCGGCCGGTGCCGGCGCGGTCGGGCGTGGTGAAGGATCCGACATAGGCGAACATGGCTGGCTTCTCCCCGGGGCGGCGCGACCGCGGAACTGGTGCGCGGCCGCGCGCGATGCGAGCATCATCGCCGCCAGCGGGAGGAAGGCGCAATGCAGGACATCGCCGTCGACGCGCACCACCATTTCTGGGATCCGTCGCGCGGGGACTTCCCCTGGATGCAGGGCGAGGCGATGGCACCGATCCGCCGCGTCTTCGCGCCCGGGCACCTCGCCCCGCTCCTGCGCGACGCCGGCATCGCGCGCAGCGTCGTCGTGCAGACCCAGTCGAGCGAGGCGGAGACGCGCGCCCTGCTCGCGCTCGCCCCGCGCAGCGGCTTCGTCGCCGGCGTCGTGGGCTGGATCGACCTCGCGAGCCCAGGCGCCCACGACGCCATCGCGCGGCTCAAGGCGGCGCCGGGCGGCGCCCATCTCGTCGGCATCCGCCACCAGGTCCATGACGAGCCCGATCCGCGCTGGCTGCTGCGCGACGACGTGCGGCGCGGCCTCGCCGCGGTCGAGGCGCATGGCCTCGCCTACGACCTGCTGCTGCGCCCGCACGAGATCCCGGCGGCGCTCGAGACCGTCGCCGCCTTCCCCGGGCTGCGCTTCGTCGTCGACCACGCGGCCAAGCCGATGATCCGCCGCGGCATCCTCGCGCCCTGGGCCGAGGCGATGCGCGGCTTCGCGGCGCATCGCGGACATGTCTGGTGCAAGCTCTCCGGCCTCGTCACCGAGGCCGACTGGCGTGCGTGGCGCGCCGACGACCTGCGCCCCTATGTCGAGGCGGCGCTGGCGATCTTCGGCGCCGGGCGCTGCATCCAGGGGAGCGACTGGCCGGTCTGCACCCTCGCGGGCGACTACGCCGAGGTGGTCGGCGCGCTGCATGAATGCATCTCCGCGCTGTCGGGCGCGGAGCGCGCGCGCATCCTCGGCCGCAACGCGGTCGAGCTCTACCGCCTCGACGCCACGCCGGGCTGGCCCGCCTCCTAGACGCCGCTCACGCGCCCTCGCGCTTGGCCGGAGGCGTGGCGCGCGGGCGCGCCGGCGCGCCCTGGACCGGCGCCTCGAGGCTGCTGCGCAGCGCCTCGGTCGCGGCCTTCATCATCCGCGCGCCATGGCCCTGCGCCTCCAGCGCGTCGGTCGCCATGCGACTCATGCTGCCGGCGATCCAGCGCTGGCAGGCATTGAGGGCCTCGGCGGGATCGTTGCAGCGGCCCAGCTCCTGCGCCGCGTCGAGCGCGGCCTGCGCGCCGTTCTGGCCGCGCGCGAACCAGCCATGCGCCATGTCCTCCCACTCGCGCAGGATCTGCTTCTGCGCGGCAGCCAACTCGACCATCTGGCTCGCCATGCGGCCGCGCAGCGCACCGCCGCCGTCGAAGCACTGGCGCATGGAGTCCATGGCGTCAGGAATGCGCGCCTCGGGGGCGTTCAGGTCAGGCATGGGTCTCACCCTCGTGATGCAGGGGCACCCCGCCGCGAGCGCCGGGCCGGAGGATCGTCGCGCGCACCAGCTCGCGCATTGACGCCCGTCAAGCGCGCGACGCTCAATGCGCCATGAGCACGGGAATGCGCGCGGACCGCAGCGCATGCGCCGTCACGCCGCCGAAGATCATCTCGCGCAACCTGCTATGCGTGTATCCTCCCATCACCAGGATCGAGGCGCCGGCCTCAGCGCAGGCCGCGTCGATCGCGGCGGCCACGCTCCCGTCGCCCCGCGCGACCCGGCGCGCCGTCGCCTGGATGCGATGCCGGCGCAGCCATTGCGCCAGCGCCTGCGGATCGGCCGGCCTGCCGCTCTCCTCGACGCTCACCACCTCGACCGACCGCGCGCGCGCCAGCAGGGGCAAGGCTGCGGCGACGGCGCGCGCCGCCTGCGCGCTGGCATTCCATGCCACCACCGCCGTGCCGCCCAGCGCGAGCGGCGACGGCGGCGCAAGCAGGACGGGTCGTCCCGTCTCGATCAGCGCGGCCTCCGCCGCGATCGTCGCCGCGGGCCCGGGCTCCTTGCCCGGCACGGGCAGGATCGTCATGTCGGCGAGCCGCCCGTGCCGCACGATCCATGCATCCTCCGCGCCATCCTCGCGGCGCCATGAGCAGGTCGCGCCGGCAGCGCCCGGCACCTGCGCCTCGGCGAGGCCGCGCGCGCGGGCCCAGTCGTCGAAGATCCGCCGCGCGATCGCCTCGCGCTCCTCTCCGCGCCTGCGCGCGTCGGCGATCAGAGCGTCGATCGCGCCGGGCGACATGCCTTCGCCCAGGTAGGGAACGAAGGCGAGCGGATCGTGCCGCGCATGGAGCGCGACCACATGGCAGTCGAGCGCCAGCGCGACCGAGGCCGCGGCGTCGAGTGCCTGCCTGTCAGATGGAGCGCCCGGGACCGGGCAGAGGATGCAGGCGAGCATGGCGCGATCCGTTCCTTGCTTGGAGGAACGCCATTGCGCGCCGGCGTCGCGCGGCGCGCAATGCGCCCGCTCAACCCGTCGCCCGCCTATGCCTTCAGGCGGACGACGACGCGGCCACGCGCCTCGCCAGCGGCCACGCGCGCGAGGGCGGAGGGCACCGCGTCGAAGGACACGACCTCGCGCAGGAGCGGCCGGAGGTTCCCGTTCGCGACGCGCCGCAGCACGGCGCGGCCGACGACGGACAGGTCGCGCAGGCTCGCCGGGTCGCCGGCGCGATGGCTGGCGCCGGGCGCCACCTCGTGGATCGTGATCGCGCCCGCCATAGGCCGGCGGCCAGAGAGCGCGGGCAGCCCGGCGACGCAGGCGATCGCGCCATCGACGCCTAGCAGGCCGAGCGCGCGCGTAGCATGGGCCCTCCCGACGACGTCGACGACCGCGTCCGCGCCGCGCCCGTCCGTCAGCGCCCGGATCGCCGCCGCGACGTCGCCCGCGTCGCGGTCGATCGCCTCCTGCGCGCCGAGCGCCAGCACCTGCTCGCGTGCGTGGCCGGAATGCACGGCGATGACCCGCGCATGGCGCGCCGCCGCCAGTTGCACGGCGAAGCCGCCGACGCCACCGCTCGCGCCGAACACGACGACCGACTGCCCGTCGCGCGGGGCGAGCCTGCGCTCCACCGCGTGGAAGGCCGCGAAGCACGGGCTCGGCAGCGCCGCGGCGTCGGTGGCCGCGACGCCGCGAGACACCGGCGCGAGCGCAGCGGCAGGCGCGAGCGCGAAGTCCGCGAGGCCTCCGCCGCGGCGCGGGTCGAGGAGGCACATCACCAGCGTGCCCCTGCGCCAGCCATCCCCGGCGTGGTCCTGCGCCATGAAGCGGAGGTCGTGGCGGTTCAGCCCGGCGGCATGGACGGCGATGCGCACCTCGCCCGGGCCGGGCGCGGGCAACAGGGCCTCGGCCATCCGCAGGCCGGCTATGCCGCCGGCCGCGTCCATCACCCACGCCCTCTGCATCGCCATGCCTCGCGCTCCCTCGCCGGGACGGCTGCGTGCCATGCGCGCGGCGCCACGCGCATGACGCCGCTCAAGCGCCGTCACTCCTGCAGCTCATGCGTCCCCGGCGCGTCGCCGAGGCCCGGGCTGGACAGACGCGGCGGCGCTACCGGTCGACCGGAGCGCGCCGCGAGGAAGCGCACCAGTTCCCACCACCATGAGCCCTCGCGGCGCGGTGCCTCGGCGAGCCATGTGTCCGGGTCGGCGTAGGGTGCGTGCTCCGGCCGCGCCAGCACGTTGTAGCCGTCCTCCGCCTGCCCGGGCGGCGCCACGATGCCAGCGTTGTGGCCTCCGTCGGCGAGCACGAAGGTGACCTCCGCGTCGGCAAGCAGGTGGATCTTGTGGACGGAGCGCCAGGGAGCGACATGGTCGCGGCGCGTGCCGACCGCGAAGACCGGAATGCGGATGTTGGACAGCGCGACGGGACGACCGCCGCCGCGGAAACGTCCCTCCGCGAGGTCGTTGTCGAGGAAGAGGTGGCGCAGGTACTCCGTATGCATGCGATAGGGCATGCGCGTCGCGTCGGCGTTCCACGCCATCAGGTCCGTCAGCGTGCCGCGCTCGCCCATCAGGTAGTGGCGCACGCCGCGCGACCACACGAGGTCCGACGAACGCAGCATCTGGAACGCGCCCGCCATCTGCCGCGCGTCTAGGAAGCCCTGCTCCCACATCAGGTCCTCGAGGAAGGTCAGCTGGCTCTCGTTGACGAAGAGCATGAGCTCCCCGGCCTCGGAGAAATCAACCTGGGCCGCGAGCAGCGCGAGGCTGCGCAGGCGCGCGTCGCCGTCCCTCGCCATCGCCGCCGCCGCGATGGCGAGCAGGGTGCCGCCGAGGCAGTAGCCGATGGCGTGGATCGCGCGGCCCGGCATCGCGGCGCCGATCGCGTCGATCGCGTCCATCACGCCCAGCGCGCGGTAGTCATCGAGGCCGAGGTCCCGGCTCTCCGGTCCCGGATTTGCCCAGGAGAGCATGAAGACCGTGAAGCCCTGCGCGACGAGGTGCCGGACCAGCGAATTGCCGGGCGAGAGGTCGAGTATGTAGTACTTCATGATCGAGGCCGGCACGACGAGCACCGGCTCGGGCCGCACGCGCCGCGTCGTGGGTGCGTACTGGATAAGCTCGACGAGGCGGTTGTGGAACACCACGCGGCCCGGCGTGCATGCGACGTCGCGTCCCACCGCGAAGGCCTCGCAGCCGACCGGGCGGCGCCCGCCGATCGCGCGGTCCCAGTCCTCGACGAGGTTCTGCGCGCCGCGCACGAGGTTCATGCCGCCCATGCGCAGCGTCCGCTGCAGCAGTTCGGGATTGGTCGGCACGAAGTTCGAGGGCGAGGCCATGTCGAGGACCTGGCGCGCCGCGAAGGCGACGACGTCCTCGTGCTGGCGCGTGACGCCGCGCACGCCGGTCGTCGCGTTGTGCCACTATTGCTGCTGCAGAAGGAAGCCCTGCCAGGCCAGGTCGAAGGGCCAGCTGCGCCACGCCGCGCCGGAGAATCGCCGGTCCTGCGGCAGCGGCTCGATGCAGGGCTCGCCCGCAGATCCCAGCGCGCGCTTCGCCGCGTAGTGGGCGAAGCGCATCGCCTTGCGCCGCGCCTTCTCGAGGAGCTGGCCCTGCTTGCCCGGCGCGACGGCGAGATGCACCGCCCAGTCGAGGCAGGCGGCGGCCAGCCGCGGGGCCACCGCGGGACCCGGCGCGCGAGGCCGCGCCGGGTTCCGCGCCGCGCGGCCCTCAGGGCAGGCGTTGCGGGCGCATGTCCTTCGGGTCGATGCCGGCGACGACGACGGGCTTCTTCATCGCGTCGCGGCGGAACGGCTCGCCGAGTTCCTGGTTGAGGATGACCTCGATGAAGGTCGTGACGCCGTCCTTCTGCGCCGCGCAGGCCTCGCGCAGGGTCCGGGTCAGCTCCGCCTGGGTCCGCACCACCACGCCCTTGAGCCCGCAGCCTTCCGCGACCCTGGCGTAGCTGAGCTTCGGGTCGAGCTCGGTGCCGACGAAGTTGTCGTCGTACCAGAGGATCGAGTTCCGCTTCTCCGCGCCCCACTGGTAGTTGCGGAAGATCACCATCGTGATCGCCGGCCACTCGTCGCGGCCGATCGAGCTCATCTCGCTCATCGAGATGCCGAAGGCGCCGTCGCCCGCGAAGCCGACGACCGGCGTGTCGGGGCAGCCGATCTTCGCGCCGACGATCGAGGGGAAGCCGTAGCCGCAGGGCCCGAACAGGCCGGGCGCCAGGTACTTCCTGCCCTTCTCGAAGGTCGGGTAGGCATTGCCGATGGCGCAGTTGTTGCCAATGTCGCTAGAGATGATCGCGTCCGCGGGAAGCCCGGCCTGTATCGCGCGCCAGGCCTGGCGCGGCGACATGCGCTCCGGCTCGCGGCTTCGCGCATTGGCGTTCCAAACCGTGCCGGGATCGTCGTCCTCGTGGTCCATGCTGCTGAGCGCCTGCAGCCAGGCCGACTTGGTCTGGTGGATCAGCGCCTTGCGCTCCGCGCGCCCGGCATTGCCGGCCTCGGGGGAGAGCTGCGCCAGGATCTGGCGCGCGACCAGCCTGGCGTCGCCGCAGATGCCCACGCCGATCGGCTTGGACAGGCCGATGCGGTCGGGGTTGATGTCGACCTGGATGATCCTCGCGGCCTTCGGCCAGTAGTCGATGCCGTAGCCCGGCAGCGTCGAGAACGGGTTGAGGCGCGTGCCCAGCGCCAGCACGACATCGGCCTTCGCGATCAGCTCCATCGCGGCCTTGGAGCCGTTGTAGCCGAGCGGGCCGCAGGCGAGCGGGTGGCTGCCCGGGAAGCTGTCGTTGTGCTGGTAGCCGCTGCAGACCGGCGCGTCGAGGCGCTCGGCGAGCGCGACGCAATCCGGGATCGCGTTGCCGATGACGACGCCGGCGCCGGACAGGATCACCGGGAACTTCGCCTCCGACAGGAGCTTCGCCGCGTCGGCGATCGCCTGCGCGCCGCCCGCAGGGCGCTCGAAGCGGATGATCGCCGGCAGGTTGATGTCGACGACCTGGGTCCAGAAGTCGCGCGGCACGTTGATCTGCGCCGGCGCCGAGCCGCGGATGGCCTTCTCGATGACGCGGTTGAGGACCTCGGCGATGCGCGAGGGATCGCGCACCTCCTCCTGGTAGCAGACCATGTCGCGGAACAGCGCCATCTGCTCGACTTCCTGGAAGCCGCCCTGCCCGATCGTGCGGTTCGCCGCCTGCGGCGTCACCAGCAGCATCGGCGTGTGGTTCCAGTAGGCCGTCTTGATCGCGGTGACGAAGCCGGTCACGCCGGGGCCATTCTGCGCGATAACCATCGCCATCTTGCCGGTGGCGCGCGTGTAGCCGTCGCAGATCAGCCCGCCATTGGTCTCCTGCGCCACGTCCCAGAAGCGGATGCCCGCCTTCGGGAAGAGGTCGGAGATCGGCATGAAGGCCGAGCCGATGATGCCGAAGGCGTGCTCGATGCCATGCATCTGCAGGACCTTCACGAAGGCTTCCTCGGTCGTCATCCTCATGCGCGATCCTCCTCTGCGATGCGAGAGACCCTACCCGATTTCCCGCCGCCGGGAAGGGGCATCGGCCGCCGGGCGGGGTCAGCGGCCGAGGCTTGCCCTCAGGCCGCGCCAGAGCGCCATCGTGTCGGCTCCCCCGGGGTCGCGCGCGTCGGGACGCACGGCGGTATGGACGAGCACCAGCCGGCGCGCGGGATCGACGAAGATCGACTGCCCGCGCACGCCCAGCAGCGCGAAGCTGCCGTCGTCGTCGGGGAAGACCCAGGTCTGGAAGCCGTAGCCCCACCAGCGGCCAGTCCGCACGCCGGTGAAGTGAGCGCGCGCCATCTCGCGCAGCCACGCCGACGGCACGAGCTGGCGTCCGCCTGCCCTTCCCCCGTCGGCCAGCAGGAGGCCCAGTCGCGCGTAGTCGCGCAGCACCGCGTTGAAGCCCATGTAGCCGATCTCGGTCCCCGTGGCCTCGACCAGCCAGCTGGCATCGGCCTCCGCGCCCATGGGTTGCCAGACATGCTCGGAGAGGTAGTCGGATATCGGCCCGCCGATCGCCGCGCGCAGGACGAGCGCGAGAACGTACGTCTCCGCGGACGCGTAGTACCAGCGCCGGCCTGGCTCGGCGCCGCGACGGTCGAAGAGCCGCGCCGCGGCCGCGCCGCCCGGGGACTGGCCGACGAAGGTCGCGCGCGCGAGCCGCACCGTGTCGTCGCTGCGGTCGTAGTCCTCGCGGAAATCGACGCCGGAGGACATGGTCAGCAGGTGGCGCAACGGCGTGCGGCCGTATTCGCTCCCCGAGAGGCCGGGCACGTAGCGATCGGCGCGGTCCTCGATCGAGGCGATGCGCCCTTCCTCGACCGCGATCCCGACGAGCAGCGCGACGATCGTCTTCGCCATGGAGAAGGACGTCAGGCGATGCGTGTCGCGCCGCCCGTAGCGGTAGCGCTCGACGAGCAGCGTGTCGCCCTGGACGACGGCGAGGCCAGTCGCGGGATTGCGCTCGAGGTAGCCATCGATGCCGTAGCGTCCCGCGCCCACGCGCGGCGCGCCGTCATAGGAGATCGCCGGCTCCAGGGCCGGGCGCCTCCAGGCGGAGGCGGCCGGGCCGCGCCGCACGACATTGGCCTTCCAGATCTCGTCGAGGCGCGAGAAGCCGTCGACCGAATGGCTCGCCCGCCACCATGTCGCGCGATCCGCGCGCGGGAAGCCGCCGAGCGGAAGCGCGAAGGTGGAGAGCCGCGCGCCGTCCTCCTCGAAGACCGGCCCGCCCGGACGCGCCGTCGCGGGCGCGATGCCTTGCGCACAGGCCGCGGGCAGGAGGAGCGACGGCGCCGCGGCGAGCCTGCGCGCGAAGGCTCGGCGCGTCGGTGCCGCGAGCCTCACTCGGGCACCACGGCCGTGGCCTCGATCTCGACGAGCGCACGCTCCTCGATCAGCGCGCCGACCTCGACCGCCGTCATCGCGACGTCGTAGCTGCCGATCAGTTCCCTGTACGCGGCCCCGATCTCGCGCGCGGCGTCGAGATAGGCTCGCCGATCGGTGACGTACCAGGTCATGCGGACGATGTGCTCGGGCCGCGCGTCGCCCGCCGCGAGCACCGCGACGACGTTCGCGAGGGCCTGCCTCGCCTGCGCGGCGATGCCACCCTCGGCGAAGCGCCCCTGCGCGTCCCAGCCGATCATGCCGGCGACGAAGACCATGCGGCCGCGCGCGGAGACGCCGTTGGCGTAGCCGCGCGGTCGCGGCCAGCCCGGGGGGAGGAGCGCCGCCATCTCAGCCCGCCGCGCCGCGCGCGGCGACGCCCGGGTCGAAGCGAGCCATCGCGGCACGGAGGTCGTCCGGGACCGGGATGGGTCGGTGCGTGTCGAGGCTCGTGGTCACGATCGACTGGCGCATGCGCACGCGCACGCGCTCGTCGTCGCTGCAGTCGAGCTCGAGCGCGATGGACCGGTTGCCGATCTTGGCGACCCGCAGGCCGAGCGTCACCTCGTCGCCCATGCGGCTGGGGTGGAGGAACTCGCATGAGAGCGACACCGTCGGCAGGCCGACGCGCCGGGCCCCGATCAGCTGCGCATAGGGAATCCCGAGCTCCTCCACGATCCAGTCCTCCAGGTGCGAGACGAACATCACGAGGTATTGGGGAAAGAAGACGATCCCGGCGGGATCGCAATGCTCGAAGCGGATGCGTCGCGCTCGCGCGAAGCGCCGCGGGGCGGAGGCATCGGGGTCCTGGGCCGCCATCGCGCTCACCCGAGCTCGTGGAGGCGAAAGCGCTGGAGCTTGCCCGTCTCCGTGCGCGGCAGCCTGTCGTGGAACGCGATCGTGCGCGGGTACTTGTAGGGCGCGATGGTCGCCTTCACGAAATCCTGCAGTTCGCGGGCGAGCGCGTCGCCGGGCCGGTACCCCTGGCGAAGCACGACATGGGCCTTCACGACCTGCCCGCGCTCGGCGTCGGGTGCGCCGACCACGCCGCATTCGGCGACGGCGGGGTGCATCAGCAGCGCCGCCTCCACCTCGGGCGCGGCGATGTTGTAGCCGGCCGAGACGATCATGTCGTCGGTCCGCGCCTGGTAGTGGAAGTACCCGTCCTCGTCGACGAGATAGGCGTCGCCCGTGTAGTTCCAGCCGTCGCGCACGTAGTCCTGCTGTCGCGGATCGGCGAGGTAGCGGCATCCCGTCGGCCCCTTCACCGCGAGGCGCCCGACCTGGCCGGGGGGCAGCTCGCGTCCCTCCGCATCGACTACGCGCGCGCGGTAGCCCGGCACGGGCTTGCCGGTCGCGCCGGGCCGCGATCCTGCCTCGTCGGCGGAGATGAAGATGTGCAGCAGCTCGGTGGCGCCGATCCCGTCGATGAGCTCGATGCCGGTCGCCTCGCGCCACTGCGCGCGGGTCGCCGCCGGCAGGGCCTCGCCGGCCGAGACGCACTTGCGCAGCCGCGACGCGCGCAGCTCCGCGCCGCGCGCAGCCATCGCGCGGTACGAGGTGGGCGCGGTGAAGAGCACGCTCGCGCCGTGCTCGATGATCGCATCCACAAGCAGCGGCGGCGACGCCTTCTCCAGAAGCACGGTCGAGGCGCCGATCGACATCGGGAAGAGCAGCAGCCCGCCAAGGCCGAAGGTGAAGGCGAGCGGCGGGCTGCCGATGAACACGTCGTCGGACGAGGCCCTGAGGACATGGCGCGGCCAGCAGGCGCAGATCGCCATGACGTCGCGATGGAAATGCATCGTCGCCTTGGGCACGCCGGTGGTGCCCGAGGTGAACGCGAAGATGCAGCAATCCTCGGCCGCGGTGTCGAGCGTCGCGAACCCCGCCGGCTGGCGGGCCATCGCCGCCTCGAGCGAGTCCGCGCCATCGCCGCCATGGAGGCGGATCTCGCGCAGGACCGGGCTCGCCGCCGCCGCCTCGCGCAGCGGCTCCGCGAGGGCGGCCTCGCAGAGCGCGTGCGTGACCCGGGCCTTGTCGATGATCGTCGAAAGCTCGCGCGCGCGCAGGAGCGGCATCGTCGCCACCGCGATCGCGCCAGCCTTCATGACGGCGAACCAGCAGGCCGCGGCCATCGGGTTGTTGGGCGCGCGCAGCAGGACGCGGTTGCCCGGCAGCACGCCCATCTCGCGCACGAGGACGTTGGCGATCCGGTTGGCCTTCTCCTGCAGCTGCGCATAGGTCCAGGAGATCCCCGGCGCGCGGATGCAAGCGCGCCCGCCGCGCCCCTCGGCGACATGGCGGTCGAGCAGCTCGGCCGCGCAGTTCAGCCGCTCGGGGAAGCGCAGCTCGGGAAGCTCGAACAGGAACTCTGGCTGCAGCCCGCGCGGCGGCAGGTTGTCGTGCGCGAAGCTGTCGACATGGGCGGAACGCATGCGGGCCTCCCCTTCCTACCTCAGCCTGGCGCGGGATCGCGCGCCTCGCAAAGCATCTCGCGGGCGATGATCAGCTTCTGGACCTCGCTCGCGCCCTCGTAGATCCGCAGCGCGCGGATCTCGCGGTAGAGGAGCTCGACCGGCTGTCCGGAGACCACGCCGAGCGCGCCGAGGAGCTGCACCGCGTCGTCGATCACGCGCTGCGCGCCCTCGGTGGCGGCGAGCTTCGCCATCGCGGCCTCGCGCGTCACCGGGCTGCCCTGGTCGCGCTGCCAGGCGGCGCGATAGGTGAGCAGCGCCGCGGAATCGATCGTCGTCGCCATGTCGGCGAGCCGCGCCTGCGTCATCTGGAAGTCGGCCAGCGTGCCGCCAAACATCCGCCTCGACACCGCGCGTCCGAGGCCCTCGTCCAGCGCGCGGCGCGCGAAGCCGAGCGCGGCCGCCGCGACCGAGATGCGGAAGACGTCGAGGGTGCGCATCGCTACCTTGAAGCCCTCGCCCGCAGCGCCGATCCGCCGCGCCAGCGGCACGCGGCAGCCGCGCAGGCGAAGCCGCGCGAGGGGATGCGGCGCGATGACGTCGATGCGCTCGGCGACCTCGAGGCCCGGCGTGCCCGCGTCGACGACGAAGGCGCTGATGCCGCGCGCGCCCGGCGCCTCGCCGCTGCGCGCGAAGACGACGTAGAAGTCGGCGATCCCGCCATTCGAGATCCAGGTCTTCTCCCCGTCGAGGACCGCATGGTCGCCCTCGATGCGCGCGGCGCAGGACAGCGCCGCCACGTCGGAGCCGGCGTCGGGCTCGCTGATCGCGAAGGCGGCGATCGCCTCGCCTCGGGCGACGCGCGGCAGGTAGGCGGCCTTCTGCTCGTCCGTGCCGGCGAGGCTGATCGCGCCCGAGCCCAGGCCCTGCATGGCGAAGGCGAAGTCGGCGAGGCCGGAATGGCGGGCGAGCGTCTCGCGCGCGAGCGAGATGGTCCGCGTGTCGATCGCCTCGCCCGCGCCGCCCCAGCGCGTTCCGGCGACCGCGTGGCGCAGCCACCCCGCGGCGCCGAGCTCGCGCACCAGGGCGCGGCACGTGGCATCGACGTCACCGTCGTGGCGATGCGCGAGGCTGGACGCGGCCCACGCCTCCAGCCGCGCGGCGAAGCCGCGATGCGCCTCGTCGAAGAAGGGCCAGTCAAGGTGGCCGTCATGCGCGGCCATGGCTCAGTTCCCCTCGAAGACCGGCCGCTGCTTGGCCGCGAAGGCGCGGTAGGCACGCGCGAAGTCCTCGGTGAGCATGCAGATCGCCTGGGCCTGCGCCTCGGCCTCAATCGCCTGGTCGATCGACATCGACCACTCCTGGTGGAGCATCGACTTGGTGATGCCGTTTGCGAAGGACGGGCCCGATGCGAGGTCCGCGGCGAATGCCTGGGCCTCCGCGAGCAGCCGCCCCGGCTCGACGAGGCGATTGAGGAAGCCCCAGCGCTCCGCCTCCTCCCCGCCCAGGCTCCGGCCTGTATAGAGCAGCTCGCTCGCGCGGCCCTGGCCGACGATGCGCGGCAGCATGGCGCAGGCGCCCATGTCGCAGCCGGCGAGGCCGACGCGGTTGAACAGGAAGGCCGTCTTGCTGCGCGCCGTGCCGATCCGGATGTCCGACGCCATGGCCAGGATGGCGCCGGCCCCCGCGCAGACGCCGTCGATCGCCGCGACGATGGGTTGCGGGCACGCGCGCATGGCCTTGACCAGGTCGCCCGTCATCCGAGTGAACATCAGCAGCTCCGGCGCCGACAGCCCGACCAGCGGCCCGATGATCTCGTGCACGTCGCCGCCCGAGCAGAAGTTCCCGCCCTCGCCCGCGAGCACGATCACGCGCACGTCGTCTGCGTGCCGCATGCGCTGGAACAGGTCGCGCAGCTCGGCATAGGACGCGAAGGTCAGCGGGTTCTTGCGCTCCGGCCGGTCGAGCAGCAGCGTCGCGACCTTGCCCTGCACGGCGTAGCGGAAATGCGCGGCGACGTAGCCGGCTACGCCACGCAGGTTGCCCGCCGCGAGCGCGGGATCGAGAGCCTTCGCGTCCCCGGTCGTCATCGCCGTCCCTCCCTCTTGCCGTCGCCTCGCCTCGCGAGCTGCACGCGCAGCGCGCCCAACTGCTGGTGCAGTTGCCCGATCTCGCGCGACCCGAGGCCGCCGAGGAGCTCGAGGATCCAGCACTCGTGCTCCGCCGCCATCGTCTCGAAGGTCGAGCGGCCGCGGCGCGTCAGCTTCAGGATCCATGCGCGCCGGTCGGCCGGGTCGCCGATGCGCTCGACCATGCCCTCGCGCTCCAGTTCGCCGGTCAGCCCGGTCACGTTGCCGCCGGTCACCATGAGCAGGCGCGACAGTTCCTTCATGCGCAGCCCGCCGGGCGCGCGGTGGAGCTGGGCCATGTAGTCGAAGCGCGCGAGCGTGGTGCCGAAGCGCGCGCGCAGCCGGCGCCGGATCTCGTCCTCGATCTCCGTCGTCACCGCGAGCATGCGCAGCCAGAGGCGCAGCGCCGCGTGTTCGCCCTCGGCGGCACGCGCCTCGTGGCCGAGCCCGTCGGCCGCGCCGAGGATCGCAAGGCTGCGGTCGGCGCGCTGGGTCACGGCGTCACCTCGCCGCCGCAGACCGCGATCGACTGTCCATTCACGGAGGACGAGGACGGCAGGCAGAGCCAGAGCACGGCCTGCGCCACCTCCTCCGGCTCGAGCACGCGCCCCTGCGGGTTGGACGCCGCGAACATGTCGCGCGCGGCCCCGGCGTCGCGGCCTGTGCGCGCGACGACGTTGGCGATGCTCGCGGACAGGAGGTCGGTGCGCGTGTAGCCGGGGCAGACGGCGTTGACCGTCACGCCGCTGCGCGCGACCTCGGCGGCCAGCGCGCGCGTCAGCCCGACGACGCCGTGCTTGGCGGCGCAATAGGCCGAGACATAGGCATAGCCCTTGAGGGCCGCGGTGCTCGCGACGTTGACGATGCGCCCCCAGCGGGCCTCGAGCATGCCGGGCAGCGCCGCCTGGCTGCAAAGCATCGTCCCCGTCAGGTTGACGTCGATCATGCGGCGCCAGAGCTCGATGCTGGTGCGCAGCAAGGGTGCGCTCTCCGCCTGCCCCGCGTTGTTGACGAGGACCTCCACGGGCCCGAAGCCCTCGCGCGCGCGCGCGAAGGCCGCGGCGACGGCATCCGGGTCGGCGACGTTCGCCGCGACCGCGCGCATGGCGCCGGCGCTGGCGGCGCAGCGCGCCTCGAGCCGCGCCATGTCTCGGCCGAGCAGCGTCACGCGTGCGCCCTGGGCGACGAGGGCGTCGGCGATCGCCGCGCCGATGCCGCGGCCGCCGCCAGTGACGAGGGCGTGCCGTCCGGCGAGCGCGCCCTGCGTCGCGGCGCTCATGTCTCGCTCCCGCGGCCCGCGGACGCGGCCGGCTCGGCGCGCGCGCGGCGGAAACTGGCCTCGAGCTGCGGCTTCGCGGACAGGTACTGCCGCGGCCAGGCGAGGTCCGGAAAGCCGATGCGCGCGGCCTCGGTCAGCGTCCAGGACGGGTTGGCGAGGTGCGGCCGCGCGACGGCGCAAAGGTCGGCGCGACCCGCCGCGATGATCCCGTTCACGTGGTCGGCCTCGCTGATCGCGCCGACCGCGATGGTCGGGATGCCGGCCTCCTGGCGGATGCGGTCGGCGAAGGGCGCCTGGAACATGCGCCCGTAGACGGGCTTCTCGCGCTTGCTGACCTGGCCCGAGGAGCAGTCGATCATGTCCGCGCCCGCCTCCCTGAAGGCGCGCGCCACCAGCACCGCGTCCGCCGGCACGATCCCGCCCTCGACCCAGTCATGCGCCGAGATGCGCACGGAGATCGGGCGCTCGACGGGCCATGCCGCGCGCACCGCGGCGAAGACCTCGAGCGGATAGCGCAGGCGGCCACGGAGGTCGCCGCCATAGGCGTCGGCGCGCTGGTTGGTCAGCGGCGAGATGAAGCTCGACAGCAGGTATCCATGCGCGCAGTGCAGCTCGAGCCAGTCGACGCCGATCTCCGCCGCGGCGCGCGCGGCGGCGACGAACTGGCCCTTGATCTCCTCGAGCTCGTCGCGCGTCGCCTCGCGCGCGAGCTGGCTCCTGCCCTCGAGGTAGCGCTGCGGCGAGGCGGAGACGATCGGCCAGTTGCCATCGCGGAGCGGCTGGTCGATGCCCTCCCACGCGAGGCGCGTCGACGCCTTCGCGCCGGCGTGCCCGACCTGCATCGCGAAGCGCGCGTCGCTGTTCGCGTGGACCCAGTCGACGATGCGCTTCCAGGCGTGGGCATGCGCAGGCGCGTAGAGCCCGGGGCAGCCGGGGGTGATGCGGCCCTCGGCGCTGACGCAGGTCATCTCGGCGAAGACCATGGCCGCGCCGCCGGTGGCGCGCGCGCCGAGATGGACGAGGTG
>Ga0169931_10005178_pt1 | contig 19954 bp, 16 predicted proteins | sample Kivu_15m_20L_FD_129675 | JGI IMG/M metagenome (GOLD analysis project Ga0169931, IMG submission 129675) | Freshwater microbial communities from Lake Kivu, Western Province, Rwanda to study Microbial Dark Matter (Phase II) - Kivu_15m_20L... | ecosystem: Environmental > Aquatic > Freshwater > Lake... | reverse complement strand
GACGGACTGGCCCAGGTGGGCCGAGGTGACGGCTGGGCCGTGCTGCTCACGGAGCCCATGCAGCGCGTGGCGGGCACGGCCAGCGCCCAGCTGGGCTTCCTGCAGCCCATGCTCACCACCCTGTTCGGCCAGGTGAAGGCCTACGCCTTCGGCCTGCGGAGCGACGAATCCGGCGTGCAGTTTGACCTGCTCAGCGGAATCCTGGTGGAGGGCGAGCGCCGCGGCGTGCTGGCGCTGCCCGATCCCGCGGTCGCCATCGCGCCGCCGCCCGCCTTGGTGCCCGGTGACGCGGTGGGCTACGGCACCATCCAGATCCAGTTCCGTGACCTGATGAAGCTGATCGAGACCGCCGTGAGCGCCATGCCCGGCGAGATGGCGGGGATGATGGAGCCCACCCTGCAGCAGTACGGACCCGACCTGCGCAAGGCGTTCGACGCGCTCGGGCCTCAGGTGCATGTGGTCACGCGGTCCGCCGGCATGCCCGGACGCGATGCCCAGGAGAACCAGCAGGGGATCTACGCCATGGCCTGCCGCGACGAGCAGGCGGTGACCGGCTTGCTCAACCTGTTCCTGCCCGAGGCCGGTTTCCAGCCGCGCGACTTCAACGGCCACACCATCTTCTCCGCCGGTCAGGACGAGATGAGCATGGGCTTTGGCGGCGGCATGTTCTACATGGGCACCACCACGCTGGTGGAACAGTGCCTGCGTGGCGGGCAGGGCGGCCTGGCCGACTCGCCCGCGTGTCGCCAGTCCATGGGTGCCGCTGGATCGGAGCCGGCCATCGGCTGGGGCTTCACGGACATGGTGGCCTCGCTTGAGGCCTCGCGCGAGGCGCTGGTGGCCGCGGCGTCGCGGGCCGAACGCGGTGCCTTGCCCAAGAGTCAGCGCGACCTGGCGGGCGAGGCCGGCATCCAGCTGCCGGAGGGGCTGGCCAAAAGCCTTCAGGACGTGGACGCGGAGAGCCTGGCCACGGGGTTCGGGCCCATGCAGTGGGACCTGCGACCGCTGCCCAACGGCCTGCTCACGCGATTCCGCCTGCTGGCGCCGGCCAACGCCGACTGAACGTCTCCAGGAACGCTCGCGCCGCGTCCAGCCAGGCCGAGCGGTCTTCCTGGGCGGGTTCGTCGTGCCGATCGCCCGCAAGCACCAGCAGCCGCGCATGGGGCATGGCGGCCGCGATGATCCGGGCGTCGGCGGCTGGCGCAATGCGGTCGCCTTGGCAGGCAAGCACCAGGGCGGGCAGCGTGCAGCCCGCGGCATCCACCTCCAGCGGCACGTCCATGCGGCCAAAGGCTCGCAGCAGGCCCAGTGCCACCCACGTGAACGGCTGCACCGGCAGGTTCTTCAGTCCAAGTCGACCGGGAATGGGTGAGCCAAGGTCACGGTAGGGGCTGAGCAGGATCACGCCTGCCACGGGAATGCCGCGCCGCGCCGCCAGCATGGCGCCGCGCAGCGCCACGCCTGCGCCGAGCGAGTGGCCCATGACCACCAGCGGCGCCTCGGGTCGGGCCGCGGCCATGTCGGCCAGCATGTCGGCCGCCGCCTCCGGCTCGCGCACGCCCACCCAGCCGCTGCGGGCCGGGTGCTCGCCGTGCGCGGGCAGGTCGGGAAGCCAGGCCTCGTGCACCAGCCCGCGCAGTTCCTCCAGGCGACCCAGGCTGTCCCAGCGGGATCGTCCCCATCCATGCAGCATCAGCAGCGAGGGCGACGCCGCCCCGCCCTCGCAGGCCACCCGCCAGGCGGGACACGACACGCCATCCAGGCCGGGCATGGCCACCTCCTGCGAGGCCAGGCCGATGGCTCCCGGATCGCCCGGTCGCCCGCCGGCCAGCGCCCAGGCGAACCCTTTGCGCGGCGGATGGGCGGCATCCCAGGCAACGGTCGCCGCGCCCCAGCACACCAGGATCGCCCATGCCAGCACCAGCAGCAGCAGCAGTCCGACCAGCGGTGCCATCATGCCCTTGCGGCGATGGCCGCCGCGGCGGCGCGTCCGTCGCTGCACGCCTGCTTGACCAGCGCGTCGGTGCGTGCGGCCTGGGTGGTCGCCGCGGTGGTGTCCGCCAGCGACGGCAGGTTCACCCGCACGTTCCACGCCGCGGCCTCGGCGGCCACCGCGGCCAGGTCCCCGGCGATCGCCAGGTCGCTGGCCAGCCGGGGATTGGTGGTGGTGACCAGTTCGCGCACGCGCCGCGCCAGTTGCGCCGCGGCCTCCACCACGCGCTGCGGGGCGTCGATGGCCTCCCGCACCGCGGGCCCGAAGTCGCGCACGCGCTGCGGATCCTCGGGCGTCAGCTTCCAGAGTCCGGCCAGTCGCGCGTAGGCGGCCGCGTCGCGGTCGGCCAGGGCGAGCGCCTCGATCCGCAACGCGTCCAGTTCCGCAAGCGCCGCCACGTTGGAGGCCTCGTGCGCGGCGAAGGCGGATCGACCGATCGTGTATCGAAGCACCATGGATCCCAGCGACGCGGCGTGGGCCAGCGTGACCGCGGCGACCGCGCCACCTCCGGGCGAGGGCACCTTGTCCGCCAGGCGCTCGCAGAAGTCCTGTAGCGTGGCATGGGCCAGCGACTGCGTCATGTCCGCAGCTCCGCGCCCAGCGCCGTGTGCAGCGCGCCGGTCAGCTCCGCCATGATCGCGTCCACCTCCTCGCGGCGGAGCGTGGCATCGGGCCTGCGGAAGCGGAGTCGAAGCGTGAGGCTCTTCTGGCCTTGGCCCACCTGCTTGCCGCGCCACGCTCCCACAAAGATGAGCGCCTCCAGGTGCGCCGGGTCGCGTGACCGCACCGTGGCCTCGACGCGCTGCCAGGACATGGTCTCGGGCACCACCAGGCTCAGGTCGCGCTCGATCGCCGGGAAGGCGGGCAGGGCCGCCGCCGGGCGCTCGGGCGGATAGCGGCGCACCAGCGGCTCCAGTTCCAGTTCGGCCACCGCCAGGGTCTGGTCCAGTCCCATGGCCCGGGCCGCAGCGGCGGAGAGAAGCCCGACGTGGCCGATGCACGTGTCCTCCAGCAGCACCTGTGCCGCGGGTTCCATGGCGGCGGCGGTGGTCGGCTGCACCTGCAGCGGCAGGCCGGCCAGCTCATGCCCCAGGCGATCCAGCACGCCTCGCAGGGTGCGGTAGCCCTCGGATGGATCGGATGCATCCAGCACCAGGCCCACGCCCGGCCACTCGCGGTGCTGGCCTCCTGGCGCCAGCAGGAAGGCGTGCGCGGTCTCGAAGAGCCGGAGCCCGTGCGTGATGCCGCGATCGGCGTTGGTCTTGCGCACGCCCAGCGGCCCGGCCAGCACCGAGGGACGCAGGCACGGCGTTCCGCCAGCGCGGTCGTCGTCGATGCGGAGCGGCTGCATGCCGGTGGGCAGCAGCGCTGTGGCGGTGGCCTGGCTCACCAGGGCGTGGGTCACGCACTCCACGAAGCCCATGCCCGCCAGCAGGTCGCGCAGGCGCTCCATGGCGTCGAAGCGGTGGTCCGGACTGGCGGTGCGGATCCGCAGCGTGTCCGAGACCGGGATGCGGTCGGTGCCCAGCAGGCGGATCACCTCCTCGAACAGGTCCACCTCGCGGTCGACGTCCATTCGGTGATGGGGCACCGTGCACTCGATGCGGTCGCCCTGCAGCACGGGGGAGAATCCCAGCGCCACCAGGGCCCGCACCATCTCGGCCGCGTCCAGCGTGATGCCCAGCAGCGCCCGGCACCGCGACACGCGCATGGCCACGCGGCGCGGCGGCGGCAGGGGAGCGCCGGCCTGGACCACGCCTTGGCAGAGCGTGCCGCCGGCCGTCTCCAGGATCAGATGGGCCAGCCGCTCGGCGGCCGCATCGATGGCTGCGGGGTGCACGCCGCGCTCGAAACGCCTGCTGCTGTCGCTGGCGATCTGGTGGCGGCGGCTCATCTGCCGCACGCGCACGGGATCAAAGGTGGCCGCCTCGAGCAGGATGTCGGTGGTGCCCTCGTCCACGGCGCTCTCGGCTCCGCCCTTCACGCCGGCCATGGCCACGGCGCGGAGGGCGTCCGCGATGACCAGGTCGTCGGGCGTCAGGCGGATCGGCTTGGCGTGCTCGCCCAGCGGCAGGAAGGGCTCGTCCGCCTTGGCCCGCCGCACCTGGATCTGGCCTCCCTGCAGCTTGGCAAGGTCAAAGACGTGCGTGGGCTGACCCATCTCCAGCAGCACGAAGTTGGTGCAGTCCACCAGGTTGTTGCGGGGCACCTGACCCGCGTCGCGCAGGCGATCCTGCATCCACGCCGGGCTGGGTCCCACCTTCACGCCCCGGATCACGCGGGCGGTGTAGCGGGGACATCCGGCGGTGTCATGGTTGTGCACCTGCACCAGTCCCGCAGCCGCGGGTCCCGTGGCCTGGGCGGATGCACACGGCTCGCGCACGCTCCGGCCTGTGGCGGCGGCCAGCTCGCGGGCCAGCTCCAGATGGCAGAGGCAGTCGCCGCGGTTGCTGGTGGTCTCGATCTCCTGCTGGATCGCGCCGTCGGGGAGCGTCTCACGTCCGTCAAAGTTGAAGCCGGCGGCGGTGAGCGCCGCGGCCTGCTCCTCGGCGTCGGCAGGCCGGTCCAGATAGTCGTTGATCCAGCGGACGCTTGTGCGCATGAGCGGGCAGCGTAGCGGCGACGGCATCGGCGGTGGTAGCCTGCGGACCATGCGCCGCGGCGCCGCCTTCGCTCTGCTTCTGATGATCGTCGGATGCGCCGCGCCACCGCCCGATCCGCTGGCCACGCCGGGCGACTTCACCGCCGACGTCACGGTGCTGGCCGGCGAGGGCGCCGACCAGCGGCTGGAGCCATGGATGCGACAGGGCAAGATGATCCTGTTCAGCGACGGCACGGTGCTGGCGGACCTGGGGCCCAGCGTGAACGCCCGCACGCGTCCGGGCCGCGCCCGCGTGCTGTACCAGCGTCAGGTCCGGCAGCTGTGGGACCTGGCTCGCGAGCTGGGATTTGCCACGCCGGAGCTGGCCAACTACGACGGCAATCCCGACATGCTCGCCGCCGAGCCGGGCGAGCTGGTCTACGCCATGACCTTCTCGGCGGGGCAGGAGCGATGGACCTTTGTGCGCCGCTGTCCGGTGCAGGAGGGACCCGACCAGGCCACGGCCACCTGGGTGAAGGCCATGGCCGAGGCGGGCCTGCTTCGCGAGCGTTCCGCGGACGAGAACCTTCCCATCCGCTACGACTTTGGACCGGATCCCTACGCATGGTTCAGGCCGACCGCTTCCTCCGGCAGCTGATCGCGGCGTGCGCGGCGATCGCGTGGAGCATGTGGGTGGCCGGTTGCGCCACCAACGAGGCCGCCGCGGCCCGTCATCGCATGGTGTCGGACACGGGGGGCTACGCGCTGCGGCTGCAGATCAAGCGGCCCAGCACCAACCAGTTCGAGCTCTACGAGGTGGACCGGCAGGGCTACGCCTGTCATGCCGGTGGACAGGCCGCGCTCGATGGCGAGGTGAAGTACCGGCGGCCGCTCTCGCCGCAGGCAGCGCAGGCGTTCCGGGACGCGATGGCCGACTGCCCCTGGGTCCGAGGCAAGCCTGACGAGCGCGGCCCGGACAAGGCCGAGCCGATCACCGAAGTCACGCTTCGGATTCCGGGCGGCACGGAGCGATCGTTCCGACTGCGCGGCGAGCAGCCGCAGGTGGAGGCGTTCCTGAAGATCCTGCGCCCCGAAGTGGCCGATCGCCACAAGCCGATCCTGGATCGCCTGCCCGAGGCCACCGAGGGCCCCAATCCTGCGGCGGAGCAGGCCAGGCCTGCCGCCGGCGGCTGAACGCCATCGCTACGATCGCCCCGGTGAGCGGCGAACCCATCATCGGCATCGACCTGGGCACCACCCACTCGCTGGTGGCGATCTGCGATGCCGCGGGACCTCGCGTGCTGGCGGACGGACAGGGGCGCCTGCTGCTGCCAAGCGTGGTGCGGTTGCTGCCGGGAGCGGAGCCGGTGGTCGGGCACCAGGCCAAGGCCCGGGCGGTGGAGTTTCCGCTGCAGACCATCGCCAGCAGCAAGCGGTTCATGGGCCGAAGTCACTCGGAAAGCCTTCGCCTGGCCGAGGGCTTTGGCGGCCAGCTGGTTCCCGGGCCGCGCGGCATGGCCGCATTTCAGGTGGAGGGTCGCACCGTCACCCCGCAGGAGGTGGCGGCCATGGTGCTTGCCGAGCTCCGCCGAACGGCCGAGGCGGCGCTGGGCCATCCGGTGCATCGGGCCGTGATCACCGTGCCCGCCTACTTTGACGACGCCCAGCGTCAGGCCACGCGCGACGCGGCAAGACTGGCTGGCCTGCTGGCCGAGCGCATTGTGAACGAGCCCACGGCGGCGGCTCTGGCCTACGGTCTGAACCGAGCCCGCAAGCCCGAGACCATCGCGGTGTATGACCTGGGCGGGGGCACCTTCGACATCAGCGTTCTGCGCATCGAACCCGACGAGGCCGACCAGAGCCAGGCCGCCGAAGTCTTCCAGGTGCTCTCCACCAACGGGGACACGCGGCTGGGAGGCGACGACATCGACCTTCGGATCGTGGAGTGGCTGCTGGAGCAGGCGCGGGTGGCCTTGGGAGCGCTGCAGCTCTCGCCCCCGGTGCGGCAGCGATTCCGGGCCTTCGCCGAAGGGGCCAAGATCACCCTGAGCGACCGCGACAGCGTGCCCCTGGAGGTGGATCTTGGCACCGGTCAGACGCTTCGGTGCACGCTGACCCGAGCCCAGCTGGAGTCCATGGCCCGGCCGCTGGTCGACCGCACGCTGGAGCGGTTCCGCGCCGCCATGGCGGATGCGGGCCAGCCCACGCTGGACCGGGTGGTGATGGTGGGAGGCAGCACGCGCATGCCGCTGGTGCGTGCGGCCGTGCGCAACCTGACCGGCCTGGAGCCCTACACGGCGCTGGATCCGGATCAGGTGGTGGCCCTTGGGGCGGCGGTGCAGGCCCACATCCTCATGGGTGGCCGCCGCGATCTGCTGCTGGACGTGATCCCGCTCAGCCTGGGCATGGAGACCCGCGGCGGGGCGGTGGCCAAGCTGATCATGCGGAACACGGCCGTTCCCACGCGCGCCACCGAGACCTTCACCACCAGCGCCGACGACCAGACCGGCATCGTGATCCATGTGGTCCAGGGTGAGCGCGAGATGGTGGCCGACTGCCGCAGCATCGGGCGCTTTGAGCTCAGGGGCCTGCCGCCCATGCCGGCGGGCATCCCGCAACTTCAGGTGGAGTTCGCCGTGGACGCCAATGGCGTGCTCACGGTGAGCGCCGCCGAGCGTCGCAGCGGCAAGCAGGCCAGCCTTCAGGTGGTGCCCAGCCATGGCCTCACCGCCGAGGAGGTCGACCGGCTGGAGCGGGAGGCCTTCGCCCATGCCCGGCAGGACATGCATCGGCATCGGGTGGTGGACCTGGCGGTGAACGCCCGGCTGGACCTGAAGTGGATCGGCGAGGCCCTGTTGCGCGTGTCGGAGGCGCTGGAGCCGGCCTATCGCGAGGAACTGGAGGCCGCCATGACCCGGCTCCAGGGCATGTGCGAGGCCGCCGAGCGGCAGCCCGCGGCCACGGACGCCGACGCGTTTCACCGGGCCAAGGAGACGCTGGACCGGTTGAGCATGCGGCTTCACGAGGTGAGCATCGCCCGGAGCCTGCGGTCCATGGACGCGCCCACGTTGGGCGTTGACCGCGCAGGAAGTTGAGGATTTTCGCTTCGCCTCGGCGGCCGACACGCGTATATTGCTCGCTCAAGCAATGGCACAACGCCCATGCCGGGCAGCCAGGAGCACAGCCGCGTTGACACAACCCGCCTCTCCGACCGTCACCGCCCCCAACGCCAGCACCAACCCCACGCAGACCCGGCCCCGCAACGGGGTGTCGGTCATGGAGCCTGCGTGGACCGCGGAGGACTCGGCCGACCTCTACAACATCCGGCTCTGGGGCAAGGGCTTCTTCGACGTGAACGCCGCCGGGCACGTGGTGGTGCGTCCCAGCAAGACCCCGGGCCAGGAGATCGACCTGCTCCAGGTGGTCGAGGGGCTCCGCGAGCGCGGTCTGGGCACGCCGGTGCTGCTGCACTTCAGCGATCTGCTGGAGCGCCGCCTGAACGACCTGCACGACGCCTTCCGGAACGCGATCAAGGAGAACGGCTACAAGGGCGACTACGTGGGCGTGTTCCCCGTGAAGGTGAACCAGCAGCGCCGCGTGGTGGAGGAGATCCGTCAGTACGGCTCGCCGCTGGGCTTTGGCCTGGAGGTGGGCAGCAAGCCCGAGCTGCTGGCGGTGCTGGGCATGACCAGCGACACGCCCGAGCGGCTGATCATCTGCAACGGCTTCAAGGAAGCCCGCTACATCGAGTTCACCACGCTGGCCGCCAAGCTGGGCCGGACCATCATCCCGGTCATCGAGAACCTGATGGAGCTGCGGCTGATCGTGGAGATGGCGGAGAAGTTCCAGATCCGCCCGCGCATCGGCGTGCGCGTGAACCTGGCCACGCCGGGAGCGGGCCGCTGGCGGCACTCCAGCGGCGCCAAGGCCAAGTTTGGCCTGTCCTACAGCGAGGTCCTGGAGGTGCTGGAGTACCTGCGGGCCCGTGGCATGGAGGACTGCCTGCAGCTGCTGCACTGTCACATGGGAAGCCAGATCCATGACGTGCGTCAGGTCAACCAAGGCGTGAACGAGCTGGCCCGCATCTACGTGCAGCTGGTCAAGCTGGGCGCCGGCATGAAGTACCTGGACGTGGGCGGCGGTCTGGGCATCGACTACGACGGCAGCCAGACCAGCTTCGAGTTCAGCACCAACTACACGCTCAGCGAGTACGCCGCCACGGTGATCTACCGCACCATGAGTGTGTGCGACGAGAGCGGTGTCCCGCATCCCACCATCGTGACCGAGAGCGGTCGCGCCATGGTGGCCCAGCAGAGCGTGCTCATCTTCGACGCCATCGGCGCCAACCGCCCGGATCGCGGCGGAGTGCCGGCGCAGCTGCCGGCGTTGCGCGAGGGCGAGACGGAACTGCCGCGTCCGCTGGTGGAGCTCTTCGACACCTACAAGTCCATCAGCGAGCGTCGCCTGATCGAGCAGTATCACGACGCCTGCGAGGCCCGCGACGAGGCCAGCCGCCTGTTCAGCCTGGGCTACCTGAGCCTGGAGCACCGGGCCCTGTGCGACCGGCTGTTCTGGGCCACCTGTGCCCGCATCCGCGACAAGTGCCGCGAGCTGGACGAGGTGCCCGAGGAGCTGGACGATCTGGAGAGCCTGCTCAGCGACACCTACTTCGGCAACCTGAGCATCTTCCAGAGCCTGCCCGACATCTGGGCCATCCACCAGCTCTTTCCCATCGTGCCCATCCACCGCCTGGGGGAAAGGCCCACGCGCAAGGCCACCATCGCCGACATCACCTGCGACTCCGACGGCCGCATCGACCGGTTCGTGGATGACCGCGACGTGAAGAAGTTCGTGGAGCTCCACGACTTTGAGGAGGGCGAGCGCTACTACGTGGGCGTGTTCCTGGTGGGCGCGTACCAGGAGACGCTGGGCGACCTGCACAACCTCTTCGGCGACACGCACGTGGCCCACGTCAAGCACGACGCCAGCGGCCAGTGGTGGATCGACGAGATCATCGAGGGCGACGCCGTGCGCGACGTGCTCAGCTACGTGCATTACGACCTGAACGCCCTGCAGGCCCAGATCCGCCGCGAGTGCGAGAAGGCCGTGCGGCTGAAGCAGATGACCGCGTCCGAGAGCCAGTCGCTGGTGCGTCTCTATGAGAGCGGCATCAACGGCTACACGTACCTGGAGATGGATCCGCGGTCGTGATCGACGGTCCTCAGCGGTAACGGTCCAGCCACGCCATGGCCTGCTCCACGGGCATGGGCTTGGCCCACAGGTAGCCCTGGCCGTAGCCGTAGCCCAGTTCGCGGAGCAGTTTCGCCTGGTCGGCCTGCTCCACGCCCTCGGCGGTCACGGGGATCTCGCAGGCCCGGGCCATGGCCAGCGCCGCCTCGCACACCGCCCGGCCGCGGCTGCCGCGCAGCAGTTCGCCCGTGAAGGAGCGATCGATCTTCAGGTGATCAAAGGGAATGCGCTGCAGCCGCTTGAGTGACGCGTAGCCCACCCCGAAGTCGTCCAACGCCAGCCGGAAGCCATGGTGGCGGAAGGCCTCGATGTTGCTTCGGGCCGGACCATCCACGTCCAGCCAGTGGCTCTCGGTGATCTCCAGGATCACGCGGTACGGGTCCACGCCATGCTCGCGTGCCAGGGCCGCGGTCTGGTCGGCCAGGCCTTCGCGCATGAGTTGCCGCGTGGACACGTTCACGCTGAGCGTGAGTCGGCCCATGCGTTCGCCCTGCTCGGCCAGCGTGCGCATGCTGAACCGCATCACGCTCAGGCCCAGGCGATCGATCAGGCTGCTCTCCTCGGCGATGGGCACGAACACCGTGGGCGAGATCCCCGAGGCCTGCGGTCCGCGCAGCCGGGCCAGCACCTCAAAGCCCACGGGTTCGAAGGTGGAGAGCCGCACGATCGGCTGCAGCCATGGCTGCACGCGGTCCTCGTCCAGAGCCTCGCGCAGCACGCGGGCCACCTCGCGGCGGCCCGTGAGCTGGGCCCGTTCGCTGTCGCCAAAGACCACCACGCGGTCGCGGCCCAGCCGCTTGGCCACCTCCACCGCCTCCACCGCCTGGAAGATGGCGTCATCCAGCGAGGTGCTCGTGGGCTCCCACTCCACGATCCCCGCCGAGAGGGTGAGCGAGACCGGCGCGTCGTCCAGCAGGATCGGTTCGCCGAATCCGCGGATCAGCCCCTCCACCCGACGCTGGGCCGCGCCGTTGCGTTCATCCACGATGGCCACGAACTGGTCGCCCTCGAAGCGCGCGAGCAGGGGAACCGTGCCCAGACGCTCGCGGATCCGCTGGGCCGCCAGCCGCAGCAGCCGGTCCGACGCAAGCTGGCCGAGCGTGTCGTTGTGAAGCTTGAAGTGATCGCAGTCCAGCATGATCAGCGTGCAGGTCCGGCCGTTCCACGCGGAATCGTCCTTCATGGCAGCCGCCACGTCCTGAAGCCGCTGGCGGTTGGCCAGACCGGTCAGCACGTCGCTGGTCGCCTGACGCTCGCGCGCCATGTCCGCCATGTGACGCTCGATGGCGATCGAGGCGAGACTGGAGAAGTGGTCCGCCATCGCCAGTTCCTCCGGCAGCGGTTCGCGGGCCACGCCGTGGTACATGCCGAACACGCCCAGGAGTCCACCGCGGGCGTCCAGCAGCGGCGTGCTCCAGGCCGACAGGACGCCGTGGCCGGCAGCGAACGAACGAAGGTTGAGCCAGAGGGGATCCGTCCGCACATCCACGCTCACCACGCGCTTGCGACGGAACGCGGCCGTGCCGCAGCTGCCGGCACTGGGGCCGGGCTTCAGGCCATCCACGGCGTCGCTGAACGACGCGGGGAGTCGACCGACGCCGCCCTTGCGTAGCCCATCCCGCTCGGGGTCGTAGATCAGGATCGAGGCGAGCATTCCCGGAATCACCTCCTCGCTGAACTGCGCGATCTTGGTCAGGGTCTGCACCAGCGGCGTCCCGCTGGCGACCAGCTTCAGGACATGCTGCTGGCCCTCCAGGAGCAGGGCGGGATCCAGGCCGCTCCACTCCCCAAGACGCCGTGGCGCACCGTTCGCTGCCAGACGCTCCTTGGGGGCTGCACGCGTCACGCGAGGTCTCCTTGCCGACGACTCTTGGCTTGAAAGCAGGTCATCCACGCCACTTCCGCGATCCGCCCGCACAGCCAGGGGCAAACCACAGGGCAGAGCATTGGTTTCATGTGAAGTGTGTGCGAATGAAATCCCGGACAATTCGGGCATGCCCGAACGTTGCGTCCTACGGCTGCAGTTCCGCAAGAAGCCCCGCAGGGGACTCAGTCCAGCATCCGTCGCATCCGCAGGCCCACCCGCATCAGGTGGCCACCGTGAAACAGCAGCTGCACCCCGAAGAAGATGGTGAACACCAGCACCGCGATGCCCGGGGCCATCAGGATGCAGGCTCCGGCGGCCAGCGTGAGCAGGGCGTTGATCAGCAGCAGTCCCCAATGTTCACGGCCCGCAAGACCCAAGGCGGCCGCCAGCTGGAAGAGCCCCGCCACAAGCGTGAAGGCACCGGCGAAGGCCATCAGGCTCTCCAGTCCCTCCGCAGGGGAGAGCCACAGGAACGCGCCCGCGAACATGGCCAGCGGCGGTCCCACGAACGCCAGCACGCTGCCCCTTCCATCGGCCAGCGCGCGCAACGCCGCAAAGAAGCCCATCACGCCGGCAAGCACCAGAAAGCCGCCGACCACGGCGGTGGAGACCATCGCGCCGGCAAAGGGAAAGATGCAGAGGAAGAGACCGCCCAGCAGGATGAGGACGCCGTTGGCCAGGACAAGTCCCCAGTGGGCGTGACGGGCTTGGGCAGCTTGGATGGGCATGGCGGGAGACCTTAGCAGAGCCACGGCGCCGTTGCCCGGCCACCGGAGCCCGCACGGTGGCGGGCATGCCATGGTCGTGCTAGGTTGCCCGTTCAAGGAAGCACACCACATGAGCATGGAACAACGCATCGAGTCGCTGGAACGATCCCTGGCCCGCACCCGGCGGCTCAACCTGGGCCTGTTGCTTGGGCTGTCGGCCCTGGTGGTGGGCGGAGCCCGCAGCGAGCCCGAGGTGCTCACGGCCCGCGAGTTGGTGATCGTGGATGGCGAGGGCCGGCGTCGGGTCATGATCACCGGCGACGATCAGGGCATGGCCGGCATGCGCATCTTTGACGAGGACGGCGTCAGCCGCATCTCCAGCGGCGTGGCCGCCAACAACGCCAGCTACACCCAGTGGTTTGACAGCCAGGGACGCAGTCGGCTGGCCGCGCTCTGCAGCCAGACCGGTGAGAGCAGCTTTCAGTGGCGCGACGCCGACAACCGCCTTCGCATCGGTGCGGCCACGCTGAACAACGGCGAGAGCAGCATGATGTGGATCGCGCCGAACGGCACGCGGCAGGTCCGCATGCTCACCGACGCCAACGGCCTGGCCAAGTTCGTGTGTGGCGATCGAACCTGGCCCGAGTGAATCCGCCGGCGTCGATCCGTCTCAGCCCGGAACGCTGGGCGGCGGCAGACGGTCCCTGCGATCCATGTCCGCGGGCGCGGGAGGCATGGGCTCGGGTTCACCGCGTTCCATGCGTTCCAGCTGGCTCCGTCGCCAGGACGGCAATCGATACTCCCAACCGCTCACGCTGCGGGCCAACTCCGGCCAGTCCGGGATCCAGGGATCACCCGGGACCCGGTCCCTGGTGGGGGGGCTGCCGCCGGAGCGTGGCTCCACGCGGATCCGGAACCAGATCTCCGATCCCTCGTCGCGGCCTTCCAAGGCAAGCACCGCGCCCCGAAGGCCGAACACCAGGGTGCGCCGCGGATCGGCCTGGAACTCCGGGGTGGCGGGTCGCACATCCTCAAACTCCAGCCGCGTGGGCCACTCCTGCAGCGACTGCAGATCGGCGGGCGTCCGGGCCGGGCTCCAGGTGGCCTCCAGCACCTCCTGCGCCGGAAGCGAGAGCAGATCCCGGCGCATCCATCGCTGCAGGTCCACGTCGGCGTTCACGCCGCCGCGACAACGCCAGGTCTGGTCCTGATCGCGTCGACGTGCGTAGGTGAGCCGTGGCGTGATGCGCTCCTGACCCAGAATCACCTCCACGGGAGCGCTCTCGGGATCGGCCTGCAGACGCACCAGGCGGGCGCGGCCCTCGGGATCGGGCCAGACCAGGTTGAGTTCCTGATGGCGATCGGGTCGCCGCGTCTTGGCCTCTTCGCGCTCCAGCTGAGCCAGTCCCGCCACAAGCGATCGCACCGCAGCCGGGTCCGCCGGATGGCCGCCTCGGTCGGACAGCACCCAGCGATCGCCCTGGCGCCGCTCCAGACGAACGGTGCGGTCGCCCTGCAGCAGCTCGATGAACCGCACGGAGTGCGTCAGGGCCTCCACCTCCGGCAGCATGGGGCCCTGGCGCGTGCTCACGCTGGAGGCCAGACGTGCCGCGATGGACCAGCCGGCCACCAGGGCGAGCAGCGTCGCGACCAGCGCCAGGATGGGAATGAGTCGCCTCATGCCCGGACGCCCCGGGCTGGCGAGCGTTCACGCGATCCCGATGCGCGCATCGCGTACCACGCCGTGGCCATGGCGGCCACCGCCAGCGGCCACACCACCACGTTGAGCACCATCAGCCGCTCGCCGGTGCGCTCCACCTCGCGGCGCAGCTCCAGCTGCACCTGACGCAGGTCGGCACGCGCGGCCAGCACGTCCAGGTTGAGCGCCTCCAGGGCCTTGGCCTGCTCCGGCCCCACCAGTCCGCCCGGAGCGCCCTCCCGCTGCAGCTGGGCCACCTTGAACTCCGCATCCCGGATGCGCTTCTGCAGTTCCTGCTCTCGGGTCACGTAGCGGCCCTCGGCCTGCTTGCGCATGGCCTCCACGCGCGTGAACGGGCGTCGAGCCTGCCCGCGGCCGCGCAGGTCGGCCAGGGCTCGGTCGCCGGTGAGCGTCTCCAGCGCGTTGAAGACCAGCGGCCCGTTGTCGGCGATGGCACGTCGTCCACCGTCGGCGGCGGCCTGCACCCATGTGGCGTCGTCCATCAGGTCCGCGTCGCCGATCACCAGCAGGTCCGCGGTGCCCTGTCCGGCGCCGTAGGGACTCCGAAAGGGTCCCTGGATCCGCGCGGCCAGCGTCTTGCGTCGACCATCGGGCTTGAAGTCCTTGACCAGCCGATCGGTCTCGCCGAAGAAGCCCAGCTTGAGGCTCTGGATGAGCTGGCTGTCCTCGCTGCTCTGGATCAGCGGCTCCAGGGTGGTGGTGGCGTTGGGCACGCGCTGGATCTCGCCCGCGCTCATCAGGTTCACGCCGCTCAGGCTGGCGGTGACCGGATGGTCGGCCTTCATGGCGGGCCGGGTCAGGCTGAGCCAGGGCAGGTAGTCCAGCTGCACGGTCTTGCCGCCCATGGTGGGCGTGGTCACGCGTGTGGCGGCCTTGCGGTCGCCCACCACCATGTCCATGGGCATGGCAAAGCCCCATGCGGCCGGCAGCGGGCCCAGGTTGGCGATGGTGCCGGGCTTGGTGCCACCCAGCCCCTCGTCACGTGCCTTGGGGTCGGTCTCGCACCACGGGTCGAACAGCAGCAGCGTGGGCCCGCCCGAGAGCACCCACGCGTCGATGGCGCGGAGCAGGGGTTCCGGCAGGTTGCGGGGCTGCACGATCATGAGCGCGTCCAGATCCGAGGGGAGCGCGGCGCCCTCGGGATCGATCCGCCGCACCCGGAAGAGCTGCTCCAGGCGCTGCACGGCCATGGGCACGCCGTCCGTCATGCCACGCAGCGGATCCTGGCGCGGCGTGAACGGGAGCGTGCTCAGCAGACCCACCACCGGCTTGTGGGCCCGACCCACCGTGGCGATGGCGCTGGCCACGTCGTACTCCAGGAAGGGTTCCTGCTCGGGGCTCAGGTAGGGGATCACCTCGATGGCGTCGGTGGGGCCCCGGACCACCAGCCCGAGCGTGAGCGTGGTGCCCACGCCGTCCACCTGCAGCTGCGAGAGGCCGGCCACGCGGGCGGCGTCCTCGGCCTCGCTGAAGGGCACGGGATCGATGAACGCCACCTGCAGCAGCCCCTCGCCCTCCAGGGCCAGCGCCTCCAGGAACTCGCGCACGCGCTGGGCGTGGGCCCGGAGCGCCGGCGCCTGCTCGCCGCCGTCCTGGCTCCAGTACAGATCCAGCCGAACAGGCTCGTCCAGGCTGGCCAGGAGCGTGCGCACCCCGGGCGAAAGCGAGTACACGCGATCCTGCGTCAGGTCCAGGCGCAGCCCGCGCAGCACAAAGGTGGCCGCCGCGTTGAGCGTGATCACGCACGTCAGCGTGAGGCCGATCCCCACCAGAGCGGTGCGCCGTGCGTCGTTCACCGGGCCTTCCTCCACTCCACCACCATGGCGTTCATCAGCAGCGCGCCGGTGATCACGCTGGCAAAGTAGAGCAGGTCGCGCGCGTCCAGCACGCCGCGCACCATGGACTCGAAGTGGATCAGCGCACTCATGCTTGCCAGCGCCTGCACCACCGCGCGGGGAGCCCAGCTGGAGAAGAAGTCCTGCACCGCCGGGAACCCCGTCAGCAGCAGCAGGAAGCACGCCACCACGCAGCTCACGAAGGCGATCACCTGGCTCTTGGTGGCGGCGCTCAGGCACGCGCCCACCGCCAGGAACGATCCCGCCAGCAGCGCGCTGCCGATGGAGCCGGCCACGATCACGCCGTTGTCCGGCTCCCCCAGCCAGTTCACGGTGATCCAGATCGGCGCCGTCAGGGCCAGGGCCACCACGGTGAAGCCCCAGGCGGCCAGGAACTTGCCCACCACCAGCTCGCCCAGCCCGAACGGCAGCGTGGTGATCAGCTCGATGGTCCCGGTGCGCCGTTCCTCGGCCCAGAGCCGCATGCTCACCGCGGGCACCAGGAACAGGAACAGCCACGGGTGGAACTGGAAGAACGGCCGCAGGTCCGCCTGGGCGCGGTCGTAGAAGCCGCCCACGTTGAAGGTGAAGAGCCCGGCCAGGAACAGGAAGATGACCAGGAACACCGCGGCCAGCGGGGTGGTGAAGTACGACGCGAACTCGCGGCGCGCGATCACCAGCGTGCGGCGGATCACGCGGCCCCTCCGGGCACGTCGCCGGTGGTGAGTGTCCGGAAGACATGGTCCAGCCGGCTGGACCGGACGTGGGCCGGCGCCATGGCGTCCATCTCGGCGGGCGTGCCGTCAAACACCACGGTGCCGCGGTTGATGACCACGGCGCGCGTGCACACCGCCTCCACCTCCTCCAGCAGATGCGTGGACAGGATCACGGCCCGGTCGCGGCCCAGTTCGCGGACCAGCCTCCGCACCTCGAACTTCTGGTTGGGGTCCAGGCCGTCGGTGGGTTCGTCCATGATCAGCGCGGGTGGGTCATGCAGCAGCGACTGGGCGATGCCGGTCCGCCGGCGATAGCCCTTGGAGAGCGTCTCGAAGGTCTGGCGACGCACGCTGGCCAGGTTCACCAGTTCGATGGCCCGGTCCACGCGCCGTCGCGCCTCAAGGCCTCGGTAGCCGCGTGCCGCCGCGATGAACGCCAGGAACGCCTCCACGCGCATGTCCGGATAGCAGGGGGCGCCTTCGGGCAGGTAGCCCATGCGTGACTTGGCCCGAAGCGGATCCAGCGACATGTTCACCCCGTCCACCCACGCGGAGCCCTCGGAAGGCTCCAGGAAGCCGCAGATCATGCGCATGGTGGTGGTCTTGCCGGCGCCGTTGGGGCCCAGAAAGCCCAGCACCTCGCCCCGCCGCACCTGCAGGCTGACCCCGCGCACGGCGTGGATGCCGCCGAATCGCTTGTGCAGTCCCCGGGTCTCGATCAGCATGGTCACGGCTTGGACGCGGCGGTGGGCCAGTTCTTCTCGCGCGGCCGGGCCGAATCCAACGGCTCCGCCCGAGTCCCCAGAAACCGCTCGATGAGCGACGCGGTGGCCATGTCGGTGGCCGTGCCGGCAACGGGGGAGCCCTCGTTGGTGGCCACCAGCACGCCAAAGTCCTCCTTGGGCAGCAGCCAGATGGATGCAAACGTGAGCAGGTTGCCGCCGGTGTGGTGCAGCGCCCGACCCTTGGCCCACGGACGCAGCGGCCGGAACCAGCCGCACGCGTAGCCCATCTGATCGTCGCGCAGGCTGCCCGCCACGGTGTGCAGGATGGCCAGGGTCTCCGGAGCGAGCAGCGGTGGCGTGGGCTGGTGGCCCAGATGCAGATTGGCGAACTTGGCCCAGTCCTCCAGACTCATCGAGATGCGCGCGGTGGAGTTCAGGCAGGCGGGATTGTCGCCCCAGGTGGGCGCGCCGTTCAGGTGCGGCCATGGCGCGGAGATGCTGTCCTTGGAACCTGCAGGTCCGAACACCGCCGTGGTGATGCCCAGAGGTTCGAGGACTTTCGCACGCACCAGATCCTCGTATGGCTGGCCTGCCGTCACCTCGGCCATCTTTCCCAGCACCGCGTATCCCACGTTGCTGTACTGGTACGCACCGGGCGTCTTGGCCGGCTCCATGGCCAGCATGGCTTCCACATAGGCGTTGCGCTGCTCCACGTCGCTGCCCTTGGCGAACTGCGCCGCCTGCCACACCACCGCCGGTCCCCGTGGCAGGAAGCCGCCGCGGTGATGCAGCAACTGGTCCACGGTCACGCCCATCAACGCCGGATGGATCTCGGGCACCTCGGGTCCCAGCACCTCCAGAATGGTGCTGTCCCACCGAAGCGTGCCCTCCTCCACCAGTTCGCCGATCAGCGTGGCGGTGATGGCCTTGGTGCAGGTGCCCAGGTGGAACACGTCGCCGCGCTCGGCCGGGGTGGGATCGCCCTTCTTGCGAACGCCCACCGTGGCCTGACCCACCACCTTGCCGCCCCGGATCACGATGGCGGCAAGGGCGGGAACCTTGGTGCGGTTCAGGACCTGTGTCAGGATCTCGGAGACCGCCGCATCACCCGCCCGGTCGGGCGCTGCGGTGAAGGCGGGCGGCGGGGCCGGAGTGGCCGTGGTCTCCGGCCGTGGCGTGGCCGCGGCGGACGTTGGCGTGGCAGGCGTGGCAGGCGTGGACGCAGCATCTCGCTGCGTGACCAGGGCAAGCGTGGCGACGCCGGCCAGGGCGACGGCGATCATGGACATGAGCGTGATCTTGCGTGGCATGCTTGGCGATGACGCGTGGGATCCCTGTGCGGCGGGCCTACGGGCCCGGGATGCCATGCGGCGGCATCGTACGGCCGGGGTAGAGTTTCGACATGCTCATGGTGATGAACGTGGTGGCGGCACTTCTGGCCGCACAGGTCCAGCCAGCCGCCCTCCCGGGCAAGGCGGTCGACCCGCGGCCGGGCATCACGGGAACGGTTCGGCTTCATGAGCAGGTGGACTCGTCGCTCTCTGCCGTTCCACCGCGCAACGTGGTGGTGTGGCTTCCGCCGGGCTACTCGGATCCGGCCAACGCCGATCGCCGCTACCCGGTGCTCTACATGCACGATGGCCAGAACGGCTTCGATCCGTCCACGGCGTTCCTGGGACGCGAGTGGCATGCCGACGAGGTGGCCGACCGGCTGGTTCGTCAGGGCCGCATGCCGCCGCTGATCATCGTGGGCATCTGGAACACGCCCGAGCGCGTGGCCGAGTACACGCCGGATCAGGACATGGAGCCGGATCGCGGCGACGGCAAGCCGCAGGGCCTGGGTGGCCGCGGGCTGGCGTACCTCGCATGGATCGTGAACGATCTCAAGCCCATGATCGACGCCCAGTACCGGACCCGCACCGGGCCATCGGACACCGCGATGATGGGAAGCAGCCTGGGCGGGATCATCTCGCTGGCCGCCGCGGAGCATCACGCCGCCACGTTCGGTCGCGTGGCCGCGGTCAGTCCCAGCCTGTGGTGGAACCGCGGCGGCGTGATCGACCGCTGGCGGGAGCGTCCGCCCGCCATCGACCGGCTGTGGATCTGCATGGGTGACCGTGAACGCAGGGGCCTGGACGAGCGGTTGCGCGGGTTCGAGACCGCCATCCGTCCGGCCTACGGCCCGCGTCTGCACGCCGAGGTGGTGCCCGGGGGCACGCATGACGAGCCCAGCTGGTCCGCGCGGCTGGATCGCGTCCTCATGTTCCTGATGGTGGATCCCCTGGACCGGGCGGTGCAGTTGGCGGAACCGGCTCCTCCGGCACCAGCGGCGCCGCCTGCGGTTCCAGACGCGCCGTGATCACCGGCAGGATCGACCGCGCCCAGCGGCGATAGCCCTCGGGCGACAGGTGCAGAAAGTCGGGCATGATGGCCGGGTCGATCGAGCCGTCGGGCCGCACCAGGCGATCGCCGCACGCAAGCCAGGTCACCTGTTCCGGCCACGCGGTCGCAGCCAGCGCCTGGTTCACCTGCAGCACCAGCCCACGCACCGGGTTCATGG
>Ga0169931_10005177_pt1 | contig 19955 bp, 15 predicted proteins | sample Kivu_15m_20L_FD_129675 | JGI IMG/M metagenome (GOLD analysis project Ga0169931, IMG submission 129675) | Freshwater microbial communities from Lake Kivu, Western Province, Rwanda to study Microbial Dark Matter (Phase II) - Kivu_15m_20L... | ecosystem: Environmental > Aquatic > Freshwater > Lake... | reverse complement strand
GGTAAATTTATTCAAATAAAATTTTTTTAAGATTGGAGTGTTTTTAATTATAGGTCTAGTAATAACAATTTCTCTCTTTTTAAACAAGATAAAAACTCTTCTAATATTCTCACTTATTTATTTATTTACTGGTCTCGCCTTATTTTTCTATCTTATAATCCAAGAAATGCAAACCAACTCCGGAGGCATGCAACCTATTGATAGTGGAAAGCCCGAGATCTATTTTAAAGTTTTTATATACATTATAATCACATTAAATATTGTAAGTGCAATTTTTCGAAGTCTTGGGTCTCTTTTTATGCTTATTTTTCTAAGAATTGCTTACAAAATTAATAAATGTAACAACCATTATAAAAGATTTTAATTTTTAGTGACTGAAGAATTGTCAGACTATATGAAGGATGGATTCTTAATAAATGATAAAATTACTACTAGATCCCCTACATTTCTTTCGAACACTCAATCTGTAGGAAGAAAATTAAATGAAGACTCAACTGCCGGATCCGATTTTAGATATAGAGACTATTTAAAGAAAAATTTTCAAACTTTCGTTGATTTCAGAGATCAAAAAAAGAAGTTTGGGTATGATTCTGTTATTCGAAAAGGAAATCCGAATGAAGGAGATACACGATCAGAAATTTCTGATAGGCAAACTAACGAAATGGGAATGTTCGTTAACAAAAATAAATACAACCAAATTCATGTCCATATTCATAATTATAATATATATAGAAATTCTCGCAAAAATTCAACCCCACCTGATTATTTAATAGAAAGTACCGAAAAGGAAAATATGGGAAATTTATATGAAACCCCGAGGGGAAGTATTTGTGATAATAATTTTAATGGGGGAAAAAATTAAATTTCAAGATAAGGGTATTAAAATTTTATTATAGCAATCATATTGAAAGACATATATAGTTTAATTAATAAAAATTATTTTTATAAATAGTCAAATGAGAAAGTCATTATATAAAATAAAATAGCATAGTATGTTAAAGCATGGCATATGCGTCAACTTATATTTTGTGTTGTTTTTAAAGAAAATAATTTTTTTTATTTTAAAATTTTTTTAAATTAATTTAACTTTATAAAAATGGATGATGATTACGACTTCGAAAATGAATTTCTAGAAGATTCAAATGAACAAGACACCCGTAAAAAGGTCGAACTCACTCAACAACAGAGAAATAAAATAAAAGAAAGTCTTAAGAAGATGGAAGAAAATTTAGTCCAGCCACAGTACAGTTGCGGAAGAGTTTTTTCAGGTGCCGGTTTCGCATCGAAACCAGACAAAATTATATTTAAAGATTTTGAAATAGGAGTTACTACATCTACCACAATTGATTTAATTAACATTTCGTATTCATTTAATTCGTTCAAGCTGCTTCAATTAGATGATGAAATAATTGACTTTTTTGAAATTGATTACAAACCATCTGGCAGGATTCCAGCGGGTATATCGACACCTATGACACTAAAATTTACACCCATGGTAGACAAAGATTACTTTTCACATCTGAAATTATTATCAGAGACAGGAATGGTTTTAATTCCTATTGAGTGCTTGTCTAAAAAATGCATGATTAATGTTATAAATGAAATACTAGACTACGGTGAAGTAATACTAGGCCAAGAGATAAAAAAAGATCTCCTGATTGAAAATAATGGAGCTCTGTCTTGCAATTTTACGATTCTAGGCATCGATAAAAATTTGCTCAGTAATTTTGAAAATTTAGATGAGGGTATTAGGGGAATCAAACCCGACATCAATTCTGATTATGTAGCAAAGGAATCAAATTTTAATTCAAAAACTCAAGAAATTCGCGATGTTAATTCAAACTCAGACCTAACTTTAGTAAGCAAAAATTACATTGATTATGTAGAAAGAAAAATAATTAAAAACAAAAATAATTTCCTTGATACACTCGAATCAAACCAAGAGGCAAATGAAGATCAAATCTCATCTAATAACAAAACAAGCCATTTCTATCCTATATTAAAAAAATTTTTTTGTCAACAATTAAATTTTCCATTTAAAGGATCAATTGATTTATATTCTAAAAAGTCTATTTCGTTTGTATTGAATTCTAAATACTTGGGAAAATATGAATTAAATCTACTTTTAAAGATTGAATACAAAAGTGTAATTGAATATAAAGAAATTTTAGTTAAATTTGAAGTAATTGATCTTCCATTATACACTGATAAATCAATTTACCCCCTAGAACATCTTATAGAAGATAAATCCTTCAGAGAAAAAATAACAATTCATAATACTTCAAATAATTCTTACAAGCTTCAACTTTATAATCATCCTGAAATTAACGAATTTATAGAAATAAACCCTAAGCTGGGATATGTTCAATTGAAATCTTCTTTTGACATTTGGATTAAACTAAAAATGAAGAATTCAATTAATAATTTAAATCCTTTTTTCAAAGGAAGAGGCAAAGAAGAAAACGAATTCAATTTTCCTCTTAAGATAAGTATCAGTAACATCAACATCCCAATAATAGTGGTTTTGAATTTTTCTTTAACAGATGATGTTGTAATTATAAAAGACTCAGTTATAAATTTTGAAAAATGCTTTTTAGACGAAAGCAACTTATTAGAAATTTCTATGCAAAACAATTCAAAACATCCTATGAAATATGGATTCATAATGTTACCTAAAGAAATTTCTGCTAAGAAAAATATAGATTACATTTTAAGTCAAGAGAAGATTTCGTGTGACATCACATACCAGGCTATGGATAATTATTTAGGGCATAGGGAGGGGGACATTTTCTGCAAGATAATAACAAATGATCTTTCTGTGAAAAACCAAAAATTGAAATATCACATAGAACTCCTAACCCCTGACGTAGTAATTAAACCCAAGAAAATTTTATTCCCTGTGCTTCCTACTGGAGAAAAAAAAAGTCTGCGGTTAATTTTAAAAAATAATTCTGATAAGGAAAATTACCTTTGCGAATGGCTTACACCCCCTTTCGGTATTTCAGGTTTAACAATAATGCCCAAAGTTTTTGAATTGAATAAAAATAATTTTATAACATGTATATTAGAATATAAAAGTGAATTTCGACCCTACGACGCTTTTTCTTATGAAAAAATCGAGCAGGAAGTAGGAAGGGAATTTCGGGTAGATGAGAATGATTTTAGTTCAGAAGAATACAAGATTAAGGGAAATGAAAGCCGATATCAAAACCCATTTTTAGAAGAAAGGGTAAAGAAAGAAATGGAAGTCATGATGAATCTGAGTCAAGAATTTTCGGGTGATAAAAGGAAAAAAGTGGTCCTAGAAAAAAAGGAAGCTATTTCTAAGAAAATCGATCCTAGGAAAGATAAAAAATTGTTGGAAGAAGAAGAAAAGAAAAAGCGCGAAGAAGGTGAAAAGAAAAACAAAGAAAGTGAAGAAAAAAGAAAGAAGAGGATTCAAGAGTTCAACAGAGAAAAGGAATTGAGTTTATTCGGTGCTGAATTTGTTAGCTTTGATGATTCTGAAGGTAAAACTGAGCATAGCAAATTTTGTATACCTCTTTGCTACAAGTCAGTTGCATCTTCTAATAGTCAGCAATTCAAAACTGCTTTTATCGAAGTATCCACATCATGCGTTGAAAAGACTTTAATTTTTGAAAAAACTGATATAGACTTTGGAGATGTGAGTGTTCAGAATGTAAAAACAATAAATCTTATAATTCACAATAAATCAAATAAGAATGCCGACATCAAAATAAAACCACTTATAGTAAGCAACTGTTTCCAACTTGTGAATTCTGTTAGACCGATTTTATCTAACTCAAGTTTTAACTTCATCATTGAGTTTATTCCTCAGAAGGATATTACCTACTACGACGAATTTTGTGTTTATACTGAGGAATCCCAATCAACAGTTAGACTCAGAGGAAGAGGAGTGCAACCTGAAATATCTGTGAATGTGGAAGGAGGTGTTTTATTCATCGGAAATATATGTGCAAATAATTCTGCTGATAAATACATGGAAATTACTAACAAGTCCTCGTTCGATCTACAGTATGAGATTCTTACCTTGAAGTCTGGAAAAAAGAATAGAACAGGTTATAAGCCTTTCAGTTTCTTACCTTATAAGGGATGCTTAAAGGCTAATTCTAAAATACCTATAAAAGTTTCATTCATGGGGGATCATCAAGACTTTATTAATTTTTACGAGTTCATTTTAGTTCATGTTCCTAATCAAAAAAATCCAAACTATATTTTCGTAACAGCTTGTTGTTGGAATCGTCAAGCATATTGGAGAGAATTTTTCGTTCCTACTTTCCCGGAAGATAAGTTTTTGAATAAAAATGTTGACCAAGACTATTTTGTGGAACCTTTAAAAATTAAATCTAATTCAATAGGGTCAAACAATGATAAAATAGTATTAGAATTTCTAAAATATTCTTCATCGGAAAAGACTGCTGACAGAATAGAAGGCACTTATAAACAGAAAATTATAATTGGAAATTGTAAATTAAATGACTCAAAAAGTGAGAAGAATGTGAATTTCGAAATAATACTACAGGTACTATAATTATATTTATTTTATAAATCACTTTTATTATTATTTTAGAAAGATGAAAGTAATAGTGGCTATTTCACCTGCGAAACACCAAAAGGAACAATAACTCCAGGTTCAGAAGTAGTAGTTCCATTTACCTTCAAAAAACCTCCCAAAGATCCACTGCTAAAAGATATTGAATGCTTAAGCGACATCGGAATGTGGGTAACCTGTAAATTTGAATTGAGAATAAATGGTGGATATATACCATCAGGGACGACTGATAGTGCTACTGCAGAAATAATTTTAAAGGCTTATGTGGAAAATCTATAAATTATTTAAATAAATTTTTTAAATTCAGAGATTAAAACTTAAATATTAAAATAAATGGAACCATGTTACAAAGTACTCCCGTTAAATTATAATCCTCAGCAAAAGGAGTTTTTAATTGATGGAATCAAATTTTCTAGCAAGCTTGATTCTGGAAATTTATTTAGTGTAGATAAATTAGACAAGACTACAGTAAATATAATACCTAAAAATATTATTATATTTTACTACAATTAGTTCAATTTGTATATTTCTCCGGACTGCTATGGGAAGGAAGATTCATACCCTTACAGGACTTGGTTTTATTTCGCTGTATCAAATAAGAATGATAATCTTAAAAATAAAGAAATTACATTTAACATTTGTAACATGAGTAATCAAACTAAAATGTTTCGGGATGGTTATAAAATAGTTTATAGAATACTAAAGGATAATATGAATGAAAATTTGGAAAAAGTTGAAAGAGAATATATCTACGGTGAAGAATCTTATTGGAAACGTCTAAAAAGTGAAATTAATTATGATGTAATATATTTAATTGTAATTTTCGGAAGTTTTCAGAAGATAAAAAACAACTTCGCATTTCTTTTAGTTACACATTCAACGATTCGAACTGTATTTTGTTTAGTTTCTGTTATCCATGGAGTTACACAAAAAACCAAAAATTTTTAGAGTATCTTAACAAAAATTATGAAGATAATTCTACTAATCTTAAAAAATTATTTTACTATCATTCTGAAATTTTGATTTACTCTAAAGAGAAAAGGGCCTTAAATCTCATAACTATCAGTTCATATGATGGTATTACTTATAGTAGAGAAAAGAAATTAAAAGGTATGTTTCCAGAGATAAACAAAGATAGACCTTTTATTTTCGTAAAAAACAAACCAATTATTTTTATTTCAGCTAGAGTACATCCAGGGGAAACCCCCAGTTCATTTATTTTAAACGGTGTTCTGAAATTTTTGACCAGTTGCGACCCCCGTGCAGAACTTTTACTAAAAAATTTTGTATTTAAAATTATACCTATGATAAACGTAGATGGAGTGTCCAGAGGATTTTATAGACATGATACAAACGCTTTAAACATGAACAGACATTACACAAATCCTAGTATTACAACTCAGCCTGAAATATATGCAGTAAGGAATCTTTTCTTGCACTATAGTAATGAATTTTCTGTGAGGTTTTATCTTGATCTTCATGGGCACGTATCTACTAAGGGTCTTTTTCTTTTCGGTAATTCCTTGGATTTCCTACCTCAAGTAGAGAACTCTCTCTTAACAGAATTATTTTCAATAAATAGTGAATACTTTGCTTTAGATCATTGTGTATTTAATGAGAAAAGCATGAAAAGTAAAGAAAAAGGTGATAAATTTTCAAAAGAGGGTTCAGGGAGAGTCTATTTTCATAAATGCACAAATATTATTCATTCTTATACGATTGAAGCCAGCTGTTTTACAGGGCTTAAGCGTAACACAGTTACCCCGTTGGTTAGAAATACTACCCAAGACCCTGATATTAAATTATTGCCTTCACATACTTTAAACAAAGCTTTCGAATTTTATGAAGATAAAAAAGAATATAATGATTGTGAAGATAGCCAAAATAACATCCTGTTTTATACCCCTTTTTCCTATGAAAAAATGGGAATAGCAATTTTAATTTCTATTTTAGATTACGAGGGAAAAAACCCCTTTACAAAAATTTGTAACACAAATTACAAAAATTTGAAATCTATAAGAAGTGCCGTAGCAATGAAACTTGTCAAAGAAGATGATAAATATAAAGGAAATTTATATTTTCAATCAATTGCTAAAGATATTGATAACTTTAAAAAATTCATTCCTCTTACTTCGATCGCATCACAAGAAAATAAAAATTTAAGATTTTTTAGAAAAAATGCTTCTATTGCTTTTAAAAATAATATCATAATAACCTCTAATCTAAAAGAATCCAAAAGAAATAAAAGTTCCACAAATTCATTGAATTTAAAAAAAGAAGAAAGGGGAACCATAAATTATTTAACTGAAAACATAAAAAATTATGAAAAAAAAGATTACAATGAGAAAAAATCAATAAAATCAAAATTACCAGAAAATAAAGTTGTAAAGGATACTATAGAAAATTATATTACAAATACTACTATAAGTTTAACCAAATTTGATTATGGAGAGCTTATGAAAGAAATCAAAATAAAAAGAAATAATATTCCTAAAAGTGGATTAATCACTTACAAAAAGAATTATCAATCTTTTAAGGAGAGCGAGATGAGATATATCTTGTTTCCAGACATAAATAAAAATAAAAAGGATAAAAAAGTTGGAAATTTCGGCTAATATAGATTTAGATTCTGTGATATATTCCTTGAGATTAGTTTTATATAAATTCGAATTCTTAATATGAGTTGGTAAATTTACTTAAGTATATTATAAAATAAATTTTAAATATACAATTATTTTCTAGTATATTTTAATTCAATATTAAAATTTAATATATTAAATTCATCATTTCAAGATGAAAAACCATTTCACATTTAAAAAAATCAAAAAAGGAAACGTAGTCAAAATGATAAAGTCAAAGTACTTAAGAGATGACATCCCTTGTGGAACAATCGAATGCAAACTTTGCGAGAATTCAGTCAAGTCTATTCTCTCATTAGAAAATATAATCTTAATTCTTGATGCAGGCATCATTTTAGAACAAATTGATGCATTAGAAAATTTTGATATTATCAACAATTGCATTGTGCCACAATCAGAGTACATGTTCCTAAACGAGAAATATTTCGATACACTCAGAAGGTTAAATAACATCATGGATAACCGAAATTTTTATCTTTTCCCAAATGAATACCATAGAGACATCGAAATTTCTAACGAAGACAGATTAAAAAAAAAACTAAGAAGAAATTTAATGTTTATCCGCACAGTAGAATATTTTAGTAAACACTTTGAAGAAATCTCTAGTGAATTTAAAATTGTTGCTTTAACTAATGTAGAAAATAAAATTTTTTATAGAAGCCAATTTTCTCACAAAAATTTGCAATTTTTCACCTTAGAAGAATTCGCTAATTACGAAATGAAAGAGTATCCTGATTTATACAATTATATCGCATTCTCTGAAAAGGTTTCTTATGCAAACACATCTCACAGTGATGAAGATGTAATTATGGAGTCTCACAATTTAGGACATTTAAGTCACCTTCAAGAAAATGAAATCAAAATTAATATAAAAGCAGGAAATCTTTTTCAAGGAAAAATTATGTTTCAATCTGATATTCTTGACTATGCAGTAGTCAGATGCAATTTATTCGAAAAAGAAGTAATAATAAATAATAATGAAAGATTGAACAGAGCCATGCATGGAGATATAGTATGTATAGAGATACTCGATGAGAGCCAGTGGCTATTAAAACCTAAAAAAACTTTGTTAGGAGAAGAGGATCTTCTTGAAGATGTTGAAACGGACACTCTTAATACCGAAGTCACCTCAGAGAATCAAAGGAATGTCAAAGAAAAGATTGAATCTAGCCTAAAACAACCAGTTGGAAGAGTAAGAGGCATTATAAGAAGAAACAGAACTCAATTTTGTGGAACTATTTGTAATCCAGCAGACAATAATATTAAAATCAACCTAGAGCATCTCAAAATCAAAAACTTTTCTATTTTTATTCCTGTGGATCCGAAGTACCCTAATTTTCTGATTAGACTAAACCAACCTAATCTCTACTACAACAAAAGAATTTTGATGAAATTTGACAATTGGTTAGAAAATAACCCGTTACCTAGTGGCCATTTTTTGAAGAATCTGGGGGATGTAATGGACATTAAAGTAGAAAATGAAGTGATCCTATACGAGCACAATGTTGACATACATCCTTTCTCTCAAAAGATCATCAACTCAATGCCAAGAGAAGATATTGAATTAAAAGTATCTGAAGATGAATTGAAAAAAAGAATGGATTTGCGAGGCATAACTATTTGTAGTATCGATCCCCCTGGATGTAAAGATATAGACGATGCTCTTCATTGTAGAATTTTATTGAATGGTAATTATGAAGTTGGGGTACATATTGCTGATGTAACACATTATGTTAAACCAGGAACAGAAGTTGATAGAATAGCAGCAAAAAATTCTAATACAGTTTACATGGTGCATAAAAGAACTGATATGTTACCGAAAGTATTAACCGAAAATTTATGCTCTCTGGTAGGACATCGTGAAAGATTGGCGTTTTCTGTATTATGGGAAGTAGACAAACATTCCTTAGAAATTATTGATGTAAAATTTACAAAATCTGTGATAAAATCCAAGGCTGCACTGACTTATCAACAAGCAAACGAAAGATTAAACGATAAAAATGATAATACTGAATTAACCATATCAATCAGAAATCTCAACAAGATAGCCAAGCACCTAAGAAATAAAAGAATCGAATCTGGAGCTTTGATACTTGCCTCAAATGAAATGAAATTCGTAGTAGATTTCGAAACAAATTCAATAAACGATATATCTATGTACCAGACATACGAAACCAATTCCCTAGTTGAGGAATTTATGCTTTTAGCTAATGTTTGGGTAGCCGACAAAATTTTTCAATCATACCCTTCTTGCGCGGTTTTGAGAAGGCATCCATCTCCAAAAGAAAAAGAAATAAAATCCTTACAAGAACTTTTGAAGAATTACAATTTTAGCATCGACATTTCTAATTCTAAATTACTGGGTGAATCCCTTGACAGTGTTAAAAAAGAGAATGATAAATTTTTCAACAAATTAGTAAGAATAATGACTACTAGAACGATGAATCAAGCAAAGTACTTTACAAGTTCAGAATTTGGGTACGAAGACTTTTTCCATTATGGTTTGGCGATGCCTATTTACACTCATTTCACATCCCCCATAAGAAGATACGCTGATGTATTGGTACATCGATTGCTAGCTGCAGCGATAGATGTCGATTACTTACCTATGGATATGAGTAACAAGGTAAAGGCACTTAGGCAAATGGATCAGATGAACAAACAAAATCGGGTGGCATTTTTCTGTTCTAGAGATTCTAACGATTTGTCTACCTTTATCTTCTTTCAAAATAAAAAGGAAAATGTAGAAGTAGTTATTCATGGGGTGGACAGTAACTCAGTAAAAGGAATTTCGGTCAAACATGGTATTGAAGCTAATGTTCAATTTAACAATTTAAAATTTGTTGATGTTGAAAATAAGATAGTTCATCTATCAAATGGTGAACAGTTGACAATATTCGATCACATTTTTGTAGAAATCCAAGCAGAAATGGTAAATTATAGAAGAGAAATTAAATACAATTTCAAAAGAAAATTAAATTCTAAAGATAGTATATAAAATTGATTATATAACTTGACTTTTAAATGAATTTGATTATCAATTTAAAAAGAAATTTTTATAATATGTGGTTATTCATATAGTGGATTAATAAAAATTCGTCTCATTTTACAGAAAAATAAGAGTGTTTACATTTTTATTTGGTATATGTAATTATATATTCTAGATGTTATTTATTATATGTATATGTGAAATGTTATAAAAATAAAAATTAAATTAAAATAAAAGTTTAAATATGGAAAACCTGGCTTCTGTACAAGACGAACTATACTACACTGCCAAAAATTTCAACAAACTAAAATTCTCCAATACAGCCTACATAACAAACACTACCAAAGACAAACAAGAAAATCAAAAAGAAATAGAAAAGCTCGCTAAAGAGTATGAGGCACTTAAAAAGGAGGTTGAGGAGTTGAAGAAAAAGTCACTTTACTCATCAAAGAGGCTGATCTCAGCTTCTAATAACCACGATATAACAATCAATGAGATAGTATGGATTAAAATTTATATATATATAATTTATACATTTAGAGTCTTCTTCGACGTAATCTGGATCATGCACGTGCCCTTAAACTTAAAACACGCGAAGAATGGAAGAGATATGAAGAAAAATTAAAAGATTTAAAATCAGAATCAAAACTAATAGCAGATGATAATAACCCTTATGTAAGAAGAATAAAGCTGCTAGAAAACAAGCTTGACAAAGCAATGATAAAGTATAACGAGGCGATGTCAATTAGAAGAACCTACGAACAAATTTTATCCAAGCTAAAAGAAGAAAGATCTGGTTACGACAATCAAATTGGGGCTATTCAGAGATCTCTGAAATTGAAAGAACAAGACTGTGAGGAATTCAAATTACTGTTACAGGATGCAAAACAAGCTAAGAATTATTCAGAATTACTTTTAAAAAATACTAAATTGTCGAAAGACGCATTTACGAATCATTTCGAGCAGTTGATAAACGCACATCAGTCAGAAGTTAAAAGCGAAATGCGAAATGAAAAATTGGAAGAAATCAAAAACAAATCAGAAAAAATTTCTATTTTAAAACACACGACTACTGAGAATGTTAATATCAAAAATAGCTTAAACCAAGATTTAGAAAACAAATTGAAAGCCTACGAGGAAGCAGATAAACAGATAAAAGAAGTCACTTCGGCCGACGATATTAACGAGATATGCCAAAAGTTTTCTAATTTAAAAGAAACTAAAGAAAAATTAAAAAAAGAGAAGAAGGATTTAGAAAAATTGAAGGAAAATCTTGCCAAGAAGAAAGAAGAGTTGTCTTCAGAATTGAACAAATTGAAGTATCAGGGACAAGATGAGATAAGTAGAAAAGAAATCGAAGATGTATGTATTAATAATTTATTTGATCTTATATTAATTTTAGAACGAAAAAACCGCAGAAAGGACATTGAGATCATGCGAGGAAACTAGACAGAAATTGAAAAAATCCGAAAAGTTGATTGTAGACACACGAGCGGGGATCACTATGCTTGTAGAGATTCTTAAAAATAAAATTGTAAGAAATAATTGTAATAGCAATCCTATCTATAATCTACTATTTTAGTTTGAAGAAATTTTTACAAACGAAAGCAATTTCACCCAAAAAGAAATTGGATATAAACAATCCTACGAAGATCTTGTCACGAAAACGCATGAGAAAGATTTAAAAATGCTTCTTACTAAGTTGATTGATGTCTGTGAATTTCTTAATCATAAATATAATATTTCCTTGGACAATTATGAGTGTTACGATGAGGAAGACTATGAATTTAAAGATGATAATGGTAAATATTTATAATATAGTAAAATTAGAATTAGAGAACATTTATATCAATAAAAATTCAGAATCAAATCAAAATAGTGAATACGTGCAAGATGAAGAAGGAGTTGATATGGATTTTAATGTAATTATTGATTTTTAATATCAAAGAGCAAAGAACCTATTTACAAAAAGGAATTAAGCTTGAAAAATAAACGCCCTAATACTACACAGATGACTGTAAAGAAAAATTCTTCCAGATATTTCCTGAATGCGAGAGATAAGGACAAATTATAAAATCAAAATTTTCACAAATTAAATTTGATTTTTAATTACCTTAAATGATTTTCATATTAGATAAAATAATGAACATCGAACATTTATGAATATATTTATTTTTATTAATTCTAATTTCAGAATATTTTAATTAAATCAAAATACATCTAAGTTTTATTTTTAAATAAAATTTATTTATTTTAATATTATGAAATTTTTATTTGCTTTCTTATTATTTACCACTCTGATTTTAATACAAATTAACAGAATAAATACAAATCTAAATGAATCAAAATTATTCGATAAGGCACCAATTGATGAAAAATTGAATGGCGAAGTATTTTACAAAAATAATGAATCCATAAATATTTCACTTTTTCAAGCCAACAACAAGGTAATCCATTTTCTTTTAATTTATTTAAACATATATTCATATTACATTGGAATGTGATGAAAAATGCGAAAATTTTTATTACTGTGACACAAATATGAAGAAATGCGTACATAAAGGATTCTTTCCTATTTATTTTTCAGAATTGATACAATTAATCATCATCGTGGCTATTTCGATGATAGCAACATCGGTCGGGATAGGGGGTAAGTATTATATGTAAACGATAATTACTTTAATTTAAATATTTAATCAATTAGGGGGAGGAGTGTACTGCGCAATTTTTATGTACGTAGAAAGTTTTAAACCTTTCGAAGCTTATCCCATTTCGATTTTTCTAATAGCTGTATGTTCATTTTGCACTTATTATAATGGAATTCAAGACAAAAGAAAATTTCCAAATAATAGCTTTGTGGATTACGATTTAGCAATCGTTTTCTGTCCCACTTTGTTATTAGGAGCGAAATTTGGAGCTATTTTTAATAAAACCATTTCCAATTTTATCCTCATGGTAGGATTGGCAGGTTTTAATGTTTTGATTATTTCAAAAACTTTTAAAAATTTAAAGAAACAATTAGACAAAGAAAAGCAAATGGAAAGTGAAAGTGTATGCAAGAGTGTTCAAAATACCAACAATCAATATAACTTACTAAAAAAGAAATTAATTGATGATAGTATGACCAATTCAAGAAAATCAAGTTTGATTGATGAAATGGAGAGAGAATGCAAACAGAATACGAGTTTAGTCAGCAAGGATATAATCGAAGATGAGAAGAAGCCCATCCGATTTGATAGAGTTAAATATTTACTTATGTTTCAAATAATAAGCATAATTGATCAGTTTTTAGAAGGAAATAAAAGAGTCCCTTCATTCATTGGGTTGAAACAGTAAAATTAAAATTTATTTAATTTTCAATTGTATAGATGTAGTGCAGGATATTGGATGGTATTTATTATCTACATAGGCATATCACTTTACCTTGTAGATTACTCACTTAAATTGATAAAAAGGAACTATGAATATAGGCTAACTTTATCAAAAGAATTTATAGACACCAAATTTGAATATCTTGAAAAACATAGAAACCAGGTGATACTTATGACCATTTTGGGAGGGGTAATTTCTGGTATGCTAGGAATAGGTGGAGGTACAATTACCACCCCACTTATGCTATGGATGGGTGTGGATCCCCGTGTAAAATAATAAATTTATATTTTAGGCTGCTACCTCAACATCCAATTTTTTAATTCTTCTGACTACTATAAGCGGGACTATAATATTTATATTAGCCGATCAACTATATTTTATGTTTAGCATATGTCTAGCCATCCCTTCAGGTATAGCAGCTTATTGGGGAAGTGGTATGATTAACGAATACATAAACCGAACAAAAAAAACTTCTATTCTTTTAATCGGTTTAATTTTCATTCTTATCTTTAGTTTTCTACTATTGATGTTGACTTCATACGACACAATTCAAAGAGAAGCGAAGTATTCATTATTCGATCTTTTTTACATTAAACCATATTGTTAGTTTAGTATTAAATTAAACTATTCATATAAAATATTTTAAGTGAAATAATTTTAATTTAATACAAATCTTTAAAAACTTGTTTATTAAATAAATAATTTTTAAAAATTTTTAGAAAATGATCTTGACCTACACGAAAAACGAAGAAGATGGTTCAAGCACTATAGAGAACCTCCCTAATAATCTATCAGACATATCTTCAATCCAAAAAGGTAACTTTTATTTAATATAAACATAATATAATTAAATTTTAGATCATTCTGTGTTTTCTACACCAGAAAGCAATTTCTATTTTGAGGTTGTTTATCCTGAGATGTTTTCTCAAAAAAACAAATCATCATGCGAAGATATATTTTTTGAAAAATTAGAAGAATTTAAACAGAATGATAATAAACCTAAGAATACAGTTTCCAACATTTCAGTAGATATCGAAACATCTTCTTTTCTTAATTCAATGGAAAACCAAATAGAAGAAGAATTGAATAATAATAAAATAAATTCCAGAAGATCTAATTATAATAATAATAATCAGAATATTGAAACAAAGAAAATTGAAAGTAATTACTTAAAAACCTTTATATATTAGAAGAACCTTCTTTTGAAGAGGAAAACAAATACATCAATTTAAATAATTCATTAGACATTAACAAAAGTTTAATAGACACCCAAAGGAGCAAAAATTTTATTCCGAAAGAATATATATTTTCAGATAGTCCAGCAAAAAATATTGTGTCAGAAACACCTACTGAAAAAATCGATGCCGTCTATAATTCAAATGCTTTAAATTAGTAAGCATATATGTTAATAATATTTATATTTTATCCTTTTAGTTATGATATAGGAAAATCAATTAAGGCTTCTAATGACAATCAACAAAAGTCAAATACAAACATAAAAAATTCATCAGAAAAAAATGACAGGGATAATTTAATGTTTAATAAGGAAAATATAATGAAGAAAGATTCTTCTTTTAGTCCCAAAAATTCAAATTCCAAATGCTTGATGAATAACAAAAAGCAAAATTTCGAAAATGAACAGAATTCTACAACATACATTCAATCGGATATAATTAAATCTAATAACTATTTAGATAATAAGCATTTGGGAAGTAATTTTCACTTGTCTAATCAACAATCTAGTGACTCGAGATCATATAATGAAAAATATAATGCAATTATTAATTATAAAAATTATCTTAATAATCAACTGTACAATCACACAATTACACAAGATCTTTTCATTCCTAAAATTGACAAAGAAAATCAAAATTTGTCGGATGTCGATGGTAAAATGAGTAAAAATAATCAAGAATTTCAGAATGTAATTAATTCTACATTACCTCAAAATACGCAAACTATTTTGAATAACCCACCTTCAAATGATTATAGAAGTAATTTACCATATCCTCTTCCATATAAGAATGAGAATAACGAAAAATTTTACATGAGAAACTTATATACTCATAATTCATATACACCAATGAGCGTCCCTAATTCATACTCACCCTACTATCCTAATGTACTACACTCTAGTTATAATCAGAATAATATCAAAAACTATTATCCGACACCAAATGCTGTACCAAGAGAATCACCACAGAGGAATTTTATCAATCCACAAGTCCAGCCTGATTTTAATTTAGTTGCTGTTCGTGAGGAATATGAACTTGATCATTCACCCAGAAATCAACACTACAATCAACCTAATAACTTAATTATATTCGATGATGAAAAATTAGCAAACTCAGCAATCTTCCTGGCTAGAGATCAAGCAGGGTGCCGTTTGATCCAAAAAAGAATCGATTCTAATCCATCATGGGGCACAGACAAGGTTTTTCCAATTATTTTTAATTCAAATATCTTTTTGGAATTGATATTGGATCCTTTTGGAAATTATTTGATACAGAAATTAATAGACTATCTCAAAGCAGATGATATAGAAAGAATTATTAAATTTACTGAACAGTTTTTTTATGAGATTGGAATCGACATTCATGGAACAAGAGTAATTCAAAAATTGATTGAAAAGATAGACAATAAGAGTTTATACGAAAATTTCAAGGCAGCCTTTCAACCATATATTTCTGACTTGATTAAAGACGCAAACGGAAATCACATAATAATAAAATTTTCACAAACCTTGTCTAAATATGACTTTGACCTTCAATTTTTATACAGTTGTATTGAAGAAAATCTTATTGATTTTACAACCAATAAATACTCTTGTTCTGCCTTTCAAAAATGCATAGAGACAGCAACAAAGGAACTGAAAGAAAAGATCATTGATAAAATAATAGAAAACACTTACATCTTAATGTCTGATCAATTCGGGAATTATATCCTTCAAAATATTATCACCATGCATAATCTTGATGTCAATGATAAAATTGCGATATATTTCAAAAATAAAGTTTCCTATTTGGCAAAACAAAAATATACTTCTAACGTGATAGAAAAGCTATTTGATCACTGCACCGATCAGACAAGATTAAACATGATTAAAGAGATATGTAATCCAAAGATAATCGGCGATTTGCTAGTGGACAACTATGGAAATTATGGTAAAATAATAATTATTATATTGTATTAAAATTAGTATTGCAAAAAGCTATTATGTTCGCCTCTGAGCCTTATAAAACAATTTTCTTGAAGTCTCTCACCCCATATCTAGAAAAAATGCATTCTACTCAATTTGGTATTAAACTGAGAACAAAATTACTTGCACAATATCCTGAATTGCAATTTTATCAAATGGGGGAATCTCAATATAATAATGGAAGTGTCCTTCCGAATTATTCTTACAATTCATCAAACAATTTTGCAAACCTACCTGTTAATCAATTTCCTCAATATGATAATTTGTACAATTCGAATAATCCGTCTATTTACATTAATAATCATTTTAATAACATGTATATTAACAATCAGGATATGTCTACTACATCTTATGATAATCACCTTATCTACAAGAATAGAGCAAATTATAATATTCCTTTAGATAGAAATTATGTTGAAAATGATCAATTTGGTTTTTACAAAAATAATAGTAATAAGAATGTAAATAAGATTAATAAAAGTAAAAAGTTTCAAAAATAAGGATAAAATACTAGGAAAAACCAAATAATCTGAAGTTTATTTTTAAGTCTATAACATACAGAGATTGTTATAACATAATTTAATATAACATATAATATTTAAAATAAAACTAAGGATCAACACAACTAAATTTTATATTTTAATATAACTACTTTAATAATAATAAAAAAAATTGAATTCAAAATTAATATAAGTAACATCGAGGTAAATTTAATTACTTTAAACAATATTTTCTTGCAACTTATTTCTTAATTTAGATGAGTTTAAATATATTTATTTATTAAAATATTTACAACAATTTCAGTAAATTTGATTTCAGAACAGAGTGAGTCATAAATCAAAAATAGTAAAATTTTTCAATTATCCAAGACGAGAGGGGTAAAAATTAAATCTGTAGAACATCTCTCATAAATTTTCAACAATAACTTAAAAACATCTCTTAATTATAATAAAACATAGATTTATAATAATTTAATACATCTTATTTTAAAAAGAAATAAATTTAGAAGTGTCTATTTTAACTTATTTGATATTATTTTTATTCAAAGCTTAAAAGACCTTGAGATTTAAGGTATCTATTAAGGGCGGCATCGGAATTTCCCTTAGATCTGACGAATCCAGAGAGAACAACACTCAAAGGTCCAGTCTTTCCGGTTCTATCCAAGTTTTGCTAAAAAATTTAATATCTTTTCATTTTTACTTCAGATAATGTGATTTGGACTGAAGCGTGATCTCTTGAGTCCAAAAGTCTGTTAGTGGCATAGCATCTTCTTGGGATATATAAGTCAACAAATTTCTTCTGATCGTTTTGCATCTTGGATTTTAAATATAATTAAACATATAAATTAATTAAATATTAAAATTAAATAAATAAAATAAAAATTAGACAGAAGTGGGGACGTTGTAATTCATTAAAATCTATTAGATTACCCATAAAATCGAAATTTCATTCAATCTTAGGGGAGGGGGCGGGAGTCCCCAACAACTCCACAAATTTCATCTGTGGATTAAATTTTCAGCCTACTTTCCCATCCTTTCCCTAAAACAAAATAATTATAAAATAATAAAATAAAATTCAACACACACATAAAAAACATCGAATTTTATCCCTTATCTTTTTAAATTAAATTAAGAATTTCATTTTAATATTCCGGTTTGAAATTAGTTTTATTTATCTTAATTTATTTCTTTGCTGGTGCTTTCTTTCCTCCAACTTCTTTCTTTTCTTCTTTTTTTGCCTTGTCGTTTAATTCAATCTTCTTGATTGCTAAAAAGTAAATAATTAATGAGAGTCTATAAATGTACATGAAGGAATTGAACTTTTGATTTTATCAGCTTTGCCTTGATCATTTATTTTGAGGGTATATAAATATCTTGGGCATCTAAGTTTGAATTTAGTTTGTCCGTGTTTGGTTTTGATAATGACGCCTATTTGAAAATTTTAGAAAATTTTCTATTAAATTTAATTTTTTACTCTTTGCAATGGATTTAGCTTTTGTTTTTTCGTCTCCTCTTAAATAAAGTAAGAAGGTTTTGATGTTGTCGGTTAAATCAACTGGCTGAGAAAAAAGTTTTAAAAAATTTGTAAATTACCATTGTATCTTTAAATAAAATTAATATTTATTTTATAATTTATTTAATTTTAATAAATTAAAAAGGGGTGAATAAGAATAATGAAATATATAGTAATTACTAATAATCAGTGTATGTATTTTATATTTTCTTTTCGTCCTCGATGAAAATTTTTTCAATCAATTCAATTTGTTCGCAAGTAATTTCTTCCATGATCTCAGAAATTTCTTCTTCTAATTTTATTGTATCATTTATAATGTATTCAGAAAATGTTTTTAAATTTTTAATTCGATGTTCGTCGTTTTTAGTTAAAAAGGGGTTTTCGTTTTTGATCATTTTATGATTTGATCCTTTTAAATAAATCATTAGTATAATAAAAGCGCAGATGTTTAAAAATGCAAAAAGCATATTTATTCTTAACAAAGAAGAGGAAAGAAAATTTTTGTTTATATTATATTTTTTCAATACACAAAGGAAGAGTATTGCAAGATTCCAGATATTTGATGTGGCATATCCAAGAGTGATTAGGTTTATGATGTTACTAGAAATTTCGGCGTAATTTATCAAAATTTGTGAAATTATGAAATTTACAACAACCGGTACAAAAGAAAGCATGATCGTCGATTCTGCTTTAGTAATTTCCTTTTGCAATTCTTCAGAATCTAAATCCTCATTCTTAGGGCTACTCATAACATTCTCCCTTTTCACTTCGATTTGTTGTATTATGCTTGAAATGTTTACCCCTGTTATGAATGCTTGAGATAGAGTTATTGATTTAATTCCTATTCTTATCATCTCTATGTCTAGGAAATTTAATCCAAATGTATAGTTCAAGGAAATCAAATAAAAAGGAAGGTGTATTATTGAATATAGAATTAAAAGAGACTTATTCAATTTTATTTCTTGAAATAAATGTTTATGCTCACTATTGGTAGTATTTATAAATGATATCTGTGAAATTCTTTGCTTTTTGGAAAGATTTGTTGAATATTCTTTAAGATTTAGATGTTGTTTTTGATTGTATTTTGATGTATTCAAATTGATTTTTTTATTTGATTTAAATGGTAAGGTTAGTATAGCTTCGTCGAATTTTGATTTTAAATATTTTTTT
>Ga0169931_10005176_pt1 | contig 19958 bp, 15 predicted proteins | sample Kivu_15m_20L_FD_129675 | JGI IMG/M metagenome (GOLD analysis project Ga0169931, IMG submission 129675) | Freshwater microbial communities from Lake Kivu, Western Province, Rwanda to study Microbial Dark Matter (Phase II) - Kivu_15m_20L... | ecosystem: Environmental > Aquatic > Freshwater > Lake... | reverse complement strand
TGTTTTCGACTGACCCGGCTGTTGTGGCTTCTTCCCCTTGGCGTGGCCTGTGCGAGCAACCCGGCGCGCGTCGATCCCGAAGAGATGAGCGCCGAGGCACACCGCGAGGAAGCCCGCAAAGAACAGGCCGAGGCCGCGCGCAAGCAGACCGCGTACGATCCGTCGGCAGCACAGCCGAGTCCGTTTCGGGAGAGAAGCAGCGACGGCGATGGGCTTTCCGGCTTGCCCATGTACAACCCCACCGAGGGCCACCTTCGCGAGTCGGACTGGCACAAGAACCACGCGCGGGCGCACCTGCAGGCCGCCGAGAAGCTGGAGCGCATGAAATCCACGGCCTGCGAGGGCATCCCCGAGAAGGAGCGTTCGGCCTGCCCACTGCTCATTCGTGTCACAAGCATCGACGACATCCGCGACGGGGTGCGCGTCACCTTCAAGGAAGGCACAAACCTCGAACCCGTCCTGAAGAACATGCAATGCCAGCAGGCCTACGCGCGTGAGCAAGGGTTCTCGCACGAGGGAGATGCCTGTCCGCTCTACATGGCCGGCCTCACCATCGTGAAGGTCAAGGATGCAAGCGCCATCGAGCTGACCGCAAACTTGCCGGCCACGGTCGAGTCCGTGCGACAAAACATTCGGGCTCAGGCCATCTTCGCCAAGCCGTGAGCCCGTTGTCCCCGCGCTAGCGGGAACGCTTCGGCGCGATGACATCCCAGGTCTTGGGGACATCGGGCAGCGGAATCTTGCGAACCATGTCGCGCACAAAGGCCGAGAGCGCCCAGAGATCTTTGGACGACAGCGTCTCGTACGGGCCCATCGGTGAGCCGTCGAGGCCCGTCAGCAGGGTGAGGTAGATGTCTTCCGGTTCTCGGCCGCGCAAGAACTGCCCCTTCGTGAAGTCGCGCACCCGCACCGCGCGGCCCGCACCGCCGCCCGCGTACAGCGCTGCCGCCGGTCCATCCCCCGCGCCCTCGCTGCCGTGACAGGTGTTACAGCGCATCAACTCGAACAGGCGGCGCCCTTCTTCCACCAGCTCTTCCGTTTGTGTCGGCGCCTTCGGAACCTCCAGCACCTTTTCGATCTTCTCCTGTGCGAAGCGTGGCGCGAACGACTTGATTCGGAACACAAGCGCCCAGCGATCGCGTTCGGACAGCCGATGCCAGGGAAACATCTCGGTGCCGTGCATGCCGCGGGAGATCGTGACGAAGAGATCCGTGTCGGTTGGCAAGGTCCCCGATGGCGTGGAGCGCAGCTTGAAAACCCCGCTCGTGAAGTCGGCTGGCTTGAAGTCGAGGGTGGCAGCGCTCACGCCCTTGCCGTCGCCGTTTTCGCCATGGCAGCTCGCACAGTGCTGAACATAAAGGGCGGCACCCCGCCCCCGCAGCGCCGCGGTGTTGCGAGGGGCGCGGCCCCGAGGCCGGGCATTCGACGGCGGACCTGCCATCCAGACGAGGTCGATGGGCTTTTGCGCAGCGGTGTCAGCGGGCGCCTTTTTCGGCGCATCCACGGCGAGAAGCTGCAGCCATGCGAGTGCCCAGGTGGAAAATGCGTGCATGGGTCCTGATTCTTTGCAACTCCGGTGCCTGCCGTCAAATCCTCGAATGCGCATGAATTGCGCCCCGGCCCATGGTAAACGTGCATCGGGTTCGGTCTCCTCACGTGACCTTTTTCGAGAGTCTGAAGATCTACGTTGGGTTCTCCGACGCCTCGAGCGCTCGGCTGCGCGCGTTTGCGCCCACCGCCAGGCCCCGGATCGCGCCGATCATCGACGACTTTTACCAGGCCATCACGGAGCACCCCGAGGCCCACGCGGCAATCAAGGGCGGGGAGGCACAGATTGCCCGGCTCAAGAACACCTTGAACCGCTGGCTGGAGGAGCTGCTGGATGGGCCCCACGACGAGGCCTACTGCGAGCGCCGCTCACGCATCGGCCGGATGCACGTGCAGGTGGGGTTGCCGCAGCAGTTCATGTTCACGGCCATGAATCGGATCCGGGTGCGCCTGCTGCATGTGGCGCTGGAATCGACCCCCGGGGGACGGGACGAGACCTGTGCGGCAGTCAATCAGATCCTCGATCTCGAGCTTGCGATCATGTTGCATACCTACCGGGAGGACCTGATGGCGCATGGCCTCGCGGTCGAGCGACTCGCGACCATTGGTCAGATGGCCACCGGTGTCAGTCAAGAGCTGCGCAACCCGCTCGGCGTCATCGAGTCGTCAATGTTCTTGCTGCGCAAACACCTCGGCGCCGCGGCCGACGAGGAGAACGTCCGTCGCCACATGGATCGCATCGGCGCAGAGTTGAATCGGTCAAACAAGACGATCGGCGACCTGCTCAATCTGGTGCAGATTCGGAGCCCGCGAAAGTTTCCGGTGAACATCGGCGAGCTCATTGAACACGGGCTCCGCAACGCGCAGCTGCCCGACTCGGTCACGGTCGACGTGCACGTACAGGAGGGGCTCCGATTCGACCTCGATTTCGGCCAGATGGTGCAGGTGATCGTCCATCTGCTGAAAAACGCCGAGAAGGCCATGCGCGGCCAGGATGTGGCGACCGTTCGCATCGATGCTCACATTGAAGCGAGCCGATTGTTGATTCGTGTCACAGATTCCGGCCCGGGTGTCCCCACAGAGGTTCAACAGCGTATTTTTGAACCGCTGTACTCGACGGGCCCGAAGGGCGCCGGCCTTGGGCTTCCGCTCTGTCGCAAGATCGCAGAGGCACACGGTGGCACGCTTGAGCTCGTGACCGCTCCGGGTCAGACCGGCGCGGTGTTTCTCGTCACGATCTGAACGTCCCGTCAACGAATGATCGTTACCGCGGCTTTCGCCAGCGCGGCGACACGACTCCCGACGGAGCCCAACATCACGCGAGCGCCCGCCCCCCTACCCTGCGAACCGAGCACAATCAGATCAGCCCCACACTCCTCTGCCTCGGCACAGATCGTCTGCCCGGCGGCGCCGATATGCACGAGCTGATCGGCCTGTGCGATCCCCACGTCGCGACACAGGGTTTCCACCAACTCTTGCCCCTCAACAAGAAGGGCCTGGTTCAGCTCCGAGGACGACAGACCAAAAGGCGCGACGACCGCGTCGGGCAAGGGCTCAACCACATGCAGCACCGTCAAGCGCGCCCCCGTCGCGTGCGCGAGGTTGTGCGCGAACGACGCGACCCGGCGTGAGATGACCGAGCCGTCCACTGCGGCGAGTACCCGTTTCAACATGTCGTCACTGAGGGCCGTGGCGGATGCAATTCGGATACCAGCGCGCAAAACGTGCCTCTGTTGGGTGTGACCGGCAGATTTGGCGGCCAATCAGCACAAGACCGTGCAGCGTACGCAGCCAGTTTTCCGCAGAAACGCAAAGTCTGCGCGAAATCGCACCGTGCGCCCTTCAAACCGCGCTGGCACGGGAGATGCTGTGTATCGGCGCATGACCATCGTTGCTGCTGTTGATTTTTCGCCCATCTCGGCGAGAGCCACGGCCGTTGCACAGCACTGGGCACGACGGCTCCAGCTCCCGCTTGAACTGGTGCATGTCGTGAGTCAGCCCGTGGGCTTGCCTCACGAGCTGGGCACCGGCCTGTCGGTCTTTTCAGAAGCGTTACACAGCGCTGGCACGAAGCAACTCGAGACGCTGCGTGCAGAGCTCGCGAAAGACGGACTTGAGGTCCGCACGAAGGTCTTGTTTGGTGACGCGGAGATCGAGCTGCCAGAATACGCAGCCGCTTCCAACGCTGCGATGCTGGTCGTTGGAACCCACGGACGGAACGGGGCCGCACGATTCTTCCTGGGCAGCACCGCGGAACGAACGGTCGGCCACGCCACGGTCCCGGTCCTGGTGGTTCCGCAAGCGGCGACGGAAGGTTATACCGACGGAAACAAGGGGGACGCGCTGGAGATCGTCGCCGCACTCTCGGTTGGTGCGCAGGGTGATGCGGTTCGCAAGTGGCTCAAAACGCTGCGCGAACGGATGCCGTGCAATGTCACCTTCCTGCACGCCTTCGATTCGGAGTCGGAACATCGACGACTGGGCATCGAAGGGCCCTTCGATGATCTCGGCGATGATCCAGAGTTGCTCGCGTTGCTGCGCCGCGATCTGCTGCCGCTCACCAACTTGCCCGGCAAGGGCACAAGCAGCCTCGTCCTTCGATCGGACTGGGGCAAGGGACCGGATCCGCTCGCCTGGGAAGGGACGGCTGACGCTGCCGATCTGCTGATCATCGGCGTGCGTCGCGGTCGACGTCTTGGGTCGCATAGCGGCACCGACACGCTTCGCGCCGCCACGATTCCGGTCCTGTGTATCCCGAGTGCGCCGGGCGAGGCGGAGGCATCGTCGCACACGGCGATTCCGCGACTGGCCCGAGTCCTGGTCGCGACCGATCTCTCGGCCACGGGAAACCGCGCCGTGGCGCACGCCTATCAGATGGTCCGAGCGGGCGGTGGACGCGTGGACATCCTGCATGTCGTCGAGGCTTCCGATATTCCGGGAGGACTCTCGCCGGAAAACGAGGGCAAGCTCACGGCTGAGCTCCGAAAGCTGGTGCCTTCCGACGCCGAGCTGCGCGGGATCCAGACCCGTGTTGCGATTGTCAATGCCCACTCGGCCAAGGACGCCATCTTGCAAGCGGCCAATCGCCTGCGCAGCGATGTCATCGTGCTTGCGTCACACGGCAGGGGCGGCCTCACCCGCACCGTGCTCGGCTCCGTCGCCGACAGCATCATTCGCGAAGCCACCCGCCCCGTTGTGGTGGTGGGTCCCAAAACAGGAACCGAGGGAGCATCCACATGAAACTGAAAGATCTGATTCGCAACCACTCGCTCATCACGGTTTCTGCCGATGACAGCGTCGATCTCGCGCTGCAGGTCATGCTCTGGGGCTCGGTTCGTCACCTGCCCGCGCTGGATCGCGGACACCTCGTCGGGATCCTGAGCCAGCGGGACATCGTGACCCATCAGTCCAACGTTGGGCCGCAGATCGCGTCCCGCAGCCTGGTTCGCGAGATCATGAGTGTGCCGCCCATCACGGCCTCACCCGAGCAGCCCATCGAAGACGCGATGACGATCATGGTGCGAAACAAGGTGGGCTGTATTCCGATCGTGGAGGGCCACAAGCTGGTCGGAATCGTCACACGCTCGGATTTTCTCGCCCAGCAGGTCCGGCAGAAGCCGCCCATCAGCAAGGGTGATGAAAACGTGATGGCGATCATGCGCAGCGATCTGCTCACCGCACATGTCGACGACTACCTGCTCGACGCCGTCGGGCGCATGGAGAGCCGCGGCGTTCGCCATCTGCCTGTCGTGGACAGCGAGGGACGGCTCATCGGCATGCTGAGCGACCGCGACGTGCGAACGGCGTATGGCAACTCGCTGCGTCCGCTTGGCCCCGGCGATGCGCGGGTGCGCCTGCAATCCACGCGGGTCGGCGACACGATGAGTCGCGAGCCCTTCCGGGTCGACCGCTCGGCGACTGTGGCCGAGGTTTCACACCACTTCGTGGATCACCGGATCGGCGCCATCGCCGTGGTCGATCCTGAAGAAAAGCTGCTCGGGATGGTTTCCTACGTGGATGTCATCGCCGCGGTCGCCCCGCCCCGCTGACGCGCAAAGACTGGAACGGATTGCGCGGGTTTCCTGTACCGGTGCAGGCCTTGCGCAATTGTTTCCGGCAAGTATCGCGGAAAGCGGCTTCCGATTGGCATTGATATTGCTCATCAACACGCCATGAAGTTCGTTTCTTCGATTCGGATTGGGATTCTGCTCGCAGCGGGTGCCTCCTGTGGGCATGGCAGTACCGCAACCCCGGGGCCCGGCGATGGCGGTGCGCCCATTTCCGACGGTGGAGCCACGGACGCGCTCCCCGCAAAGGACACGGCACCGGTCGTGATGCTGCCCGCCCCCCACGGCTACAAGCTTCCGCAGCTGCATGCGCGGGCCGCAACGCAGCTCTGTCTTGCGGGAGAGACTCTGCCCGAGAAGATAAGCGACAGCGGTTGCTACACCGATCTGCCCGGAAAGACCGTGTCAGCCGACCTGCTGCCCTACGAGGTCATGTCGCCCCTGTGGACCGACGGGGCCATCAAGATGCGTTACCTCTCGGTGCCACCCGGCAAGCAGATCTCCTTTGACGCCTCCGGTGGCTGGGAGTTTCCCGTCGGGTCGGTCCTGCTCAAGGAATTTCGATTGCGCATGGTCGCAGGCGATCCCAAAAGCGATCTGCTCGTCGAGACCCGCATCATGTTGAAGCGCGAGTCGGGTTGGCTGTTCGGCGGCTACAAGTGGAACGAGACCGGCTCCGACGCGCAGCTCGTCAAACAAACCCATTTCGTGCCCTTCGCGGTACCAACCGCGGCCTCCGCTGCGCCGTTGCAGTACGGTTACCCGGCCGAGCGGGAATGCAGCACCTGTCACTCGTCCGCGATCATCAACGCGTTCGGCCCCTCCACCATCCAGCTCGCCGGAATGGTGTCGTATGACGGACAACCGAAAGAACAGATCGACGCGCTCACCGAGATCGGGCTCTTCGTCGGCGCACGGCCGCCCGCACCGGAGAGAAAGCTGGTCGATCCGCTCGACGCCACGCAGCCACTTGAGGCCCGCGCGCGCTCGTGGCTGCACGCGAACTGCTCTCATTGCCACCAGCCGGGCGGCTGGTCTTCACCGGGCATGACGATGGACCTGCGCTACACCACCGACCTCGGCAAGGCCGAGATCTGCAACGTCGACACGCAATACATCGTTCAGATTCCGCGAATCAAGGCGGGTGACGCCCGGGGTTCCGCCATCTGGCGGCGCATCACCAGTCCCAACATCGATCGCATGCCGCCGATCGGAACCTCCACGGTCGATCCTGCGATCGAGGTTGTCCGTCAGTGGATCGACAGCATCGCGGAATGCCCGCCCCGTATTCGCCGCGATCCCCTGGCGACCTTGCCCTAGAGGCTCGGGGCGTGCTTCGGCCGTGAGTGGGGTGTCGATTCGACGTTGATGAACGACGGATCGAAGACCATCGCGACGTTGCGCGCCAGCACCGCGCCGAGGGGCGTCGTCTCGACGACGCGGGACTCCCGCCCCACCCTGACAAGCGTGCGCATCTCATCGTCCGAAAGCCGGAGCAGTTCGAGCGCGAAATGTTGCTCGAACTGCACGGACGGAAACCGCGCCTCGATATCCGCGAAGCGAACCTTTCCGTAGCACATGATGTCGTTGATCACCGCGCGGCGCAGGCGGTCTTCTGGCGATACCGCCACGCCTCGAATCACGGGCAGCGCACCGGCGTCCACCGTCTGCTTCCAGGCGTCCAGCTCACCTTCGTTCTGGAAATACGCGTCGCCGGTGTCGCTTACCGCGGTGGGGCCGATGCCCAGCAACACCTCCGAGCGCTTGATCGCGTAGCCCTGAAAATTGCGCTGCAAGTTGCCCGAGGCCGCCGCGCGTGCAAGTCCATCGGAGGACAAGGCAAAGTGATCGATGCCAACGCGAATGTAGCCGGCCTCCTCGAACATCTCGAGCCCCGCCGACAGAAGCTGCGCGCGCTCTGCGATCTCGGGGATGGGGGCGCCCCGCTCGACCAGCTTTTGATGCGGCCTTTGTTCAGGCAAGTGGGCGTAACCGAAGAGCGCAATGCGATCGGGCGCGATGGCGAGCACATGCCGGAGCGTCTTTCGAAAACGATCGAGCGTCTGTCCCGGCAAGCCGTACACCAGATCGATATTGGCCGTCGTGAACCCCGCGTGGCGCGCCTCCGAGATCAAGTGGGCCGTTTGTTCGGGCGTCTGCGTGCGGTTGATGAGCGACTGAACCTCGGGCGCAAAATCCTGAACGCCCACGCTGAATCGGGAGAAGCCGAGGCCCGCGAGGGTCTGCACCTGTTCGCGGGTCGTGTCCCGCGGATCCAGCTCGACCCCCAGCTCGGCGTCATCCGCGATCTCAAAGTTCTCCCGAAGGGCCGTGGTCAGGCGGGTCAACGCCTCGGGGTGCAGAAAGTTGGGCGAGCCGCCGCCGAGCGCCACATCGACCACCCGCCGTCGGGAGCCGAGAACCCCACGCAGATTCACCATCTCCTGTGTGACGGTTTCCAGGAAGCCCTCGGCCCGCGCCGGATTTCTGCTGACCACAACGTTGCATCCGCAGTACCAGCACAGGCTCCGACAGAACGGCACATGCACGTAAAGCGAAAGCGGCGCGTCCACGGGTATCCGGGTCAACGCCGCCTGCGCCTCCGCCTTGCCAAAGGACGTCGTGAAACGATTTGCAGGTGGGTAGCTGGTGTAACGCGGCCCGGGACGCACCATGGCGAGTGTGGCCGGCGATTGCAGTTCGATCATGAGGTCCTCGCGAAGGGTGTACTGAGGTTTGGCCAAAGGCCGTGATGAGACAGAAATTGCAGGGCCTGACGACAGGCCTCTTCGGGTGTCAGGGTGGTCTTGACCTCGTGGCGACGGATCGTAGGGAGCTCCGTCGCCGGCTCACGGCTCGTCAAGAACGCATCCAGCAAGGACTCGCGGGCATCCGACACGCTTGATTCGGTTTCGCGGGCACGCAACCGCTGGCGCAAGACTTCTTCGGGACAGACGGCCTCGATGAACAGGGCGTCGACACCGCGCGCGGCCGCGAAATCGAAGGCGGCGCGACGCCAGTCCTGGCGGGTAAAGGTCGCATCCAGGATGACCGGCCGACCGCTGTCAAGGACGGACCCGGCCGATTGCAAGAGCGCCGAAAGCGTACGACGATTGGACGCATCGGAGTACAAAGACGGCTCTCCCCGTTCGTAAAGCGGCACGCCGGCCCATCGCTTGCGCAGCCAGTCCGACGACACCACCGGCGCCTCAGTGACCAGACCAATCGACTCGGCGAGGGTGGTCTTCCCGGACCCTGGCAGTCCAGCCACACACAGGAGCCACGGTTTTCTCGGCGCAGGACGCGCGAAGGCATGGGCAAGCGAGAGCAACCGCTCGGATTCCGCCAGCTTGTCGGCACGTCGTTGCGCGCTCGGCGTGGGCTCTGCAGCGACGAGCGCCGCGACCTTGCAACGCACCAGGGCGCGGTGACACAGATACAGCGCCAGCACCGGATAAAAGCCGAAATCACCGAGCGCCCGGGCGAGCCGCGCCGTGAAGACCTCTGCCAGCGCGGCCTTTCCGGCGGCGTACAGCTCCATCGCGAAGAACGCGGCATCGAGCGCCACGTCCACGACCCGTAGCCGCGCGTCGAACTCTATCGGATCGAGCGCGATGATCTCCGCCTGCCCGGGACCCAGGAAATAAACGTGTTCGAGCCGCAGATCGCCGTGTCCATCCCGCACATGCCTTTCCTGACGCTCATGCAAGATGGCTTCCTGCCGTGCAAGCGCTGCCTCACAGAATCCAGCGATCGCATCAAGCGGGGCGTCCCACTCCGGCCTTTGCGCGCGTAGCTCGCTCAGGTTCAAACGCAGTACGGTAGCAAAATCCCCCGGTGCAGTTTGTGGCTTGCTCGCCTCGGACAGGTAGAAACCGCTCAACATCAGCGCGAGCCGTTCAAGGTGCGACGCCGAAAGCGCGTCCGTGTGCAGGAGCGCCTCTGCGGTGTCGGTATCGGAGAGCCGCTGCATCTGCAGCGCCCAGTCGACGATCTCCCCCTGCCCGTGCAGGGTGTGGCGGCGACCATCCCAACACACGGGCACGAGTCCCCGATAAACCGCCGGGGCCAGCCTTCGACCGAGGCGCAGCTCCTCGGCCGCACAGTCGCGCCGCAGGGACAGGCTGCTGTAATCGACGAAGGGCAGCTTGACGGGCCGTCGCAGCTTGAAGACCTCGCCATCGGCAAGATAGACCCGGGAGATATGCGTCGAGCGCATCTCGATCGATTCGGGCTGCAGCGCGCCGTATGCCTCGGCCTGCAACAGGTCGTCCGCCAGACGGGACTCGTCCGGTACGGTTGTGCTGCTGCCTGAGGATGGGTTGGCCACCGGCCCTCCGACTGCAATTTTTCCGCCACATCGAGCGGCGCCATCTGGAGGGGGAGCGCACTCCCAGATGCGCAATTTATGCGCTACTTTCAGGCCGAACGCATATTTTGCGCTCCAAGGACCCGTTTAATGGCTTCCCGGGGCTCGGCCCGATTTTCGCAAGGAAGGGGTTTGGATACCCATGGCAAATACAGCGCAGCGCACAAGAATTCTCGTGGTCGATGACGAGGCCAACGCACGAAACGCCCTCTCGGAGCTCTTGAAGGAAGAGGGGCACAGCGTCGAAACGGCGGCTGACGGCTTCAAGGCACTCGGCAAGTTCGAGGAGTTTGGGCCTGACCTGATCCTGACCGACCTCAAGATGCCCGGGATGGATGGCCTCGAGCTCATGAAGCGCATCCAGGAGCAAAGCGGCGACGTGATCGTCATCGTCATGACCGCCTTCGGTGCGGTCGAGACCGCTGTCGCCGCGATGCGCATGGGAGCCGCCGACTACCTGACCAAGCCCATCAACATGAACGAGCTTCAGCTTGTGCTGAACCGCGAGCTTGAGCACCAGCGCCTCCGGCGGGAGGCAGGTCAGCTGCGCGCCCGGTTGCAGGAGCGGTATTCCTTCTCGAACATCATCGGCAGCGCGCCCGCGATGCAGGAGATCTTCAAGACCGTCGCGCAGGTCGCGAGTTCTCGGGCGAGCGTCCTGTTGACCGGCGACTCGGGTACCGGCAAGGAGTTGATCGCCGCGGCCCTGCACGAACGCAGTCCACGTGCCAGTGGACCCTTCGTCAAGCTCCACTGTGCTGCGCTTGCGGAGACGATCTTGGAGAGCGAGCTCTTCGGTCACGAACGCGGCTCGTTCACGGGGGCCCAGAATCGACGCGACGGTCGCTTTACCCAGGCCCACAAGGGGACCTTGTTCCTCGACGAAATCGGCGAGATCTCGCCCGCCATTCAGGTCAAGCTGCTGCGCTTCCTGCAGGAGCATGAATTCGAACGCGTGGGTGGAAACGAGACCGTGCGCGTGGATGTGCGCATCATCGCGGCGACCAACCGAGACCTGAAGGCCGAGGTGGCGGCCGGTCGCTTCCGCGAAGATCTGTACTACCGACTCAACGTCATCAACATCGAGATGCCGCCCCTGCGGGCGCGATCCTCCGACATTCCACTGCTGGCAACGCATTTTCTCAGCAAATTTGCGGCCGACAACAACCGCACGGGCCCAACCGCCATCGAGGGATTCACCGACGACGCCCTCGACCGACTGGTTCAATATCCATGGCCTGGCAACGTGCGAGAGCTTGAGAACACCATCGAGCGCGCGGTCGTGCTGTGCAACAACCGCCGCGTCGATGTCACGGAGCTGCCCGAGCACCTCCGCCCGCGGGGTGAGCGCGGCATTCAGATCCCGGGCTCCACGCTGGCCGAGATCGAGAACTACGCCATTCGCAAGACGCTTGAGTCCACCGGAGGCTCAACCAGCCGCGCCGCCGATGTGCTCGGGATCAGCGTCCGCAAGGTGCAATACAAGTTGCATGAATTCGAATCCGCGCCCAAGAGTGGCGCGCCCGTCGTTGCCGAGATCAGCAAGCAACACCAGTAACCCGCACAAGGAGACCTGATGCGCTATGCCCTGCAGTACGCGGCCGTCGGCGCGCTCGCCGGGCTCATCGCGCCCACGGGTCTGTTGTTCTATGGGATCGTCCGTGGCGGCCTGCCCGATCCGCTGCTCATCTTTCTGGTGATGGTCTCGGGCGGGGTGGTGTTTCTCGGCGGCGCAGGCTGGATGATCGGCCTGCGCGAAGACGCGCTCGCCGAGCGCAACAGCGAGCTACAAATGCTCTCGATCCAGCTGCAAAAGCAGAGCACCACCGATGCGCTCACGGGGATCTCCAACCGTCGCGCCTTCGACTGGCAGCTGGCGCGCGAGGTGGCGCGGGCAGCGCGCTACCACATCCCGCTGTCACTCGTGATGATCGACATCGATCACTTCAAGGCCTGCAACGACACCCACGGTCATCCGGTCGGCGACCAGGTGCTGCGCGCGATCGCCGGACTGCTGGAGCAGGAGCGGCGCACCGGCGACTATATCTGCCGATTCGGCGGCGAGGAGTTCGTCGCGCTGCTCCCCCATACGAACGCGATGGATGGCAAGGCCTGGTCCGAGCGCGTGCGCGAGCGGCTTGAGCATCGCCCGATTGAAACCACGGCCGGCGCACTGAAGATCACCGCCTCGTTTGGTGTTGCGGAGCTGGAGCGCGATGGCACCGAACCGGACGAGCTGATAACTGCAGCGGATGGCGCGCTTTACGAGGCCAAACATCGCGGCCGCAATCAGGTCTTTGCGCGCATGCGAACGTCGGGCTTCACCGCAACGGTAACGTGAACACGAAGCGCGTGTTGCCCGGTCGCGAGGTGAAGGAAATTTCGCCGCCGTGATCGGTCACGATGCGATGCACGAGTGAAAGGCCAAGCCCGGTGCCTTCGGCCTTGGTCGTGAAGAAGGCGTCAAATACCTGCGCGTCCTCTGCGATGCCCTGGCCGGTATCACCGACCTCGACCGTCAACGCATCCACATCGAAGAATGCGCGGATCGAGAGCGTTCCCCCGCCGGGCATGGCCTCGATCGCGTTCCGAACAAGGTTGAGGATGACCTGTCGCAGGCGCTCGCTGTCCGCCGGAACTGTCGGTAGGTTTTCGGCGAGCGCCATCTCAAGCGTGACACCTGCACCCTCGGCCTCGGGACCGACCAGCTCGACGACGCCCCGACAAATATCGTCGACCGCCGTCGGCCGCAGATCAAGCTGGCGCGGCCGCGCAAACGCGAGGAACTCGTTGACCAGACGCTCGAGGCGCTGGATCTCGGATTGAATCACGTGAATCACGGGATCCAGGGTCGAGCGATCCACCGCCTGCTTTTCCAGGCGCCGCTCAAGCAAGGTCAACTGGAGATGCGCCGCGTTCAGGGGATTGCGTATCTCGTGCGCGAGGCCAGCCGCCAGGGTTCCAACCGCAGCGAGGCGTTCGGCGCGAAGCGTGCGTCGCAACATCGCCTGCTCGTCGGTCACATCGATGCCGATGGCGTAGGTGCAAGGATAGTCGGGTCCTCGATCCAGATCGGCACGCCCCCATCGCACCCGCAGCTCGGTCTCGCCATCTGTGGTTCGATTGGCGATCTTCGCCCTCGGCAGACGCGCCGATTCCTCGGCGATGAGCGCCTTGCCTGGCTTCCCGAGCATCTGCTCGCGCGAGAAGCCCGTGGCCTCTTCGAGGCGCCGATTCCACAGCACGATTCGTGACTGGTTGTCGAGCGCCATCACGAACGCGGGTACGGCCTCGATGATCTCCCGGTAACGCCGTTCGGAGCGTTCGAGCTCGAGACGCAGCCGCTCTTGCTCGCGCAACAGACGCGCCTGCTCAACCGCTCGCGAGACCGTGTCGATGAGCGCCTGCGGTGAAAAGGGCTTGAGGATGTAGGCGAACGCGCCTTCGGAGACCGCGGCTGCCGCCGTCTCAACCGTGGCATCCCCGGTGACCAGGATGGCGCGGGTGGCAGGCGAACGCGCCCGCAAACCACGCACGAAAGGCCCTCCGCTGCCATCCGATAGCCGCAGATCGTAGAGAACGGCGGCGACGTCTCGTTGCTCGACGCGCAACAAGGCCTCGGCGGAGCTGGGCACCCGCTCTGCCTGCAATGAGGCCGCCTGCACCAGCTCGACCAGGATCTCGGCGAGGGCCGGATCGTCCTCGATGACCAGGACTGTTTCGCGTTCGTTCAACACGTCAGTGTTCGTCCCTCGGAACGCCGTTGTCCACCTGAAAAAGCCGCGATTCTATGCTTTCTGACCACGAATCACGTACACAGGGCGATCCGACTCTTCGACCACCCGTTGCGCGACCGAGCCCATCACCGCTCGACCGAGGCCCGTGCGACCGTGCGAGGCGAGGCAGATCGCACCCGCACCGATGCGACGGGCGGTTTGCAGAATCGCCACCGGCGGGTAGCCACCATCGATCACATGAAACACGGTCTCGATTCCCTTGCCCTCGGCGTCCTTCGGAACCACGGCTCTCAACCTTTCGAGCAAGGCCTTCTCGATATCGGTGCCTGCGATCGAACCGCGTGCATCCTGATAGGCCGCAACCGACATTGGCAGGTTACGATCGTGCACATAAACGAGGTGAACCTTGCCACCGCGTTCGACAAGGCTATAGGCGTGTGCGACCGCTGAATTGCCGATGGAGGAGAGATCCGTCGCGGCGACGACCTCGCTGATGCGCGGAATCGCATCACGCGGCGCCCCGTCCGCGTCAGACGCGGGGATACAAAGGACGGGCACCTCGGCAGCGTGCAGCGCAGGTTGCAAGGTCGAGCCCAACCACAGCCGCTTGAGCCCTCTACGCTGATGGCTCGCGATGACGAGAACATCCGCCTTCTTCTCTCCGGCAAGCGCTGCGAGCCGCTGTCCGACGTCGCCCCAAATAGGCAAGATCTCGATCGTGGTGCTGCCCTGTCCCGGCATCGAGCCAATGAAGGCCTCCATCTCGCGCCTGAGCACCTCCGCCGTCGCGGGATCGGCCGCGAGCAGATCGGGTGAGCCGGCGAGTCCGAGCCGCGAAAACTGCTCCGGCGGCCAGAAGAAGTGAACGAAGGTAACGTCACACGCCAGCTTCTCTCGCAGTTGCCGCACCCACTCGACAGAGCGAGCCGCCGCGGGCGTCATATCGACGCCGACCAGCAGGCGAAGGGGATGTTCACCCTTGGCCCAACCGGCAAGACCGTCATCACCAGAGGTGCGCGCCACCAGTACGGGCCTGTCAGCCTCGAGTACGATGCGCTCGGCGGTGCTGCCGAGGAAGAAGCGTGGCACAGCCTTGCGACCGTGGGTTCCGAGGACCACGAGGCGCGCATCACAGGCCCCGCCCACCTTTTCGATGACACCGGCGACCGAACCGCGCTCGACCCGGGTCTCGACGCGCAACCCGGTACTGCGCAAGCGCGCGGCCTCTTCCTGCAAGCGGCTCTCAGCCCTGGAGGCCAGGGCGTTTTCGATCTCCTCCATGTTGACCATGAAGTCAGGCGAGGCCACAACCGTGGGCTCCACGGCGAAGGCGATCACCAGATCGTCGCCGAGGCGCCGTGCAACGGCAGCACCGAGCTCGACCGCATGTTGACCGGGCGTGGAAAAATCGGTCGCGACAAGAATCTTCATGTCCACTTGCAAAGCACGACCCGTGCCAGCGCAGCGCGGCCATCAAGACGAGCGCCACCCGATAATTCACGCATTGCCTGCGTTTCCAATCGGGCGACTCGAAAATCGTGCGCAACCAATGGGCACAACGTCGAGCGCTCAGGGGGTCAGGGGCGCCACCCACAAACCCTCCATTGGATCCGGAAGGCGGGTTCGAACGAGGTAAGCGACCTGGGTTTCCGGTTGCAGTCCACATCCGTCGCACCGTTTTCCCGATGCGAAATCGACGACGCCTGCAGAGACAAGGCGCTCGGTGCCTGCATCCAGATCGTACTCGACAAGGCGTCCGGTGCGGTCCTGAGAAGAAACATCGACAAGCGCAAGCACACGGCCTGCGCGCAACTCCAACCGCGCGACCGAGGTGGCCAGACGCCGAACCGGCCCGGGCGGACTGCCGAGGCGCAAAGTGAAGAGGTGGGTTGAACCCGTCTCCGATTCGCCCATGAACACCAGGTGACTGCTGCGCTTACCCTCGGTGATGTCGAGGTCGAAATACCGACTCAGCGACTCGACACCGACCGGAACAGGCGTCCCCGAAAAGTCCGCGTTGCCCACGACAAGGCTTCTCGGTCCCGCCCCACCCCCGCTTCCGGACGCCGTGGCATAGACCACCCGCGTGTGGTCGGCGGTGAACAAGGGGTCCGCTACGAAAAAGGGAAAGACAACCGTATTTCCGGCAGCGTCCACGAGCCAGGTTTGATCTACGGAATGGAAATAGGCAGCAGCAAGGTCATGGCGAACCGTGACATCGAAAAAACGTGGAGCCGGCGCAGTGTATGAAATCGGCGTTGGACGCCCCGTGACAAGATCGATGCGCGTGAAGGTGGTCAGATTGAGACCTGCGTCGATCTGCGCGCAAAGCACGACGGAGGCCGCCTCCAGCAGCACAACCGTGTCACAGGTTCTCGACGTCAACCCCACCAGTGGAACGACCGGGCCCTCAGGGGAGCCCAGAAAAACCTCGCCGTCATCATGAACCGACAAAAAACGACCATCCCGATCAACCACGAACTCGCGAACATACTCATCGATCGCGACCGGCGGCATGTCCGGCCCGTCGGTGCGGAACAGAATCTTCGCATCGTCGTCACGAAAATAGAGGCGATCTTGACCCCACAGCTGCAGCTGCCTTGCCGCACCGAACTTGCGGATTCCGCCCTCCACGTTACCGAGCACCAGCGCATCGCTTGTCTGTACGACGAATCGAGCCGGCGACAGCGACAGCCGCTGGAACTTCGGATGCGCCGAGAGCCACGACGGCGGGGTCGACCCCGGAGAGAGCACGCCCAGGGTAACGCTGTCCTGCGCATCGGATGGTTGCGTCACACGTTCGCCGAGCTCAACGAAGAGCTTGCCCAGCGCCGCCGTCGCTCGCACCAGAAACCGGTCCGAGACCGGCGGCCGCAGCCCCTCATCCGGACGAAAGACATGAAGGTTGCGCCAATCGCGGCGATCGGGAACCGTGGCATCGCCCGCAAGCGCAAAGACCGGTCCGCGATAATCCGCCGTGAAGAGCGGAACCCGCACCGGAACCGGCGACGCGAGCAGTTGCTCGGCGGATGGCGTGCTTGCGTCCGGCAAGCACGCGCTGAGGCACAACATTACGCCCACCGCCCGACCCGCCAGCACCCACCGCATGAGATCCTCGACTACTTGTTGCGATGGAGCTTGCCGTCCGAGCCGACGTGCAAACCACATTCCTTGCTGTCGGGATCTTCCCACCACCAGCGACCCGCGCGTGGATGTTCGCCGGCCGCGACCGCGCGGGTGCAGGGCGCACATCCGATCGAGGGATAGCCCTGGTTGTGCAACGGATGCATCGGCACGCGATGCTCCTTCGCATAGGCCTGTACGTCCGCATCGGACCACGAGATGAGCGGATTCAACTTCGCCATGCCGCCGTGGTTGTCGTCCACCTCCACCTCGGGGATGTCCGTTCGTGTGACGGATTGCTCACGGCGCAGGCCGGTGACCCAGGCATCCAGCGTCGACAGCGCGCGTCCAAGCGGCTCGACCTTGCGGATGTTGCAACACTCGTGGCGGTTATCGAGCGACGCCATGAAGCTGTACGTCCCCTTCTCGCGCTCAAGTGTCTCCACCGCGGCGCGTTCCGGAAAGTACCATTCAATCTTGGTCCGGTAGCGGTCGCGAAGGCTGTCTGCCGTGAGATAGGTCTCCTCGTGCAGGCGGCCCGTGTCGAGCGCGAAGATGCGCGCATTCGGATCAATGGCGACGGCCATCGCGATCACGACGGCGTCCTCGATGGACATGCTGCTCGCAATCGCGATCCGGCCCGAGAAGGTCTTCAGACCCCACTCGAGGACGGCCTGTGGCGAGGCTCCACTCAGGCGTTTTTGGGCGGCTTCAATCTCTTGGCGGTTGATTCTTTCAGGCATCCGGAGGTTCCAGCGGCGGGGTTATACCATCGCAGTCGGGCCTCTGCCGTGTTAGCTTTGCCGCCCAGATTCGGGGACGCAAAACGGCATGAAAATTCATCTGCAATACGGGAAAACAGGGCTTGACCTCGATCTTCCGGGACGCAACATCCGCGTCATCGAACCCACCTTCGTCCCCGGCCTGCCGGACGAGCACGCGGCCTTCGTCGAGGCGCTGCGCAATCCCATTGGTCGAGGCGGACTCGCCGAGTCGATCCGATCGACCGATCGCGTTGCGGTCGTCATTCCGGATGGTACCCGCGCCCTGCCCAGCTCGCGCCTTCTGCCCTGGCTCTTCGGCGAGCTTTCCCATGTTCCGGACAGAAACATCGTCATCATCAATGGCACCGGCACGCACCGGGCCAACACGCGCGAGGAGCTCGTCGGCATGGTCGGCGAGGCCATCGTCTCGCGTTACCAGATCGTGAACCACAACGCGCACGATCCCTCGACCCTCTTGCCTGCGGGCACGGTTGCAGGTCGTAACGTCTTCTTCAATCGCGAATACGTGCAAGCCGACAAGCGCATCGTCCTTGGATTCATCGAGCCCCATTTCATGGCGGGATTCTCCGGCGGTCCGAAGGGCGTCTTTCCGGCCGTTGCGGACATCGACACGATCTTGCACTACCACCGTGCCGCTGTGATTGGCGATCCGCGCAGCACCTGGGGCGTGCTTGAGAACAACCCCACGGCCGCGCATGTGCGCGAGTTCGCGTCCGTCTTGCCGATCGACTTTCTGGTCAACGTCACGCTCAACCGAAAGCACCAGATCACGCGCTTTTTCTGCGGCGACGTGCTGGCCGCGCACGCCGAGGGTTGCGCGTTTGCGAAGGCGACCGCCATGGTGGCCTGCGATGAGCCCTTCAAGATCGTGCTGACCAGCAACTCGGGGTTCCCACTCGATCAAAACCTCTATCAAAGCGTCAAGGGCATGTCCGCTGCTGCGCAGGTGGTCAGCCCGGGCGGCCTCATCCTGTGCGCCGCGCGCTGCAACGATGGCTTTCCAGAACACGGCAACTTCCGAAAGCTGCTCTACGATCACCCCGACATGGCCTCGATTCTGAAGACCATCAATCAGCCGGGCTTCTCGATGTTTGATCAATGGCAAGCCCAGATCCTGGCGCTCGTGGCGACGCGGGCGCGCGTCGGCGTCTATTCAGAGTTGCCCGATGAAGAGCTCCGCCGTGCGCACCTGTTGCCCGTTTCTGACATCGCGGCCAGCGTTCGCGCAGAGCTCGATGCCACAGGAGAGGACGCGCCCATCGCCGTGCTACCCGAAGGACCACAGACCATCCCATACCTCAGGACGACGCGATGACCGTGCAGCCAAGAAAACGTATTGCGAATATGTCGGGCTATGCCCCGGGCGAGCAACCGAAGCGCGGTGAGTCCGTCATCAAGCTCAATACGAACGAAAACCCCTACCCGCCCAGTCCCCGGGTGCTTGAGGCTTTCCGCAATGTCAACGCAGACGATCTGCGGCGCTATCCCGATCCGGTCGCCAATGCCTTTCGCGACGCGGCCGCGGCGCTGTACGGATTGAAGCGCGAACAGATCATCACGGGCAATGGCAGCGACGACATCCTGAATGTCGTCATCCGCACCTACCTCGATGCCGGAGACGTGCTGGCCTACCCCGATCCGACCTACTCGCTCTATCCCGTGCTGGCGGGCCTGCAAGACGCCAAGGTCGCTCCCGTCGCCTGGGAGCCCGGATGGAAATTGCCAATCGATGCCCTGCTCGCCACCGGTGCGAAGGTGATATTCGTCGCACATCCCAACGCGCCCTCGGGTACCCCCGTGCCGCTCGCCTCACTGTCCGAGCTGGCCTCACGCTTTTCCGGGCTATTGCTGGTGGATGAGGCGTATGCCGAGTTCGCAGAGCACAATGCCCTGTCGCTGCTGTCGCAGCACAACAACGTGCTTGTCTGTCGCACGATGTCCAAGTCCTACTCGCTCGCCGGCGTGCGTTTTGGCTACGGTCTTGGCCACGTGTCGATCATCGAACATTTGATGAAGGCCAAGGACAGCTACAACTGCACCGCGCCGTCGATCGCCGCGGCCACGGCGGCCATCGGCGATCAGGCGTATGCGCGCGGCGTCTGGGACAAGGTGAAACGGGAACGGCAGCGTCTGACCGACGCGCTGCAATCGCGTGGCTGGGATGTCATCCCCAGTCAGGCAAACTTTGTCTTCGCCCGACCACCGTCAGGCGACGGCTCGGCGCAATACCAGGCGCTCAAGGCCAAGGGCGTGCTGGTTCGCTACTTCAATCTGCCCGGACTGACCGATCGCATTCGCATCACGGTCGGTACGCCCGAGCAGACCGACG
>Ga0169931_10005175_pt1 | contig 19958 bp, 21 predicted proteins | sample Kivu_15m_20L_FD_129675 | JGI IMG/M metagenome (GOLD analysis project Ga0169931, IMG submission 129675) | Freshwater microbial communities from Lake Kivu, Western Province, Rwanda to study Microbial Dark Matter (Phase II) - Kivu_15m_20L... | ecosystem: Environmental > Aquatic > Freshwater > Lake... | reverse complement strand
GGTACGGTCGTTCCGGCAGGCGCGCCCGCAGCGGCAGCAGCGGCCGGCGGCGAGGGCGAGACCTACGAGCAGGCGCTGCGGTCGATCCTGGCCGGGCGCACCCCGCGCGATGCCGGCGTGGGCATCGAACTGCCCGCGCTCTCCGAGAACGGCAACGCGGTGGACCTCACCGTGCGGGTCGAAAGCCCGATGACCGCCGAGGACCACGTCCGCGCCATCCACGTGCTGTCGCCGAAGAACCCGGCGCCGCGGGTGGCGAGCTTCCACCTCACGCCGCGGGCCGGGCGCGCGCAGGTGTCCACGCGCATCCGGCTGGCCAGCACGCAGCCCGTGCTGGTGCTGGCCGAGACCAGCACCGGCGCGCTGCTGCGGGCCCAGCAGGAGGTGATCGTGGTGCTGGGCGCCTGCGTGGACGGGGGCTGAGCATGGCGCCCGCGATGGCCCGGATCACGCTGCCCGCCTCGGCCCGCCGCGGCGAGGTGGTGGAGGTGCGCGTCCTGGTGCGCCACCCGATGGAGCGCGCGGTGGACGCCGCCGGCCTGACGCCGCGGCCGCGCCGCATCGTGCACACGATCCGCGCGCGCTACGGCGGCGAGGAGGTGTTCCGGATGGCGCTGTCGGCCGGCATCGCGGCCAACCCCTACGTGGCCTTCACCACCGTGGCGGTGGAGACCGGCGACCTGGTGGTGGAGTGGGTCGAGGACGGCGGCGCGGTGCACCGGCAGGCGGCGCGGCTGACGGTGCAATGACCGTCGGCGGCGGCGGCGCCGCATCGCCGCGCGCGTTGGCGGTCCTCGTCGCCGGGACACGCCGCGTCGCGTTCGCCGCGTTCGCCGCGTTCGCCGCGTTCGCCGCGTTCGCCGCGTTCGCCGCGCTGGTCACACCCGCCATGTGCATCACGCTTGCCATGCGCTCCAGGCTTGCCGCATCCGCCGCCCTCGCCGCCCTCGCCGCCCTCGCGATGGCGCTCCCGACGGGTGGGGCGTTCGCCGCGAGCGGGGCGGTCGGCACGCCCGCGCCCGTCCCCGGGCCCGGCGCGGTGCGGCCGTCGGCCGACTACCTGTCGCCCGAGCTGCGCGCCCAGCAGGACGACCCGTCGCGCCATCCGGGCTGGCTGTGGGTGGACGCCGGCGAGGCCGAATGGACGCGGGCGCCGGCCGCCGGTGCGCCCTCGTGCGCCCAGTGCCACGGCAACCTCGACTCGATGCGCGGGGTGGTCACCCGCCTGCCGGCGGTGGGGCCCGAGGGCACGCTGCTGAACCTGGAGGGCCGCATCAACCGCTGCCGGGTCGCCCGGCAGGGGCAGCCGCCGCTGGCCTACGAGAGCGAGCCGCTGCTGGCGCTGAGCGCGGCCATCGCGCAGCGCTCGCGCGGGCTGCCGATGGCGGTGCCGGTGGACGGGGCGGCGGCGCCGCTGCTGGCCGAGGGCCGGGCGCTGTACGAGACCCGCCAGGGGCAGCTGAACCTCGCCTGCACGCAGTGCCACGACGAGCACGCGGGCCGGCGGCTGCGCGGCGACCGGATCTCCGGCGGGCTGGGCACCGGCTACCCGGCCTACCGCCTCGAGTGGAACGGGATGGGCTCGCTGCACCGGCGGCTGCGCGCCTGCTCGCTGGGCGTTCGGGCGACGATCCTCGAGCCCGGCGCGGCGCAGTACCTGGCGCTGGAGCTGTACCTGGCGCACCGCGCCCGCGGCCTGCCGGTGGAGGCGCCGGGGCTGCGACGCTGAGCGCGGCGGGCACCGCCCGCCTGGTGCATCATCCCGGCTCGGCGCCGGGGGCGCGGATCCACGAAGGAGTCGGGATGCAGCAGTGCGGCATGGCGGTGATCGGCCTGGGGGTGGTGGGGCGGCGGATGCTCGAGCAGGCGCAGGCCAGCCCGGCGGTGCGGTTGGCGTCGGCCTGGGACGCGGCGGCGCCCGCGCGCACCGCCGCCGCAGCCGACTTCCCGGGGCTGCCCTTGGCAGCCGGCGCCGCCGCGGCGATCGAGCGGCTCGACGTCGACGTGGTCTACGTGGCGGTGCCGCCGCTGGCGCACGCGCCGCTGGTGCGCGCGGCCCTGGCCGCCGGCAAGGCGGTGTTCTGCGAGAAGCCGCTGGGGGTGGACCTGGCCGAGAGCGAGGCGCTGGTGGCCGAGGTGGCCCGCAGCGGCCGGCCGCAGGCCATCAACTTCCCGTTCGCCTCGTCGGCGGCGGTGGATGCGCTGGCGCGTGCCTTGCGCGACCCGGCCTTCGGGCTGCGCGGCATCGAGGTGCGGGTGCGCTTCCACCAGTGGCCGCGGGCCTGGCAGGCGGGCGCCACCTGGCTGTCGCGGGCCGACCAGGGCGGCTTCACGCGCGAGGTGCTGTCGCACTTCGTGTGGCTGCTGCACCGGCTGTTCGGCGAGCCGGCGCTGCGCGGCGCGGCCGCCGCGTACCCGGCGGGCGAGGCCGGCGCGGCCGAGACCGCGGTGGCCGCCGCGTTCCAGTGCGCGGGCGTGCCGGCCACCGTGTCGGGCACCGTGGGCGGTGCCGCCCCCGACCGGGTGGAGGCCCGCTTCATCGGTGCGCGCGCCGAGCTGGTGCTGTCCGACTGGTATCGGCTGGAGATCGTCGACGCCGACTCGCCCCAGGGCCGCCCGATGCCGGGCCTGCCCGCCGACCCGCGCCAGGCGGCCTACCAGCGCCAGCTCGCGCAGCTGAACGCGATGCTGCAGGGCCAGCCGCACACGCTCGCGAGCTTCGCCGACGCGCTGGCGGTGCAGCGGCGGATCGAGGCGATGCTGGCGCGCTGAACGGCGCCCTGACCGCCCGGCGCACGGCTCGGTGGGGTCAGCGCCGGGTGGGCGTCTTCGCAGCGATGCGGCCGGGCGGGTTCAGCCGGGTATCGAGCACCAGGCGCTCCTGGCGCAGCAGGCGGTACCGGCCCGCGGCCCGCTCGGGACGGAACACGAGGTTCCAGCTGAGCTTCGAGACGACGCTCGGAATCGCGACGAATCGGTGGGCAGAGATCAGGGCCGCCCCCCAGGCCTGCTGCCCCGCGCTCGGGATGCCGCCGTGCAGCCATGCCGGGTTGGGGATGTCGGCCGGGGCCACGATCAGCACGTCGGCCGGATCGTGGATGACCATGCCGGACAGGACGAAGGGCTGGATGTCGAGCACGTCGAATCCACGGTGCACGGCGGACTCGAGGATGGTGGTCGACGGGTCGATGCTGCAGTAGACCGTGCGCAGGCCTTTCGGGTTCCATCGCCCGCCCGCCCGTTCGGCGCCGATGCCGCTGTCCCACGCCGGCGCGTGGGCGGCGCCATCGAGCCGCCATGCGACGAGCGGCGCCGGTCCGGTGGGCGGGAGCGGCAGGGGCGTCACGGGCGGGCTGCGGAGCAGGGCGGGCTCAGCTGTAGACGCCGTACTCCAGGCGCGTCAGGAAATCGTTCACCAGTTCGGCGCCCTGCACCGTGCGCAGCAGCGCGATGGGGCGCTGGCCATCCAGGCCGAGGGCCGGCTTCGTCATCCAGCGTTCGGCTGCGTCCCGGCCGCCGAAGACTCCGGTGGCCCGGGCCAGCGTTTCCGCGAACAGCCAGGCCTTGCTGGCCAGGTCGGGCGGCATCGGCCGCTCGGGGGATGCGCCCTGCCGGCGCAGCGTGCGGGTGCTGATGCCCAGCACCGCGGCCACCTCGGCTGGCTCGATCGCGCGGACGGACCCCACCAGGTGGATCAGCGAGCCGTAGGGAACGCCGCCCAGGATGGCCGCATGCACGTCGGACCGGCTCGCGAGCCGGCGCTGCCAGAACCGGCGGCCGCCGAGGTACCGGCTCGACAGGGAGTAGACGCCCTCGTCGGAGCCGGCCGAGGCGCCGCCGGCCGCCTCGGCGACCCCGCCCGCCGGCGCGTCGGCAGGGGCAGGCGCGGCGCGGCGGGCGGCGCGCCGACGACCGGGGTGGACCGCTGCAGCGACAGTCATGGGAAGGCTCCCCGCCAGGTGGATGCCGGGACAAGTGTCTGTTCGCGATGGACAAGTGTCAATCGGCCGGTCGGCCGACCCGGCCGGGACGCGCCGGGTCGGGCGCCGCGCGCGTCGGGCGGGCGGGGGCTCGGCCACGATCGTCGTGCCGTCCGTCGTCGTGCAGTCCGGATCGACGAGTCGGTCGTGGGGACGTCGCCGCGGGATCCGGGATCGTCTCGCGCGATGCTGGCGCCGCACGGGCCATCAGGCCGTTCTTCGAACGACTGATTCCGACGAAGAGGTTCCGTTTGACAGATCGCGCAGTGCGGATTAATCTTGAACATGATCCGATCGTTCGCGTGCACCGAAACCGAGGCGCTGTTCAACAGCCACCCGGTGCCCCGGTTCAGGAACATCGAACGGGTGGCCAGACGCAAGCTGCTCCTCGTACATGCCGCCACCGAACTCGCCAGTCTGCGGGTGCCGCCCGGCAACCAACTCGAGGCCTTGAAGGGTGACCGCAGGGGTCGGCACAGCATCCGTGTGAACGATCAGTGGCGGATCTGTTTCGTCTGGGGGCCCGACGGGGTGCGCAACGTCGAAATCGTGGACTACCACTAGGGGTGCCGAGCATGGCCGGATTGCTGGAGGAGATTCACCCGGGTGAGATCCTGCTGGAGGAGTTCATGAAGCCGATGGGCATCACCGCGCGTCAGCTTGCGGCGGACATCGACGTGTCACCGAGCAGGATCAGCGAACTCGTGAACGGCCAACGTCCGATCACTGCCGATACCGCGCTCCGGTTCGGGATCTTCTTCGGCATGGAGCCGCGTTTCTGGCTGAATCTGCAGTCCGAGTACGACATCCGGGTTGCGGATCGGGCACTGCGGGCGAAGCTCGCACCGCGGATCCGTGTGTTCCAGCCGGCGGCGGATTGAGTCGCTGATCCGCTGTTCCCGCGTGCCATACGGAAGGGCTGGTGCAGGCCCTGGAAAGACCGCACGGCTACTTGAGCCGCACCCGCGGCGGCCCGCCCACCGCGATCTCCATCCCGTCCTCGCCGATCACCAGGTGCCCGTCGAAGACGCGGCTCATCTCGGCGACCACCCGTTCGCGCACGCCCGGCTGGTCGATCTGCTCGGTCAGGTGGGTCAGCACCAGGGTGCGCACGCCCGCGGCGGCGGCCAGTTCGGCCAGCTCGAGGTGGCCGGTGATCGAGCGCGAGAAAGCCTCGCTCGGAGAGGTGCCGCTGAGGTAGTGGCACATGTGCACCAGCACGTCGCAGCCCTGTGCCAGGCGCTGCATCGACGCGCAGGGCCCCGTGTCGCCGGAGTAGGCGAAGCTGCCTTGCGGCGTGTCGAGCCGGTAGCCGTAGCAGGTCAGATGCGGCGGGAAATGCGAGACCGCCGCGGTGCTCACCCGCCAGCCGTCACCCTCGACCACCTCGCGCGGGCCCAGCTCGTGCACGCGGGGCGCGGGCCACGGGCGCTCGCCGATGCCCCCGCGCGCGCGATACACGTCGAGGCTGACCTCGTTGCGGGTGCGTGAGACCAGGTCGGGACCGAAGGCGCCGTCCTCGCCCCAGAGGCGCTCGCAGATCCGCGCCAGCGGTGGCGGGCCGTAGACCGCCATCTCGTCGATCCGTGCCGCGCCCTGGTCCCAGCGGGTGAGCACCAGCCGGGCGAGGTCGCCGATGTGGTCGTAGTGATGGTGGCTGAGGAAGGCGTGTGTCACCTCGGTGGCGGCGATGCCCAGCTCCAGCAGCCGGTGGTGCGCCCCGAAACCGTGGTCGAACATCATCACGGCGCCCGGCAGGCGCACCATGTAGCCCGAGCACATGCGGCGCAGGGAGGGGGTGGGGGTGCCGGTGCCCAGCAGGTGGATGCGCATCGGCTCAAGTCCGTGTGCCGCGCGAGTGGGTCCCGCACGCCATGTCACTGCTCCTTCAGCTTCAGGCGATCGATCATCGCGCCGTACTTGCGCTGTTCGTCGGCCACGAAGCGCGCGAAGGCCTGGGGTGACCCCGGAACGGTGACCACGCCCTGGTTGGCCAGCGAGCTGCGCAGCTCCGGATCCGAGACCGCCTCGGTGATCACCGCGTTCAGCCGGGTGACCAGCGCGGGCGGCGTGCCCTTGGGCACGAAGAAACCGAACCAGCCCGACAGGTCGAAGTCCTTCAGGCCTACCTCCGTCATGGTGGGCACGTCGGGCAGGGCGGGCGAACGCTGGTCGCCGGTCACCGCCAGCGCCCGCAGCTTGCCCTGCCGCACGTGCGGCACCGCCGGCGGGAACCCGGAGAAGTAGAGGTGTACGACACCGGCCAGGGTGTCGGCCACGGCCTGGGCGCCGCCCTTGTAGGGCACGTGCAGGAGTTCGACGCCGGCCGATCGCTTGAGCTGCTCGCCGGCGAAATGGGCCGGGCTGCCCTGGCCGGCGGAGGCGTACGCGAACTTCTCGGGCGCCGCCCGTGCCGCCTTCAGGAAGTCCTGCAGTGTGCTGCCCGGCACCGACGGATGCGCCACCAGCAGCAGCGGGCTGACGCCGCCCAGCGCCACCGGCTCGAAATCCCGCACGGTGTCGTAGCTCGGGTTCTTCACCATCTGCGGAGCCACGGTCATCTCCGAGGTGTAGCCCAGCAGCAGGGTGTGGCCGTCGGGTGCGGCCTTGGCGGCGGTGGCCGCACCGAGCATGCCGGCGGCGCCCGGCTTGTTCTCCACCACCACCGACTGGCCCACCGACTCGCTCATCTTGCGGCCGATGCCGCGGGCCAGCAGGTCACCCAGCCCGCCGGGGCCGTAGGGGACGATGATGGTGATCGCCTTGGTCGGCCATGCCTGCGCCTGCGCGGTGGGTTGGAGGGCAGGGGCCAGGCTCAGCAGCAGTGCGACGCCCAGCAGGGCGCGACGGTCGGTGCGGTGCATCACGAGGTCCTCCAGGATGGCGTCCGGCCATTCTAGGAACACCACATAACCATGTCGGACGATCTTGAGATCGGGTGATAACCTCTTTGACATGACCAAGGACGCCACCCCGGATCGCCTGCGTTCGCGCCTGCGGATGCGCCAATGGCAGACGCTGCTGGCCATCGCCGATGCCGGTGGCCTGCGCCAGGCCGCACTCACCTTGGGGGTGAGCCAGCCCGCGCTGAGCAAGGCGTTGAAGGACCTGGAGGCTGCGATCGGCCGGCCGCTGTTCGAGCGCTCCGCCCGCGGCCTCACGCTGACGCCCCACGGCGAGGTGGTCACCGAACATGCCCGGCAGGCCCTGCATGCGCTGGGGGCGCTGGCCGATGCGCTGGCCGCGGTGGACACCGGGGCTGGCGGGCGGCTGCGCGTGGGCATCATCCCGAACCTCTCGTCCGACTGGATGCGGGCGGTGGCCGCGCGGCTGATCGGCGGGAGCCGCCCGCTGCATCTGCAGCTCACCGAAGGGGCGACCGACGAGCTGCTGCTGGCGCTGCGCGGCGGCGCGCTGGATGCCGCGATGGTGCGCATCACGCCGGCCAACGCCGGGGGCGACCTGACCTGGCGCCCGATGCTGACGCAGCGCCTGAAGGTCATCGTGCGGACCGGCCATCCGCTGCTGCGCATGGGGCGGCGCGCCACGCTGCGCCACCTGCTGGCCTACCCGTGGCTGCTCCCGCCGGCGGCGACCCCCACGCGGAGGCGGCTCGACGAGGTGTTCCTGCAGGCCGGGCTCACGCCCCCGCAGACCCACCTCGAGACCTACGCGCTGCCGCTGATCGAGCGATTCGTCGTCCAAGAGGGCCGCCTCGCGGCGGTGCCGGACGATGTCGCGAGACAGTTCGAGCGGCTGGGTGGCATCCGCGCCTTGGGCTTCGAGTGGGACCTGCCGCCGGTGTGCCTCGCCTGGCTCGACGGGCGGGGCCCGCAGCGCCTGATCCATCGCTTCGAGCAGGCCGCGCTCGCCGTGGCCTGAGCCAGCCCGTGGGCGGTGAACGATAGAATCCCGCCGGTACGGTCCGGGCGATCCACCGCTTCCGACCCGCCAATCCCCCCTTTCGCCGCGAGACTCCGATGCGCCCCGCCCTCAAGCCCGCCTGCCCGAACTTCTCGTCCGGCCCCTGCGCCAAGCGCCCCGGCTACGACGTCGCCGCCCTGAAGCTCGACACGCTCGGCCGCTCGCACCGCTCGGCGCTGGGCAAGAAGGCCCTGGCCGCGGCCTGCTCCGAGACCGCCCGGCTGCTGGGGCTGCCCGAGGGCTACCGGGTGGCGGTGGTGCCGGGCTCCGACACCGGCGCCATCGAGATGGCGATGTGGTCGCTGCTGGGCCCGCGCGGGGTGCAGGTGCTGGAGTGGGAGTCGTTCAGCGCCGGCTGGGTCACCGACATCGTCAAGCAGCTGAAGCTGCCCGACGTGGTGGTCACCCGCGCCGACTACGGCGACCTGCCCGACCTGGCGCAGGTGGACTTCGCCCGCGACCTGGTCTTCGTGTGGAACGGCACCACCTCCGGGGTGAAGGTGCCCGACGGGAACTGGATCCCGGCCGACCGCGAGGGGCTCACGCTGTGCGACGCCACCTCGGCGGTGTTCGCCATGGAGATGCCCTGGGACAAGCTCGACGTGGTCACCTACTCGTGGCAGAAGGTGCTGGGCGGGGAGGGCGCCCACGGCATGCTGATCCTGAGCCCGCGTGCGGTGGCGCGGCTCGAGGCCTACAACCCGCCGTGGCCGATGCCCAAGGTGTTCCGGATGAAGTCGGGCGGCAAGGTCACCGAGGGGCTGTTCCGGGGCGAGACCATCAACACGCCCTCGATGCTGTGCGTGGCCGACTACCTCGACGCGCTGCGCTGGGTGGATGGCCTGGGCGGCGTGCAGGGCACCATCGCCCGCAGCGAGGCCAACCTCCAGGTGATCAGCGACTTCGTCGCGGCGAACGACTGGATCTCCTTCCTCGCGAAGGACCCGGCCACCCGCTCCAACACCAGCGTGTGCCTGAGCGTGGCGCTGCCGCCCGAGCAGGTGGGGCAGATGGTCAAGCGGCTGGAGGCCGAGGGCGTGGCCTACGACATCGGCGCCTACAAGGACGCCCCGGCGGGGCTGCGGATCTGGTGCGGTGCGACCGTGGAGCGGTCCGACCTGCAGGCGCTGATGCCCTGGCTCACCTGGGCCTACGACCAGGTGCGGCAGACCGCCGCGGCCTGAGAGGCGGCCATGTTCAAGATCCGCACCTACAACCGGATCGCGGTCCGGGGCCTGGACCGCTTCGACCGCGCCCGCTTCGAGGTGGGCAGCGACATCGGCCACCCCGAGGCCTTCCTGGTGCGCAGCCAGCCCCTGCACGGGATGGACTTCCCCGACACGCTGCTGGCCATCGCGCGCGCCGGCGCGGGGGTCAACAACGTGCCGATCCCGGCCTGCAGCGCGGCCGGCATCGTGGTCTTCAACACGCCCGGGGCCAACGCCAACGCGGTCAAGGAACTGGTGGTGGCGGGCATGCTGCTGTCGGCCCGCGGCATCCTGCCCGGCATCGCCTATGCGAACGGCCTGGCGGCGATGACCGACGCCGCCCAGATGTCGGCGCTGCTCGAGAAGGAGAAGGCGCGCTTCGCCGGCTTCGAGCTCAAGGGCCGCACGCTGGGCGTGGTGGGGCTGGGTGCGATCGGCTCGATGGTGGCCGACATGGCGCTCGCCTTCGGCATGAAGGTGCTGGGCTACGACCCGGCGCTGTCGGTGGATGCCGCCTGGCGCCTGTCGAACGCGGTCACGCGGATGGAGAACCTGCAGTCGCTGCTGGCGCGCGCCGACCTGGTCAGCCTGCACGTGCCGGCGATCGAGGCCACCCGCCACCTGGTCGACGACGCGGCACTCGGCCTGATGCGCCCGGGCGCGGTGCTGCTGAACTTCGCCCGCGAGTCGATCGTCGACCCGGCGGCGGTGCGGCGCGCGCTCGAGGCCGGCCGGCTCGGCCACTACGTCTGCGACTTCCCCGAGCCCGGCCTGGTGGGTCACCCGAAGGTGATCGCGATGCCGCACATCGGCGCGAGCACCGAGGAATCGGAGGAGAACTGCGCGGTGATGGCGGCCGACCAGCTGGTCGACTACCTGGCGCACGGCAACGTGGCCCACTCGGTCAACTTTCCCGCGGTGCGGCTCGACCGAAGCGCCGGCGCCACGCGGCTGGTGGTGCTCAACGACAACGTGGCCGGCGTGCTCGGGCAGGTGCTGTCGGTGCTGGCCGACCACCGGATCAACGTGATCGACATGGTCAACAAGAGCCGCGGCGACCTGGGCATCAACCTGATCGACGCCGAGTCGGCGATCGGCGAGTCGGCGGTGTCGGCGATCCGGGCGGTGCCGCACGTGATCCGGGTGCGGGTGCTGGAGCCGGCGGCGGCTTGACGGTCCCGGCACGGCCGGCGGCCGAACCGCGGGCCTGTGCCATCATGGCCCGACCCGCCCGCCCCCGGCCCTGCCGCCGCGCGCCGAACCCACCAGGCCCCGAGCCCACGCCCTCCGATGAACCCACTGCTCCCCCGCATCGCGCTGGCCGCGCTGACCCTCGTGCTGTCGTCGTGCAGCAGTGCCGACAAGGTCGACGAGGAACTGCTGCGGGTCCGCATCGACGTGCTCGAGACCGAGATCAAGGTGCGCATCGGCCCGGCCGCCTGCACCGCCGACGCCGAGTGCCGGGGCCTGCCGATCGGGGCGCTGGCCTGCGGCGGCCCCTCGCGCTTCCTGCCGTACTCGGTGCAGGCCACCGACGAGGGCGCGCTCGGGCGCCTCGCCCAGGACCACCGCCGCCTCTCCGCCGAGCTCGTCGCCGCCCAGGGCGTCGTGGGCCCCTGCGTCGTGCTCGACCCCCCCGTCGCCTTCTGCGACCGCTCCGCCCCCCTGAGCTGCCGCCTCCGCTGACCCCCGTCAACCGGGGTCAGATCGGGGTTTCGCCGAAAACCGGGGTCAGATCGACATTCGCCCGCGACGACGCCGCCTCCGGTCCGGCGCGCCCGCCCGGGCGCCCCGCGCGGCGAACGTGACGGATGTCGGCGCGCGGCGCGCGCCCGCAGGCTAGGCTCGGCTCGCCTGTTCCACTGAACCTGGCCGTCGGCCGCGCTCGCTCCGAAGCCGAGGGCGCGCGGCGGCGGCCGCCCGTCCCGGAGCGACCATGCTGAACCGAGCCACCACGCAGCTGCGCACGCTGGTGCGGACCCTGTCGGGCTACCGCGAGGACGGCGCGCGGCTCGGCGAGACCGCCCAGGCCTTCTGGAACGACCTGACCACACCGGTGCGTCGCCAGGACGCGCACTGGCGCGGCCACGGCGTGTTCACCGACGACTCGGTCTGGCTGGGTGTGGGCCGCGGCCACCTCGAGCTGCTGCAGCGGGCGCTGGCCGGCATCGGCGAGCCGCCGCTGCAGGCCTCCCGCGTGGTGGAGTGGGGCTGCGGGGGCGGCGCCAACGCGGTCCACTTCGGCCGCGGCGCCGAGGCCTTCTACGGCGTGGACCTGTCGGAGGAGTCCTTGCAGGAATGCGCGCGCCAGATGCGCGCCGAGGGCCTGTCGTGCTTCATGCCGGTGCGGGTCGAGGCGAACCGGCCGCGCGAGGCGCTGGCGCGGATCGGGCCGCCGGTCGACCTGTTCCTGTGCCTGTACGTGATGGAGCTGCTGCCCACCGAGGCGCACGCGCTCGAGGTGCTGGACATCGCCGCCCAGGTCCTGCGCCCCGGCGGCTGGGCGCTGGTCCACATCCGCCGCGCCAAGCCCGGCCGCGGCTCGCGCCCCTGGGACTACGCCGCCAACATGGCGATGAACGTGCGCTTCACGGTGGACGGCTTCACCCGGGCCTGCACCGAGCGCGGGCTGGACGTGCGCCACGTGGAGTCGCGCGACGAGGTGCCCGAGCTCAACGAGCGCGACTACGTGTACTTCGTGCTGCAGCGTCGGCCGGGCTGAGGCCCGCGCGCCCACTTGCGGCGGTGCCGCAGGTTCAGGCGCGCCCCGGCTTCGGGCATTCTCCGGGGGTTCGGCGCAGGAGGAGCCCGATGGAGAGTTTCCCGCAGGTTCTGCTGCTGCTCGCGGTGGCGGTGGGCGTGGTGGCGCTGTTCAACCGCCTGCACATCCCCAGCAGCCTCGGCTATCTGCTGGTGGGCGTGCTGCTGGGTCCGCACACCATGGGCCCGGTGATCGACCTGCCGCAGATGAGCGCGCTGGCCGAGTTCGGCATCGTCTTCCTGCTGTTCACCATCGGCCTGAGCTTCTCGCTGCCGCAGATCCACGCGCTGCGCCACCCGGTGCTGGGGCTGGGCACCGGCCAGGTGCTGTTCACCACCTTGACCGTGGGCGTGCTCGCCTGGCTGGCCGGGCTCGAACCCGTGCCCGCGTTCGTGGTGGGCGCGGTGTTCGCCCAGTCGTCCACCATCATCATCGGCAAGCAGCTCGTCGAACAGGGCGAGGAGAACAGCCGCCATGGCCGGCTGGGGCTGGCGATGTCGGTGTTCCAGGACGTGACGGCCGTGCCTTTCGTGGTGGTGATCCCGGTCCTGGGCGGGGCCGCCGCTGCGGGAGCGGCCGCAGCCGCCGGCTCGGGCTCGGTCATCGGGTCGCTGGGCTGGGCGCTGGCCAAGGCACTGCTCGCCTTCGCGATCGTGTTCCTGCTCGCCCGCTGGATGCTGCGGCCGGTGTTCCACTTCGTGGCCGAGCGGCGCTCGGCCGAGATCTTCACCCTGACCGTCCTGCTGGTGGCGCTGCTGGCGGCCTGGATCACCCACAGCCTCGGCCTGTCGATGGCGTTCGGCGCTTTCCTGGCCGGCATGGTGCTGGGGGAGACCGAGTTCCGCCATCAGGTGGAGGCCACGATCCGACCGTTCCGAGACGTGCTGCTGGGGCTGTTCTTCATCGCGATCGGGATGCTGATCGACCCACCCGCCCTGGTGCTGATCTGGCACTGGGGACTGCTGGGAGCGGGGGTGCTGCTGGTCAGCAAGACCCTGCTGGTGGCGTTCATGGTGCGCCGCTCGGGCGCCGACCCGATCACCGCCTGGCGAACCGGCCTGCTGCTGGCGGTGGGCGGGGAATTCGGATTGGCGCTGCTGGCGCTCGCGCTCGGCGCCGGGGCGATCGACGTCGCGCTCGGCCAGGTGGTGCTGGCCTCGGTGCTGCTGGCGATGATCGCCGGCCCGTTCGTGATCCGGTACAACCACGCGATCGCGCGCGCGGTGGTGCGCGCCGCACCTCCGGCCGACCCCGAGCCGCCCGCTCCGACGCTGGAACCGGGCAGCGCCGCCGCGCTGAGCGGGCACGCGATCATCATCGGCTATGGCCGCATCGGGCAGAGCGTGGCGCACCTGCTGGAGCAGGAGCAGCTCCGCTACGTTGCGCTCGACCTCGACCCGGCCCGGGTGCGCCAGGCCCACGCCGCCGGCGAACCGGTGTACTACGGCGATGCGGCCGACCGGCTCATCCTCGAGCAGCTCGGCCTCGAGCGGGCTCGGTTGGTGGTCATCAGCCACGACGACGTGCCCGCCGCGCTCAAGGTGCTCGAGTACCTGCAGGTGCTGCGGCCCGAACTGCCGGTGATGGTCCGGGCGCGCGACGAGGGCCCGGTGGAGGCGCTGCAGCGGGCCGGAGCCACCGAGGTGGTGCCCGAGACCCTCGAGGCGGGCCTGACCATTGCCTCGCAGTCGCTGCTGCTGCTGGGGGTGGCTCCGTCGCGGGTGATGCGGCGCATCCAGGAGGAGCGCAGCGGCAAGTACCGGCTGGTGCGCGAGTTCTTCCGGGGCGAGCCGCCGGCCGACGCCGACGATCCCGCCGACGAGCACCGGATGCGCTCGATCGTGGTGCCGCCCGCAGGGGCTTGTGTGGGGCGATCGCTGGCCGAGCTCGAGCTGGGCGAGGTGACGGTGGCCGCGATCGTGCGCGGAGGCGAGCGGCAGGCGCCGCCGCCGCCCGGAATGCGCCTGGCCGAGGGCGACCACGTGGTGATCCGCGGCCGGCAGGACGCGCTGAACGCCGCCGAGCGTGGCATCCTCGGGTGACGGGTTCGACCCCCCGCCCGCGGCAACCGAGGGCGGCCGAGCCCTCCTCGATGGGAGCGAACGACATGCCTGGTTTCGACCACCTTCTCGCCGCCACCGACCTCTCGGACGCCTCGCTCGCCGCGGTGGACCGCGCATTCCTGCTGGCCGCCGGCCAGGGGGCCCGCCTGACCGTGCTGCACGCGGTGGGGCTCGACGCGCTCGCGCCGTTGCGCCGCTGGCTCGGCGGGGGGGCCGACGAGGTCTCGCGCAGGCTGATGGACGAGGCCGGCGAACGCTTGTCCGAGCACGTGGCGAAGACGACCCACCGGGCGGGGCAGGAGGCCGAGTTGTGCCTCGAGCAGGGCCGGCCCGCCACGGTGATTCCCGGGTTCTGCGAGGCAGCCGGCGTCGACCTGCTGGTGGTGGGGGCGCAGGGGTCGGGCTTCGTGCAGCGCATGGTGCTGGGGTCCACCGCCTCGCGGCTGCTGCGCCAGTGCCGCTGTCCGGTGCTGGTCGTGCGGCAGGAGGTCCGCGAGGCCTACCGACGGGTGCTGGTCGCGGTGGACTTCTCGCCGGGTTCCGAGGCGCGCGTGCGGCTCGCCCGCAGCCTGGCCCCCGCCGCGGAGCTGGTGCTGCTGCACGTGTTCGCCGTGCCGTTCGAAGGCAAGATGCAGCAGGCCGGGGTCAATGACGACGTGCTGTACCGCTACCGCATCGACGCGCGCGAGCAGGCCACGCTGCAGCTGCACGAGCTCGCCCGGTCGGTCGGCCTGACCCTGCGCGACTACACCGGCGTGGTGGTCCACGGCGATGCCGTGCACCGGATCCTGGAGCACGAGCGCAGCCTGGGCGCGGACCTGGTCGTGATGGGCAAGCACGGGACCCACGTGACCGAGGAGCTGCTGCTCGGGAGCGTCACCCAGCAAGTGCTGGCGCAGGCGGCGGGCGACGTGCTGGTGGTGCTCGATCGCCAGCGGCCGGCCGATCAGGCCGCGAGCGCCGGATAGTCGGTGTAGCCTACCGGCCCCGGGCTGTAGAACGTGCGGGTGTTCGGCAGGTTCAGCGGCGCATCCAGCTGCAGCCGGCGCGGCAGGTCGGGGTTGGCCAGGAAGGGCACGCCGAAGGCCACCGCGTCGGCCGCGCCGCCGGCCACCGCATCCATCGCCATCTGCCGGGTGTACCGGTTGTTGGCGATGTAGGTGCCGCGGAACGCCCGGCGGGCGGCGGCGAAGTCGAAACCGCGCACGTGGTGCTCGACCCCGGTGTTGCCCTCGATGAAGTGCAGGTAGGCGATGCGGCGCTCGTCGAGCCGCGCGACCAGCTCGGTGTAGGAGGCCTGCGGGTTCGAGTCCTGCGGGCAGGCGTTGGCGGCGGTGACCGGCGACAGCCGGATGCCCACCCGGTCGCGCCCCCAGACCCCGATGGCCGCATCGACCACCTCGAGCACCAGGCGCAGGCGATTGGCGAGCGAGCCGCCCCACTCGTCGGTGCGGTCGTTGACCGAGTCGCGGATGAACTGCTCGAGCAGGTAGCCGTTGGCCGAGTGGATCTCCACCCCGTCGAAGCCGGCGTCGCGGGCCAGCTGCGCGGCGTGTCGCCAAGTGTCCACCATCGCGGCCACCTCGTGGGTGTGCAGCGCTCGCGCCGCCACCCGGTCCTGCTTGCCGCGCGGGGTGTGCACCGTGCCCTGCGCGGTGTAGGCCGAGGCCGAGACCGGCAGCCCGCCGTCGGCCTGCAGGTCGGGGTGCGAGACCGCGCCCACGTGCCAGAGCTGCGCCACGATGCGCCCGCCGGCCGCGTGCACCGCGTCGGTCACCCGGCGCCAGCCGGCCTGCTGCTCGGGCGAGTGGCAGCCCGGCGTGCCCATGTAGCCGAGCCCGCGGCGCTCGACCTGCGTGGCCTCCGACACGATCAGCCCGGCGGTGGCGCGCTGCGCGTAGTACTCGGCGTTGAGCGCGTGCGGCGCGAGCGTGCCCGGCTCGGCGCGGCAGCGGGTGAGCGGCGCCATCAGCACGCGGTTGGGGCAGTTCCAGGCGCCGATGCGCACCGGGTCGAAGAGGGAGGGGGCGGTGGGGGTCATGGGCCGATTCTAGTGCCAGTGCCGGCGGGGCATCGCCGCCGTGCCGAGGCGGGTCAGGCGGGACGTTTCCTCGCGACGGCTCGCAGCCGCTCGAGCACCCGGCGCACGGCTGGCGAGGGCTCCGCTCCGGTGCGCAGCACGACGCCCACCGAGCGGTCGGAGACCCAGTCGGCGGGGGCCCGGAGCACCACGACCTGCGGGAGGCGCCCGAGCGGCCGGGCCGAGGCGGGCATCAGCGCGATCGCCCCCAGCCCGGCGGCCATGTCGAAGTGCACTGGGTACTGGCGCAGGCTGATCACCTGGGAGGGCACCGGCAGGTCGCGCTCGACGAACAGCCGCTCGAACCACGCCCGTACCGTGGTGCCGGCCGCCGGGGTGATCCAGCGCTGCTGCGACAGCGTGCGCCAGTCGATGCGCCGGGCGGCGGCGAGCGGATGGCTGCGCGCGGCCATCGGCAGCATCGGATCGGGAAACAGCGGATCCCAGCGGACCGCGAGCGCGGCGTCGGGGGGCACGTTGGTGACCGCCAGGTCGCACTCGCCCACCGCCACCGAGCGCGACAGCGAGTCGGACATGCCGCCGATCACCTCGACCGCCAGGCCCGGGGCCGCCTCGAGCACGGGCGCGAGCGCCTCCACCAGCAGCGTCGGCGGCACGCTCACCCCGACGCCGATCCGCACGGTTCCGGCCCGGCCGGCCCGCAGGTCGCGGACGGTGGCGAGGCCGTCGCGCAGGCCGGCGGTGACCGAGCGCGCGTGCGGCAGGAACGCCCGGCCGGCGTCGGTGAGGGCGATGCCCCGCGGCAGGCGTTCCAGGACGCGCGTGCCCAGGGCACGTTCCAGGCGCGCCACCGACTTGGACAGTGTGGGCTGGCTGGTGCCCAGCGCGCGGGCCGCCGCGAGCAGGCTGCGGCACTCGGCCAGCACGACGAAGTTGGCGACGTCCTCGCTGCGCATCGGTATTCCAGAACGGCATCGATCGATCGAACGCGATTGTGGCAGCACCGGCCGCCGGTTTGTATCCTCGGCGGCAGGCGCCGACCCTGCATCGGCCGCGACGGGCACAGACCGATGAGCTGCCGATCTGCGACGAGCTGCACATGACCCCGGTCGAGACCGGGATGACCCTGGCGGTCGTGCTGCTGGTGGGCGTGCTGATCGGCGCGGCCGGGGTCGGTGGGGTGCTGCTGGCGCCCTGGCTCGTCCACGGCGTGGGGTTGCCGGTGCAGCAGGCGGCGGGCATCGCGATGCTCGGCTTCGTGGGTCCGGGGCTGGCGGCGCTGTTCAACGCGACCCGCACGCACGGCGTCGGCTGGCCGGTCCGCTGGGCGATGGTGGTCGCCACCCTGCCGGGTGCGCTGGCCGGTGCGCTGCTGCTCGCGTACCTGCCCGAGCGCATCGCGCTGCTGGTGCTCGCGGTGGCGGTGACCGTGGTGGGCCTGCGCCTGCTCCGGCGGTCCGAGGCGGTTCCCGGGCAGCCGCCGCGCAGCGGCGGCGGCTGGCGCACGGGCTTGGTCGCCGGCTTCGGCTCGGCCCTCACGGTGACCAGCGGCGCGGTGGTGCTGACGCCGCTGCTGCTGTGGCGCGGCGTGCCGCTGCCCGAGGTGATCGCCGCGAGCCAACTGGTGCAGCTGCCCATCGCGGCCAGCGCCACCGCGGTGAACCTCACGGCCACCGCCGGCTTCCCCTGGCTGCCGGGCCTCGTCATCGCGGTGCTGCTGGTGCCCGGGATGCAGGCCGGGCGACGGATCGGCGGGCGCGTCCCGCCAGTGGCGCTCGCCCGCCTGGTGGGCGCCCTGCTGCTGCTGGCCGGCGTGCTCTCGGTGGGCCGGGCGCTCGGATGAGACGGCCTGCGACGACTCGCGTCCAGGAGCCGGGGGCACGCCCGTGAGCGCCTCGCCCGCCGACGACCCGCTCGGCGCCGAAGGCCGGCTCGAGCCGGAGCTCGACTGGTCCGCATTCGAGCCGGGGCGCCGCTTCCCGGCCGTGCCGCTGGCGCTCGATGACGCGCAGGTGGACGCCTACCTGGAAGCCACCGGCGAATCGCATCCGCTGTACGAGCGCGGCGGGCTGGCGCCGCCGCTGATGTCCACGATGGTCCGGCTGGTCAAGGCATCGCTCGGGGGGCGCTGGCCGAGCGGGACCGTCCAGCTCGACCACCGGATCGCGATGCATCGGGCGCTGCGGCGCGGCGAGCGGCTCTGGATCGATGCCCGGGTCACCCGGGCCTGGCAGCGCAACGGGCGTTCGTACTACGAGCTCGTCTCCGAACTGTGCGACGGGGAGGGTGCGCGGGTGGGCCTGCAGTCGTCCACCTCGATGTGGGCGGGGGCCCTCGCGCCGGGCACGAGGACGGCCGGACCGGGCCTCGACGGCGGTGCGCGCGAGGTGAAGCCGGCGGCGCAGGCGCCCGCGCTGGAGGCGCCGGCGTTGACGGCGCTGGGCCCGCTGCAGCAGGCCTACCCGCTCACCGCGCTGCGGGCCTTCGGCCGGGTGGCCGGCGCCCTCGATCCGATCCACGTCGACGAGGCCTTCGGGCGCGGCACGCGCTGGGGCGTGAACATCGCCCAGGGGCGGCTCGTGATGACCCTGCTCTCGAGGCTGCTGCTGGCGCGCCACGGTCGCCGCTTCCTCGACGGGCACGACCTGCAGGTGAGGTTCGTGGCACCGGTGCCGGTCGGCATGTCGGTGACCGCTCGCGGCTGGCTGCAGGACATCGATCCCTGCGACCTGGTCCTGCGTTGCGACGATCCGTCGGGCCGGCCGGTGATCACCGGCCGGGTGCGACTGGGAGAGCCGTCCGGCCGATGGCCGGACGATCACTGACCGGCCGGCGCCGAGCGTGCCGGCCCCATCGAGGAGACGACCCCATGACCCATCGCCCGAATCGCCGCCTGCTGGCGGCCGCAGCCCTGCTCGCCGGCCTGGTGTGCGTCGCGCCGGTGCATGCCGACAGCTTCCCCAGCCGACCGATCTCGATCGTGGTCCCGTTCGGCGCCGGCAGCGGCTCCGACATCGCGTCGCGCTTCTACGCGCGGTCGCTCAAGGAGTTGCTGGGCGCCAACGCGGTGGTCGAGCTCAAGCCGGGTGCGGCGGGCATGCTGGCCGGGGCCTTCGCGGCGCGTGCGGCGCCCGACGGCTACACGGTGCTGATGGGCAGCGGCACGGTGAACGCGGCCAACTACCCGCTGTTTCGCGACACCATCAAGTACGCGCCGAAGGACTTCGATGCGGTGGCCACCGTCTACGTGTCGCCGCCGCTGCTGTTCGCGGGCCGCACGGTCGCGGGGGAGGGGCTGGTCGAGCTGATCGCGCAGGCCCGCGCGGCGCAGCGGCGGCTGAGCTGCGGCAGCGGCAACGCGGTGACGCAGGTGGCCTGCGAGCTGCTGCGCCGCAAGACCGGCGCCGACATCGTGAACGTCCCGTACAAGGGCAACGGCCAGTCGATGACCGACCTCGCATCGGGCCAGATCGACATCGCGTTCTCCGACATGGCCGCCGCCGGTCCGTTCCTGCAACGCGAGGGCGTGCGTGCCGTGGCGGTGCCGGCCGCCAGCCGGCTGCCGGCCCTGCCGCAGGTCCGGACCTTCGCCGAGCAGGGGATCGCCGACTTCGAGTTCCTGTCGTGGAACACGATCTTCGTGCCGGCGGGCACCCCGGCGGCCGTGGTGCGCCGGCTCAACGAGGCGGCGCGTCACATGCTGGCCACCGAGGAGTGGGGCCGCCAGCGGCAGGCCAGCTCGGGGCTGGAGGTGTCGGGCGACCTCGAGGAGGCGAAGGCCTTCGTGACCAGCGAGCTGGCGCGCTGGGAGCGCTACGTGCGGGAGACCGGCGTGAAGGGCGGGCAATGAGCGAACCCGGACGACCGCCGCTCAGGGTCGAGTCGCAGGGCGCCTCGCTGACGCTGGTGCTCGACCGGCCGCACCGGCGCAACGCGCTCGACGACGCGCTGCTCGCGCGCCTTCGCGACGCGCTGCTCGCG
>Ga0169931_10005172_pt1 | contig 19964 bp, 17 predicted proteins | sample Kivu_15m_20L_FD_129675 | JGI IMG/M metagenome (GOLD analysis project Ga0169931, IMG submission 129675) | Freshwater microbial communities from Lake Kivu, Western Province, Rwanda to study Microbial Dark Matter (Phase II) - Kivu_15m_20L... | ecosystem: Environmental > Aquatic > Freshwater > Lake... | reverse complement strand
TACTGATCCTTAAGGATGTCTGTCAATTCCTTTACTTCTTTTACAGTCAAGTTTACCAACTGTTCTGCAAGTTGTGTAAGATTTGCCATTGTATTAATTAGTTAATTGTTTTTGAATGATTTTGATAAGATTAGTTTCCGTCTCGATCGGCAAGGGTCTTCAATACACCAGTGATGTTGTTCTGACCTGATTGCAAAGCAGAAACGAGGTTCTTGGCAGGAGACTGTAGTAAGCCAATCAGCTCTCCTAGTAACTCTTGCTTCGATTTGAGTGTAGAAAGTACCGCCAAGTTGGCTTCGCCCAGAAATACATCTGAATCAATACCAGCACCTTTGAACACAGGTCTAAACTCTTTGTTTCCTTGTTTTTTTCTGAAATCCAGCAATACTTTAGCTGGGAGGTTGCTCGTCTCCTTTGAAAACAAAATTCCTGAGAAACCTTTTAAAGCTCCATCTGTAAGTTTGGAATAATCTGCATCCAAGTTTTCCAGTGCCTTTGCGATCAAAGTATTTTTATACACTTTGTATTCAATACCTCTTTCAAAGCAAGTTCTTCTGAATGCATTTACCTCTGCTACAGAGAATCCAGACGCGTCTGTGATGTAGAAGAAAGGGTTCTCTTTCAATTTCTCAGTCAGACTGTCGATAATTACTTTTTTCTCGTCTCTAGTCATGATTAAATACCTTGAATGCTACCCTTATCTACTGAAATACCAGGAGACATTGTGCTGGATAAATGAATGCTTTTAAAATACGTACCCTTTGAAGAAGAAGGCTTCAACTTCGAGATGGTCAGAATTAGTTCTTTCACGTTATCTTCAATTTGCTTGGGAGAAAACGAAACTTTACCAATACCTGCGTGAATGATGCCGAACTTATCAACTTTAAAGTCGATTTTACCCGCTTTCACTTCTCGAACTGCTTTTCCTACTTCTAGGGTAACCGTTCCAGACTTAGGGTTAGGCATCAAGCCTCTAGGGCCCAATACTCTACCTAGTCTACCTACCTTTGCCATGACGTTAGGCATTGTGATGATCACATCAATATCTGTCCAACCGCCTTCTATTTTGGCAATATAATCGTCCAAACCAACGTAGTCTGCACCTGCTTCGGTCGCTTCTGCATTTTTGTCAGGAGTGCAAAGCACCAATACTTTGATGTCTTTGCCAGTACCATGAGGAAGGGCAACAACCCCTCTTACCATTTGATCTGCTTTCCGAGGATCAACGCCCAATCGAACGTCAACGTCAACAGAAGCGTCAAACTTCGTCATCGTAATTTCCTTAACCAGTGAAGAAGCAGCCTCCAGGGAGTACACTTGGCTTGGGTCGTACTTAGAAAGAGCTTCTTTTTGCTTTTTTGTTAACTTAGCCATTGTTGTTTATTTATACTTCCCAAGGGGCTTTACCAGAAACTGTGATACCCATGCTGCGCGCGGTACCCGCTACCATTTTCATGGCTGATTCTACTTTGAAAGCATTGAGGTCAGGCATTTTCGTCTCAGCAATCACTCGTACCTGATCCCAGGTAACAGATCCTACTTTCTTTCTGTTTGGCTCCGCAGAACCACCCTTAACTTTTGCGGCTTCCAACAGCAAATTCGCAGCTGGAGGAGTTTTTACCACAAAATCAAACGTTTTGTCAGAATATACTGTAATCAATACAGGCAAAACCGTTCCCATTTTCTCTTGGGTACGCGCATTGAACTGCTTACAGAACTCCATGATGTTCAATCCCTTGGAACCAAGAGCTGGACCTACTGGAGGTGACGGGTTAGCCTGGCCACCTTTCACTTGTAGTTTTACATAACCAGTGATTTCCTTAGCCATTGCTTAGTCTTGTTTTTCTACTTGTATAAAGTTTAATTCAACAGGAGTATTGCGGCCGAAAATCTTAACCATAACGTTAAGTTTTTTCTTCTCCTCAAAAATCTCCTCAATTGTCCCAGTAAACCCACTGAAAGGACCGTCCATTACTTTTACGGCCTCTCCGACTATAAATGGGGCTTCTTGCTTCTCGGCAAACTCATCAATCTCTTCAACCTTACCTAAAATACGATTGACTTCTGATTGACGTAATGGTTCAGGGGTTTTGGAAGCTCCCCCCTGGTTTGATCCAAGAAAACCAATTACTCCTGGGATACTCGTTATTACGTGATTAGCCTCACCATTCGATAAGTCCGCATTGACCAATACGTAGCCCGGGAAGAAATTCTTCTCACGAACACGCTTTTTGCCATTGCGCATCTCATAGACCTTCTCAGAGGGAATCAGCACTTCAGGAATAAATTCAGCAATCTTCTGTCTAAAGATTTCATTCTCTAGATAGTTCTTCGCTTTTTTCTCCTGTCCTGCGACTACTCTGAGTACGTACCACTTATGTTCAGCCATCCTGTAATGCTATTAGAATAAATCATAAAACCATGTCATGATATTTTCGAACCCCAAATCCACCGCACCAATAAAAAGGGCGAAGATTAGCGATGCGACCAATACCAAAATGGCACTGTTTTGTAGAAAAGAAAACTTTGGCCATGTGACCATGTTTTTCATTTCGTCATACGACTCGAGGACAAAGGTTTTAAGATTCATAGTCTGTATTCTTAGTGCACGGGCAGAGAGATTCGAACTCCCATCAATGGTTTTGGAGACCACTATTCTGCCGTTGAACTATGCCCGTGTAAAACGAACGTTCCAAAACGGAACGCAAAATTAGGGAAAATGTCTTTAGAAACAAATGCGATCCCAAAATATTCTTTGGGATCGCATCCTATGTTCTAAATGGACTAGATTAGTCGAGAATTTCAGTTACCTGACCGGCACCTACTGTACGACCGCCTTCACGAATCGCAAATCTCAAACCTTTCTCTAGAGCAACTGCTGCCAACAAGGTAACCTCGATGGTTACGTTGTCACCAGGCATGACCATTTCTACGTTTGCAGGAAGGGTAATTTCACCAGTTACGTCTGTAGTTCTAAGGTAGAATTGTGGTCTGTATCTGTTGAAGAATGGAGTGTGACGTCCACCTTCTTCTTTAGAAAGTACGTAAACTTCTGCTTTGAAGTGAGAGTGAGGCTTCACAGAACCTGGCTTGCAAATAATCATGCCTCGCTTGATTTGTGATTTTTCAATACCTCTCAACAACAAACCTACGTTGTCACCTGCTTCACCTCTGTCCAAAATCTTACGGAACATTTCCACACCAGTTACGGTAGACTTCAAACCTTCAGCGCCCATACCGATGATGTCAACTGGATCTCCAGAGTTGATTACACCTCTTTCGATACGACCAGTAGCAACAGTACCACGACCTGTAATAGAGAATACGTCTTCAACTGGCATCAAGAAGTCCTTGTCGATCAAACGCTCTGGAAGAGGAATGTAGGTATCTACTGCATTCATCAATTCCATTACTTTCTCTACCCACTTGTCTTCTCCGTTCAATGCACCTAGTGCAGAACCAGCGATTACTGGAATGTTGTCACCGTCAAAGTTGTAGAAAGAAAGCAATTCTCTGATTTCCATTTCTACTAGCTCCAACAATTCAGGATCATCCACCATATCCACTTTGTTCATGAATACTACTAGTTGAGGTACACCTACCTGGCGAGCCAAAAGGATGTGCTCTCTAGTCTGAGGCATTGGTCCGTCCGTTGCAGCAACTACAAGGATAGCACCGTCCATCTGAGCAGCACCTGTAACCATGTTTTTCACATAATCGGCGTGTCCAGGACAGTCTACGTGAGCGTAGTGTCTGTTCTCAGTTTGATATTCTACGTGAGAGGTATTGATTGTGATACCTCTTTCCTTCTCTTCTGGAGCGTTGTCAATAGAAGAGAAATCTCGTAATTCAGAAAGACCCTTCTTTGCCAATACAGTTGTGATGGCTGCAGTCAAGGTGGTCTTACCATGGTCTACGTGTCCAATGGTTCCGACGTTAACGTGCGGTTTGGAACGGTCAAAATTAGCTTTTGCCATGCTTGAAAATCCTCAGTTTTAGTTTTAAAGATATATTTAGATAATAATTTTCTGTGTTGAGCCAACGACGGGAATTGAACCCGTGACCCCTTCCTTACCAAGGAAGTACTCTACCCCTGAGCTACGTCGGCTTTCACTACGCAGTGTACTTCGGAAAGTACAGAGCGGGAGACGAGGCTCGAACCCGCGACCTGCAGCTTGGAAGGCTGCCGCTCTACCAACTGAGCTACTCCCGCTTATTACCGGTTGACCGGTTATTTTTTGCCCTGCAAAACTACAAAATTAATTTGTTTTTATGCAAGTCGTGGGGGAAACAGGATTCGAACCTGTGAAGACATAAGTCAACGGATTTACAGTCCGTCCCAGTTGGCCGCTTTGGTATTCCCCCAACTGCGCTAAAATTCAACGAGATTTTTCCCTTTAAACTTTAACGGACTGCAAAATTATAGCCTTTTATCAAAGTATCAAAGTGAGTTTCTGAAAATTGAAAAAAAAATCTCCAACCCCCCCTCAATCATTTAAAAATCAAACAATTAATTTTCCTCTTTTAACATTTCTAGGTAATACGCATAGTAGGATTGCAATCCCTCAGAAGATTCCTTAGCGGAGGCCTCCTCCAGTTTGGCCAGCACCCCTTCCTCTTCAGCAAATCCAAGCAAGGCTTGAAAGGCCCCCAAGCGTAAATAATCCTTAGCATTGAATTTCAATACCGCAAATAGATGGGCAATCGCTGCCGCCTTGGCCTCAATCCCTACCTCTAGAAAGTAACTTCCGTAATAGCCCATGAAATAGTACAAACCCTCCCCACGGAGTATGGAAAAGGTCTTTTCAAACCAAGGCCCCTTGCCCGCTACCTGATTCGTAATGTAATATTCGGCCAAAGCGACTGCGATTCGAAAATTAGGCTCTCCCTCAAACGTCTCCATCCAAGAAGGCTCTACCTTGGACTCTTCCAAAAGCGCCAAACCCATCAGGGCAGCACCTGCCACCAAATAAGAGGGGTCCCTAGCCAAACGCATCATGGCTCCCTTGTAAGCCGTAGGGTTCCATCCCGTCAATACTTCCAATGCCCCTGCTCGCACTTTGTTTTCAGGATCTTCTTCTGCTAATCGGTACACCTCCGCCTCCAAATCAGGCAAAATCTCTTTCCATTCACTTTTCCCCTGCAGCAAAGAAAGTCCCCGCTCCCGCACGGCAGCAAAGGAATCCTTGATTGCCAATGGCAATACTTCGGTTAACTCAGCACGAGCGGCACGAGCAGCCAAACTATCTAAGGCCTCGTACCGGGCCACGCCCAATTGGGACTCCTTAAATTGCTGCAAGTATTGGGCATTGCTCAATACCTGACCCCCTTTCATCAACAATTCCTGCCCCTCATTCACATAAAGCAAGGAAATTGGGTAGCCATTTTCCAAAACCAATTGCTGCTCCGCCTCGGTCACTCGAACTATTTTGGTCTTTCTAGTGTCACCTTCATACCAACTCAAGGTGACAGGGAGTTGAAAAATTGGCGTTTCATCCATTGCCTGAACCTGTGAGAACTTAACCAATAAATTCTCAGGTTGAGAATAGTCCACTTCAACTGCCAATTCGGGATGCCCCTTGGCAAAAAACCATTGGTTAAAAAACCAATTCAAATCTCGACCACTTACACGCTCCATGGCCAGCCGTAAATCGTGTGCCTCCACTGCCTGAAAAGCATGTTGGGTCAAATACAAATTCAGCCCTTTGAAAAAAGCAGCATCACCCAACTCCCTGCGCAACATGTGCAGGACCAACCCACCTTTGTTGTAACTGTGCGCATCAAACAAGTCCTCTGCATCCGCATAATTGAATCGAATCAATTCCTTGGGCTCGGCAGCTGCTTCTGCCAAATAGCCTTCTTTCTCCACCACCAACTTCAAGTCTGCCTGATCTTGACCGTAGCGCTGTTCATTCCACAGGTATTCGCTGTAATTCGCAAAGGCTTCATTCAAGGTAAGATTGGACCAGGATTCGGCGGTCACCAAGTCCCCAAACCACTGGTGAAAGAGTTCGTGTGCGATGATGTAATCCCATTCGGAATCCAAGGCCTCGCGCTCATCCAGAAGCAATTCTTCCATAAAAATGGAAGCAGTCGTATTTTCCATGGCTCCAGATACAAAGTCCCGAACCACAATCTGATCGTATTTTTGCCAAGGAAAAGGAACCCCCAGTATCGTTTCAAAAAAACTGATCATTTCCGGAGTGGAGGCAAAAACCTTCGCCGCACCTTTTTCAAATCCTTTTTCCACATAATACCCCAAAGGCAAATCCCCATGTGAAGCCGTCACTTTGGCAAAATCACCTACCGCAATCGCTACCAAGTACGGTGCATGGGGAAGCTCCATTTTCCAATAATCTTCCCGCATACCATTGCCTAAGGATTTCTGTTGGATAAGGCGCCCATTACTGATGGACACTAGGCTATCGGGTACAGTCAGCCAAATGTCATGCGTGAGTCGCTCGTTGGGCCGGTCAATCGTCGGAAACCATTTGCTACTGTGCTGTGTCTCTCCCTGTGTCCAAAGCATCGTCGGCTTGCCTGGGATCGTATCTTGGGGATCAATAAAGTAGAGTCCTTTCGTATCCGTGATTGCTGCGGAGCCTTCACCTGAGTTTCTTTCTGGAAAGGCCACATAGTCGATCACCAGTTCGACCGTATCCCCTGGAACCAACTCTTCTGGTAAAAAAACCTGCAATTCCTGCTCATCGTATCGGTAAGACAGCGTTTCTAACTGACCTTGCTGCACTCGTGCTACCCGTCCCAGTTGAAAATCTTGAGCATCCAGGACCACCCACTTTTGAGGATAGAAATAAGGGGTTAACCGAAGTTTTGCTTTGCCAATGACCTGCTGGTTTTTCCAATCAAATTTTAGTTCCAAGTCCATGTGCAACAGATCCATGCTCCGGGTGGCTGCTGCTTGGTAGGGTAGCGCCCCCTCCTCCATCCAAAAATCTTCTTCCTCCATGGCAAGAGTATCCCAGACCCCATCCCCATCTGCAACTATTCCAGAACTGGATTTACAACCTGCCAAACCTCCCATCAAGACGATGAGAAAAAAAGAAAGCAGTAAAGTGTTGAAATTAATTTTTGGACAAAACGGTTTTTGAGTCATATTTGAAGAAATTCGCAAGTGCCTTTAGAGGCCCTTCCTGTTTAGAAAACAAATTAGCAAGAATGTTTTCAGTAATCCTTCAAGACACTACCTATTCGGTAGAAAAAAATACAGAAGAAACGCTCGTCAACCAGAAAGCCCTCACTTGGGACCTCAAATGGATGGGGGATCGGAAAATTCACCTGATCCAAGGTACACTATCCCTAGAGGCAGAACTTTTAAATTTCGACCTTGACGCCAAAACAGTGCAAATTCGCTTGGAGCACAAGACTACTACCCTTCAGGTGAAGGATCGATTCGATTTATTGCTGGAGCAAATGGGAATGAGTGCTGCTGGATCGGGTAACCTTAAAGAAATTAAAGCCCCCATGCCTGGATTGATTTTGGACCTTAAAGTAGCCCCAGGCGACCAAGTCAAAAAAGGGGACGTATTGTTGATCCTAGAAGCCATGAAAATGGAAAACAGCATCAAGTCTCCCGGCGATGGAGTGGTGAAGGAAGTCAAGGTCTCCCTCAAGCAATCTGTCGAAAAAAATCAGGTCCTGATTCAATTCTAAGGTTGATCGAATTCTCTGCTCAAAAATTTCTTCCAAGAATTAAGAGAATCTATTCTCATTTTTAGAAGAGAAACAAATTTCTAAACGGAAGCAAGTATATTTGCTGGGTTGAATAAATGATTCAGCCACCCAACCCTCTGGAAAATTGATGAATTAATCAAATTTAGGGCGTTGAATAGGACTAATTTATCCAAGTACTTACCTACCATTCCATGAAATACAAACGCATTCTGCTCAAGCTCAGCGGAGAATCTCTGATGGGCGAAAAAAAATACGGCATTGATTCGGCAATATTGCAGCAATACGCAGAAGAAATTAAAAAAGTAAAAGAAATGGGCGTAGAAATCGCCATTGTTATCGGAGGGGGTAATATTTTCAGGGGTGTGCAAGCGGAAAAATCTGGAATCGACCGCGTTCAAGGCGATTACATGGGGATGCTAGCCACCTTAATCAATGCCATGGCCTTGCAAAGTGCCCTCGAACAAATCGGTTTGTATACCCGACTGATGTCTGGTATCAAAATTGAAAGTGTATGTGAACCCTTCATTCGCAGAAGAGCGATTCGCCACTTGGAAAAAGGTAGAATTGTTATTTTCGGAGCGGGTATCGGAAATCCTTACTTCACCACGGATTCTACCGCTGCTTTGAGAGCCATTGAAATTGAATCCGAAGTGGTGTTGAAAGGTACCCGAGTAGACGGTGTGTATACAGCAGACCCAGAAAAGGATGCCTCCGCCACCAAGTACAAAAATATTTCCTTTACGGAGGTTTACGAGAAAAATCTAAATGTCATGGACATGACGGCGTTTACCCTCTGTCAAGAAAACAACCTCCCCATCATCGTATTTGACATGAATAAATGCGAAAACCTTAGCAAATTGGTGAATGGAGAACAAATAGGAACGCTAATCACTGTATAAACTGAATCCAACACATGGAAGAAATCGAATTATACCTAGACGAAGCCAAGGAATTGATGCAAAAAGCAGTAGACCATACTGCTGCAGAAATGGTGAAAATTCGCGCTGGAAAGGCCATGCCCAATCTTTTGGACGGAGTTTTTGTGAATTATTATGGATCTCCCACCCCACTTTCTCAAGTATCCTCCATTACCACTCCAGATGCTCGAACACTAGCCATCAAGCCTTTTGAGCGCAACCTCATCTCCGAAATTGAAAAAGCCATCATCAACTCTGACCTTGGCCTTGCTCCACAGAATAATGGAGAAATCATCATCCTCACCATTCCTGCCTTGACCGAAGAGCGAAGACTTCAACTCGTGAAAAATGCAAAGGCCGAATGTGAGACAGGCAAAATCTCCATCCGTTCCGTACGCAAGGACACCAACGAATCCCTTCGCAAGTTGCAAAAGGAAGGTGCATCTGAAGACGCCATCAAACGAGGTGAAGACCAGGTACAAAAATTCACGGATGCCTATTCGGCAAAAATTGACGAACTCTTCACCAAGAAGGAAGTCGATATCATGAAGGTTTAACGCCTTTCAAAGTCCCGAGTAATTCGGGACTTTTTTTTGACCTTAGGGCACTAGCCAAAAACCTTCCCACTCGGAAGCACAGTTAAACTGTATTCGTAAATGACCTTCCTTAGCCAGTTGAAGTACTTCTAGGGAAAGGGGAGAAAATTTCAACACCGAAAAATAGGAATGATCCGAGGAAGATCCCCAGCCATCCTTAGGATGCATGATTTGCTTTCCTGGACCCAATTCACTCTGGTACTCGGACTTCCTCTTCTCGGAAACCCGCATCCAATTCGCTTGTGCGAGTTCATCCTCCACATGAACTGTGGCCAAGGCCTGGACGCGCACTTGCACCTGTTTTTTGGGATGGTAAAAAAGCAAACTTACTCGAGGTACTTCCAAAAGTTCCTGTACTTTGGAGGAACGAGCATCCGTGTACACCAAGAATTCCAAGTCAGCAGTGAATTGACGCAGGACCACCGTTCGAACCTGCGGAAACTGATCGCCAAGCGTGGCCACCGTGAGGTATCTAAAGGGATGCTTGGGATCTAAGGCTCCTCGGTGCAACTCGTGGAGCAGCATCTGCCAAATAGCAGCAAAGGAGTCAGTAGCACTAAAGAGCATCAATTGATTTTTTTATACTAACACAAATAGCAGACTAGGGTTTAAAGTTTCAACCCGATCTCCTGTAAGTTTGCTAGGTAAGGAAAACAAATAGGCTCCGAATTTCGAAGCCTATCTGCATTGAAGAGGGCAGGGATTAGTTCAAGTCCACAGGAGCTTCTAGATTTTTAAAGTATACCTGCTTGTCGGCATCCAAATCCACAAGCACCGCCGCATCATTCTTGATGTAGCCTGCCAAGATTTGTTTGGAAAGTTCATTCAAAATCAGGCGCTGCATGGTTCTTTTTAGAGGCCTTGCCCCGAAATTGGCATCAAAGCCTACCTCACCCAAGAAATCAAGCACCTCGGTCGTCGCTTCGATTTGAATGTTCGAATCCGCGAGTCGCATCTGAATCTCTCTCCATTGGATATCTACAATCTTGCGGATCACCTTCTTGTTGAGTGGTTCAAAAAGGATGGTTTCATCGATTCGGTTCAAAAATTCGGGACGCACAGACTTTTTGAGTAAGTCGAAAACCTCTGCTTTGGTTTTCTCCAGCACTTCCTCTCGATTCCAATCCTCCATTTCTGCAAATCGCTCTTGAATCAAGTGCGAACCGATGTTGGTGGTCAGAATGATGATGGTATTCTTAAAGTTGGCCAAGCGACCCTTATTATCGGTCAGTCGCCCATCGTCAAGCACCTGAAGGAGAATATTAAACACATCCGGGTGTGCTTTTTCAATCTCATCCAAAAGGATGACGGAATAAGGCTTTCTTCGGACCGCCTCAGTCAATTGCCCCCCTTCATCGTAACCCACATAGCCAGGAGGTGCTCCTACCAGTCGGCTTACCGCATGTCGCTCTTGGTATTCCGACATGTCAATTCGCACCATCGCATTTTCATCGTTAAAGAGGTACTCCGCAAGGGCTTTAGCCAGTTCGGTTTTCCCTACCCCGGTAGTTCCCATAAAGATGAAACTCCCGATAGGCCGTCTTGGATCCTGCAATCCTGCCCGACTTCTGCGCACTGCATCAGAAAGTGCCACGATGGCTTCTTGCTGTCCGGCCACCCGTCGACCCAACTCATCTTCCAAGTGGAGCAATTTTTCCCGCTCCGATTGGATCATTTTACTCAAAGGAATTCCCGTCCACTTAGACACCACCGAAGCAATGTCTTCCTGGTCTACCTCTTCCTTGAGCAGTGGAGATCCCGCCTGCATGTCCGCAAGTTGAGATTTAAAGGACTCCAATTTTTTCTCCGCTTCCACAATCTTCCCGTAACGGATCTCGGCCACTTTCCCGAAGTCTCCTGCTCGCTCGGCTTGTTCCGCCTCCAACTTGAGTTTTTCGATGGCTTCTTTTTCGCGTTGAATGCCCGTGATCACCGCTTTTTCACTCTCCCACTTGGCTTTCACCGACTGCCTTTTCTCTCCAAGCTCAGCAATCTCCTTGCTCAAGATTACCTCCTTGTCCTTGTTGTTTTCACGTCGGATAGCCTCCCGCTCAATTTCAAGTTGCATAATTCGGCGATTCAACTCATCCAGTTCCTGAGGCAAGGAGTCAATCTCCATGCGCAACTTGGCTGCCGCCTCATCCATCAGGTCGATGGCCTTGTCTGGCAAAAATCTATCGCTGATGTAGCGCTGCGAAAGTTCTACCGCAGCAATCACCGCATCGTCCTTGATGCGAACCCCATGATGCAATTCGTATTTGTCCTTGATTCCTCTCAGGATGGAAATGGCATCTGCCGCGTCGGGCTCGTCCACAATGACCGCCTGGAAACGACGCTCCAAGGCCTTGTCTTTTTCGATGTACTTCTGGTATTCTTTCAGGGTGGTCGCTCCAATGGCATGCAGCTCTCCACGTGCCAATGCCGGCTTGAGCAGGTTGGCTGCATCCATGGCGCCTTCGCCTCCACCCCCCGCACCGATGAGGGTATGGATCTCGTCAATAAACAGGATGATTTCCCCTTCTGCATCGGTTACTTCTTTGATCACCGACTTGAGTCGCTCTTCAAACTCTCCCTTGTACTTGGCCCCAGCCACAAGCAAACCCATGTCTAAGGAAATGAGTGTTTTGGACTTTAAGTTTTCTGGAACGTCCCCAGAGACGATGCGCTGAGCCAACCCTTCCACAATGGCCGTTTTGCCCACCCCGGGCTCACCTAGGAGGATAGGGTTGTTTTTGGTTCGGCGAGCCAAAATCTGCAACACACGTCTGATCTCCTCGTCACGGCCAATGACCGGATCAATTTTCCCTTTCTTGGCCATTTCATTCAGGTTCTTGGAATATTTTTCCAAGGCTCTGTAGGTACTCTCTGCGTTTGGATCGTTCACTTTTGTTCCTTTTCTAAGTTGGTTAATCGCTTCTAGGAGCGCTTTTTCAGTAATTCCCTGATTCTTCAACAGCTGAGCCACGGTATCGTTCCCAGCCAATACTGCCAAGAGCAGGTGCTCGATGGCCACATAAGTATCCCCAAAAGTTTTCGAATAGTCCTTTGCCTTGGACAGCACCTGAGTGGCAGCAGCAGACAAATAGGGTTGCGCATTTCCTCCACTCACCTTGGGAAGTTGTTGAAGTGCTTCGTCTAACTTTTGGTTGAGCAGTTGCTGACTAGCGCCTAACTTTTGTAACAGAAAATGAGAAACATTTTCATCCTCCAAAAATATCCCTTTCAGCAAGTGAGCCGTCTCAATCGCTGGACTACCCGCTGCTTGAGCGAGTTCAGCTCCTTTTTGAATCGCCTCCTGAGATCTGGTGGTAAACTGCTTAAAATCCATGGTAGGGTTTGGTTTAGTTTTCCTTGCTTTCGCTTTGGGACTGGTCAGCAAAATGACCACCAAACTAAATTTTCAGCCATTCTGTCCTAAAAACTTAAAAAATTGACTTTAATCATGAAATTTTGGCAGAAATTTTAGGAAAATTCGCCAAAAATCAAGAATTGCAAGGTACGCTAAAGCTACTAGACAAGGATTCGCCAAACTAAAAAGGCATCAATCTGCTCACTACCTTAATTCTGATTTTCGGCGAATTCAGCTACTGCACGCCACATCCTGAAGATATTTTTGTGGCAAATTTTCTCGAGATCCTCCTTTGAATATCCTCGTTTCAGCAGCTCAGCAAGGAGATTGGGAAACATGGATACATCCTTTAATCCTGTAGGCAAAGAATCTCCTACGCCATCAAAATCTGAACCCAAGCCTACATGATTGATTCCTACAAGTTGAACCACGTGATCAAAATGGTCGGCTACCCGGGCTACTGTAGGAAAAGGATTGTGCTGGGCAGTGTATTCTTGGATGTATTTTTGGGCTTTAGGATCGCTTCGCGAAAGGCTATTTTCTGCAAGCCAGTTGACTACATGCTCACGAACTTGAGCAGATCCTGAAGCATAGGCGGAATCTATAAATGTTCCCCCAAAATTAATGAGCATCACCCCTCCATTTTTGGCAAGCGCCTGGATCAATTCATCACTCATGTTGCGTTCAAAGCCAGGTGTAAATTTCCGGACGGAAGAATGTGAGGCAATCACAGGGACCTTACTGATCGCAAGGGCATCCCTAAAAGTATTATCCGAGACGTGACTTAGATCGACCATAATCCCTACGCGATTCATTTCGGCTACTACCTTTTTCCCAAACTCACTCAGCCCCCCGTGGGTAGCTGTGGTATCGTAGCTCGCATCACCGATTAGGTTGTCTTTGCCATGGGTAAGCGTAATGTAACGAATCCCCCGCTGATAGAAATACCCAACATTTCCCAAGTCATTTTCGATGCCAGCACCATTTTCCATCCCCATGGGCAGGGAAATAAGCCCTTTTGAAAAATTTGCCTCGATGTCTTCTGGACTGTAGGCCATGGCAAACTTATTAGGAAAAGTAGCTGCGAGTCTTTCTGTCATCAAAATCAAGGAGTCGGCCAGGGCTTTGGACGCTCCTGGAATCGCCTGATTGCCTGCCGGGATGTAAATGGACATAAAAGGAGCATCTAGCCCGCCTTCCTTGGCACGAGGATAATCAAAATTGCCATCCGGGGTACGAACAGACACATCCAACACCTCTCGCTGCAAGGTAAATCCCCCCACTTTCATCCGATAAGGCAGGTCTACATGTCCGTCTACCATAATCGTAGCTTGGGCGATTTCTTTGGCTGCCTGAAGACGCTCTGCATCAGAAAGTTTCCGGTAGTCAATAACAGCTTCTTGAGCCACACTAGCACTAACCAAAAGAAAAGTTATTCCAAAAATTAAGTAGTGTTTCATGGCTCTAGGGAGTTGGGGAAACGGGAAGTTAAGATCTTTGAGAAAGGAATCAAAAAAATCGTTTTCTAAAACGCATCTAAGGGACTTAGAAGGTGGGTGCTCACTTTTTAGTTGAACTATTCTACCCATTTTTTGCTTTCTATAGTTGTCTCCTTCTCCAAAATTCCTTCTCAGAGAAAGGGGATTCTCTTGCAGGCTAAAAATGAAAAGGGAAAAGGAAATTAGTCCTCCATTTGACCGCTTGTGGAATCCTAGAGTCAAAATCAAGTTTAAAAATCAATCTTGAAGCTTTAAAACCTATCTTCGCTCAGTTTTCGCTTTCAACCTAGAAACTACATCCAAAAGATGAACTCTAAAGAAATCAATTACGAATTAGAAAAAAACATGGAAGTCATCTCTCAGTTGGATGACTTTGTAGGCCATGCCGTAGATACGGTGCTGGTAGATCCAGAGGATTGCTGGCAGCCAACGGATTTTTTACCTGATTTTTCTTATCCGGATGCCATGGAAGAAGTCAAGTTGCTTCAGCAGCGTGCAGCGGGTATCCCCGATACGGTGTTGACTTCCTTGGTGGGCAACATGATTACCGAAGAGGCCTTGCCTTCCTACCAGACCTATTTCAACCTACTTGAAGGAATCAATGTAGACAAAAGCCTGCTCTCCCCCTCTGGATGGGTGCGCTGGTCTAAGGCTTGGACTGCAGAAGAAAATCGCCACGGTGACCTCCTCAACAAGTACCTCTACCTCACCGGAAGAGTGGACATGCGTGTGGTCGAACAAACTATCCATCGCTTGATCACCAACGGATTTGATCCCAAATCCGAATCAGATCCCTACCAAGCGATGATTTACACCTCTTTCCAAGAGCGTGCTACCAAAATCTCACACGTGAACACCGGCAAACTTGCGGACAAAGCGGGAGATCACCTGCTTTCCAAAATCTGCAAAACCATCGCAGGTGACGAAGCCAGACATGAAAAAGCCTACAAGAGTTTTATGTCTAAAATCTTCGACATTGACCCTAGCGGAGCGATCACTGCTTTTGAAAAGATGATGCGAAAGCAAATCGTCATGCCTGCAGCCCTGATGGGCGAAGGAAGTAGTCGTCCGAGCATTTACAAGGACTTCGCAGAAATCACACAGAAAATCGGTGTCTATACTGGCTGGGATTATGCTCGTATCATCGAGCACTTGGTAGATTACTGGAAAATTGAATCCCTCACTGGTTTGGATGCCGCAGCTGCCAAAGCACAGGAGTATTTGGCTAGCCTAGCCGATCGGTACATGCGCTTGGCAGATCGTATCAAAGCCCCCGAAGAAGTCAGCCTTGCCTGGCTCAAATAACTAGAAAGTCCTTCGCTCGAAGGACTTTTTTTTGCATATTTCCAATCGCTTTATCCCTTTTCTGAATGAAATGCCTCCTAGTTATCCCCATACTTTTGGTTGCTTGCCTAAGCAGCTCCTTTGCCCAAAGTCTTCAAGTGAATTCCGAGCGACTCCAACAATCGCTCAGCACCCTGGCAACCTATGGTAAAAATGAAAAGGGAGGTTCCGATCGGGTGGCCTATTCTGTTCATGATGTTGCTGCAAGACCTTTTGTCAAGGAACTGCTTACTGCTGCTGGCCTGGAAGTATCTGTAGACTTTGCCGGGAATATCATCGGGCGAAAAGCCGGTAAAAACCCAACCCTAAAGCCGATCAGTCTTGGATCTCACATCGATGAGGTTCCCAATGGAGGGGATTACGATGGCCCGGTGGGGGTAATGGGCGCCATAGAAGTGGTCCGGACCCTGCAGGAAGCCGTTGTGCAAACAGAACATCCACTGGAGGTCATCATCTTTACCAACGAGGAAGGCGGAGTCATCGGCAGTCGAGCCCTAGTGGGTGGACTAAGCGCTCAAGCCCTCCAAGGCCAAAGCAACGCAGGCCTCACCCATGCCGAAGGAATCCGCTTGCTGGGAGGAGATCCCAACCAAATTGCTAGCCTGGCACGCCCAAAGGGTGCGATTGCAGCCTTTCTCGAACTGCACATCGAACAGGGGGGTAATTTGGATACGGAGAAATTGGACATTGGGGTCGTGGAGGGGATTGTGGCCATCGAATGGTGGGAATTTACCTTCAAAGGCAAAGCCAACCATGCGGGCACCACTCCCATGCATGCACGCAAAGACCCCATGCTCCCTGCCGCACGATTTACGCTGGCCGTGAATGAAGTCATTACAAGAGATGAGGGCCGTCAAGTAGGCACTGTAGGGAAAATTCAGGCCTTTCCAGGTGCAGGAAATGTGATTCCGGGAGAGGTGAAACTCAACTTAGAAATCCGAGATCTGTCTTCTGAAAAAATTTGGAAACTGTATGCAGAATTGGAAGCCATTGCCAAGCAACTGGCCGTGGAGAGTGGAACTACCTTGGAGATCAAACACATTGAAGTGGCTAGCAAACCCGCGCTAGCGGATCCCATGATCCGAGAAGTGATTGATGCTCAGGCCAAAAAATTGGGATACACCACCAAAAGCCTTCCCAGTGGAGCAGGGCATGACGCGCAAGAAATGGCCCGTATTGCACCCATGGGCATGATTTTTATTCCCAGCAAGGACGGCATTAGCCATGCTCCGGAAGAATACTCCAGTCCAGAAGCCATCGCCAAAGGAGCCAATGCACTCCTGCACACGCTGTTGGAACTCGATAAGCGACTCTCCAAGAAGTAATCAACTATCGATGATGTCCTGGGAAATGAGGCGGTAAATTTCTGCCAACTGCTCGTTGTAGCCCAAAAAATGATGATGGGCTTCCAGCGTTTCGTAATCTTCCCGAATGGCAGGGCCTGTTTGGGCCTTTTTGGCACCGAGTTGCAAACTTTTGGAAATCGATTCAATAATCAACGGCTTCAATAATTCACGGTCAAGCCCCTGTCGATGGAGAATCTCTTCCGCAATTCGCAGCATGTGATTCGTAAAATTGCTTGCAAAAACCGCCGCTACATGAACCGCCTCCCGTTCCTTGTGCCGTAGCGTATATACTAAAGGTGAAAGGCTTTTGGCTACTTTTTTAAGCCGCTGCAGGCTGCCTTCATCTTCAGATTCCAGGAGAAAAGCCACTTCTTCAAAGTCCACCTTCTTGCCTCTGGTAAAAGATTGCAAGGGGTAAAAAACACCGATGTAACTGGCCGAACTCTGTGCCAATACTTCCATGGGCATCGCTCCTGAGGTATGCACCAGGATACTTCCCTCAGGTAAAATCACCTGATCTGCCACCGCTGCGAGTGCATCGTCTTTGATTGCTAGAATAAACAGTTCTGCCTTACTTTCCGAAAAATCCAACTCATCTTTTGGAACCGCATGGTATACACATTCGGTGATTTCTTTGGCTTTTCGAATATCACGCGCATACACTTCCGTCAGTTCATGCCCCGCATCTTCCAATGCCGGTGCTAAGTTCCAGGCCAAATTACCGGCTCCAAGGATCGCTATTTTCAACTTCATGAAGAAATTAAGTCAATTTTTAGGAAAAGAAAAAGCCATCTTCTGGAAGGAAAATGGCTTTTTGAAATTACTTCAATCGCTTAGATGTGAAGGGCGCGGTTGGCAGTAGCCGCCAAACAGGCTTCCTTGAATACCTCAGTATAGGTAGGATGTGCATGAGACATTCTTGAGATGTCTTCTGCTGAAGCACGAAACTCCATCGCTACCACCGCTTCAGCAATCATGTCTGCAGTACGTGGGCCAATCATGTGCACCCCAAGGATCTCGTCAGTCGTCGCATCAGCAAGGACTTTCACTAGTCCATCCGTATCCATGGAAGCACGGGCTCTACCTGAGGCAAGGAAAGGAAACTTGCCTACCTTATAGGCTCTGCCCTGTTCCTTCAATTGCTCTTCAGTGTAACCCACAGCCGCTACCTCAGGCCAAGTATACACGACTCCAGGAATCAATAGGTAGTTGATGTGTGGCTTTTGTCCAGCGATGGTTTCGGCTACAAAAACTCCTTCCTCCTCTGCCTTGTGGGCCAGCATGGCTCCTTTGACCACATCGCCGATGGCGTAGATATGGGGTACGGAAGTTTGCAAGTGGTCGTTTACTTGAATTTGACCTCGTTCAGTGAGTATTACGCCTGCAGCAGCAGCATTGAGGCCTTCGGTGTAGGGCTTTCGACCGATGGAAACGAGCACGTAATCTCCTTTGATCTCCACGGTTTCACCCTTGCTATTCTCTGCCTTGACCACCGCCTCTTTACCTAAGTTCTCTACTCCGGTTACCTTGTGTTGAAGGTAAAATTCAAAGCCAAGCTTCTTAAGGGATTTTTGCAGCTCCTTGCCCAAGGTTTTGTCCATGGTAGGAATGATGGAGTCCAGGTATTCGACTACAGACACCTTAGCGCCAAGTCGAGCATACACAGAACCCAATTCCATCCCAATCACACCTCCGCCAATGACGATCAGGTGTTTCGGAATTTCCTTCATCTTCAAGGCCTCCGTAGAGGTGATGATTCGTTTCTTGTCCAGGTTGATAAAGGGAAGGCTAGCAGGCTTAGATCCCGTAGCCAGGATGATATTTTTTCCTTGGATATCCGTAGACGATCCATCGGCTTTCGTTACCTTGATGGTATGCGCATCCACAAACGAGCCTAGGCCCTGGTGCACATCCACCTTGTTTTTCTTCATCAAAAACTGGATGCCATCCACATTTTGGGTGACTACCTCATCCTTGCGGGCAATCATCTGAGGAAGGTTGACCGACAAGCCCTTCAGTGCGATGCCGTGGGTACTGAAGGTATGGGCAGCATTGTGGTAATGCTCCGAAGAGTCGAGCAGCGCCTTGGAAGGGATGCAGCCTACATTCAAGCAGGTGCCACCCAAAGTGGAATATTTCTCAATCAAGGCTGTTTTCATACCCAACTGGGCAGCACGGATGGCAGCTACATAGCCCCCTGGTCCTGATCCGATTACGATGACGTCGTACATTTTTTTAGAGTTTAGAGTCTTGAGGCAAGAAACAAGACCTCTCATCTCGTATCCTGACTCTTATTGCTCGATTCTTAATTCTTTGCTCTTGTAACTTGCCTGCCTAACGGAGGCAGGTTTCTTGGCTCTTGTTTCTTGGTTCTTGGTTCTTCACTTACACCCCAAACATCAACCTCGTCGGGTCTTCGAGCAATTGCTTCACGCGAACAAGGAAGCTTACAGATTCACGCCCATCGATGATGCGGTGATCGTAGGACAAAGCCAAATACATCATCGGGCGAATGACCACTTGCCCGTTTTCAGCAATTGGACGCTCCACAATGTTGTGCATGCCCAAAATAGCTGATTGCGGCGCATTGATGATCGGAGTCGACATCATGGATCCAAAAACCCCACCGTTGGTGATGGTAAAGGTTCCACCAGTCATCTCTTCGATGGAAAGCTTGTTGTCACGAGCCTTGCCAGCAAGACGCACAATCTCCTTTTCAATTTGGTCAAAGGAAAGATTTTCTGCATTTCGGATCACCGGAACAACCAGACCTTTAGGGGCAGATACGGCTACGGAAATATCACAGAAGTCATTGAAAACAAGTTCATTGCCATCAATCTGGGCATTAACGGCAGGCCATTCCTGCAAGGCCACACATACTGCCTTGGTAAAGAAGGACATAAATCCTAGTCCTACCCCATGCTTTTCCTTGAATTGGTCCTTGAATTTGGAACGAAGATCCATGATCGGCTTCATGTTGACCTCATTGAAGGTGGTCAACATGGCGGTTTCATTTTTAACAGCCACCAAGCGTCTAGAAACGGTCTTTCTCAAGGAAGACATTTTCTCACGTCGCTGTGCTCTAGCACTAGAGCCAGTCGCTGTTGCTTGACTTGCTGCAACAGGTGCTGTTGTAGTGGCTGAAGGGGCCGGAGCTGCTGCTGGGGTTGAGGCTCCCAACGCATCCTCTTTGGTCACGCGTCCATCCTTGCCCGTTCCGG
>Ga0169931_10005171_pt1 | contig 19964 bp, 15 predicted proteins | sample Kivu_15m_20L_FD_129675 | JGI IMG/M metagenome (GOLD analysis project Ga0169931, IMG submission 129675) | Freshwater microbial communities from Lake Kivu, Western Province, Rwanda to study Microbial Dark Matter (Phase II) - Kivu_15m_20L... | ecosystem: Environmental > Aquatic > Freshwater > Lake... | reverse complement strand
TGTATTCACTTAGGAAGAGTTAGGGATAGCACAGAGACTCAAAGATATTACCATACATGGAATAGTGGTGTTTATCTTACGTCTGCAGAACATACAGTAAATGCTCATACATTTACAATGTCTAGTTGGGGCGCAGGTGTAGAACGAAATTTTACTTATGAGTGGGCTAGACATCCAGGAGCAAATTCCGGATACATATATCAAAGATATGTAGCAATTACAGAGGTTCAAACTTAATGCCAAACTTAACAGATATTATAGTTCCTTCAGGATCAATAACAGCATCGAAAATAGCGGATAGTGCTATTTCAACAGCAAAAATTACAGATAATAATCTTGATTGGAATAAAGTTTCATCTTCGGCTAATTTAAGTAGTATTGCTGTAAAATTTCCAGCATATAAATTAATTAATATTCAAGATTGTTATGATTTCCAAGAAGCAAGCCCATGTAGTGAAAGCTATAATGGTGGCGCTTACGCTGATACATGGAATACTGTGAGAAGTTTTACCTACACACCAAAGCGTAGTGATACAAGGGTACATTTTGTTAGTACAATGGCATTTTATCACAGTGGATCAAGTTGGGGCGCAACTATCCATAGAAGTAGAGTTTTAAACGGTGCAGGCAGTCAAATATTTTATCAAGAATGGACTAAAGGTTCATATAATGGATCTTATGTCAACACGCATAATGATAGTATAGCAGAATGGACTGTTAATAGTTGGGGAACAACTAGTCAAACATTCAGTTTTCAATGGAATCCACATTCAGGAAATGCAAACAATATAATATATTATCATAACATTCGTGCTTATGAATTTATGGATGATGGATTTACTAAGGGAAGGTATGATAATGGAACATATCCTCATGACGGAATATACATTCAAACAACTACTGTAAGAGCAAATTCTTCTGGTGGTGTTGGTTCAGCTGCATCAGACGGCACATGGGACTCTGCTAGTGGGTTTGCTTGGCATGCTGGACATGCCGGAGTAAGTGCCTTTCCAGCATATTGCGCAATTTATTTTGGAGATGCTTATCCTACAGGAGTAGCACTTAATCATCTACGTTTAAGTTTACACAGCAATGGTTTTGGAGACTTTTTATTTCAAGGTTCAAATGATTCTGGCAAAGCCGCAGGATTTTATAATAACGGCACTTGGACTACACTTTTATCTGCCAATGGTTATGGATATGATAGTAACATAAATGATAAAGCTAAAGTAGACTTTCCGTTTTTTAACGATACTAGATATAAAGCATATAGAATTAGAATCAATAATATAGTCAACAGAGACGACACTGCTTCTGGAGGCACCTACGGCGGTTGGGCCTGTTACGGCTGGCAATTAAATAGGGTTTAAAAATGCCAACATTAAAAGAAATAGTATTACCTAATAACATTATTACTAGCGATAAAATAGCCAGTAACACTATTACGGCAACAAAATTTGCTAATAATGCTGTTACAAGTGATAAATTAGCAAATATAAATTTAACATCTGGACAGCGATTGCCACAAGGACATGTAATAAATGTTCAAGAGCTTGCCAGTATGGGAAATACTGATTGGTATACCAGTTGGGGTAATTTAAGTTATACTTATACTGCTGTTCGTAGTTTTAGTTATACTCCTTTAAGGAGTGATAGTACTATATTTTTTGAACACTATTATACTTTTCACCATACTAGAAACGACAGTCAATGGGTTATTCATCTAGGAAAAGTTCGTGACGATACATTAGGAACATTTATTGCCGGACACTGTTGGCACGGTGGAAGTCAGCCATCACAATATTCGCATTCGTCTGCACAGCATTTTTGGAAATATGCGAGTTGGGGAACTACAAGTAGAACCTTTACTTACTACTGGGCACCACATCCAGGAATAACTAATAATTATTACGGTAGTCACATGATAATGTGTTACGAAGTTACACCATAAAAGGAAAGATTAAAAATGTTTAATAGACCACTTAGCGCAGGCCCAACATTAGCAGATGCTATTACTGCTTTAGTACCAATGGCAAAATGGCAATGTATTGGCGCCCTTACATATGAGAACCTACAATGGGACGACGAACGTCCAAAACCATCCAAAGGAGCATTACAAGATAAACTTGATGAGCTTAACTCAGAATGGGTAAAAACAGAATATCAACGATTACGCTTTGAGCAATATCCCAATATTTTCAAACAATTAGAAGCACTATGGGACGCAATGGACGCGGGCGAAATTCCTAAAGCAAATAAATTTTATAATATGATTAAGGAAGTTAAGGAAAAATTTCCTAAAGAATAAAAATCTTGCATAAGTAAAAGATGCAAATTTTTGACCTTTACCCAACTCCAGTAGGAGTATTTTCTTGCTCAAATCATTCCTACTATAAGGATTTAACGTTTCAATTAATAAATGGTGATAACTCTAGAATTGATACATTAGAGCAAGTATACAGAGATGAAAACAATAATGTTTTAAAATTTGTAGACGAATTTCATCCTCTTAAAAAACACATTGAAAATTTATGTAAAACTTTTAATGAGTCTACATACGCTTATAATTGTGACGAATGGATATTAGTTAACAGTTGGATCAATTTACATGATTCTGTAAAAAACTTTCATACACATGCTAACAGTTTTTACAGTGGGACTTATTATGTAAATTTAAAAGAGCATGAGCATAGTAGAATTTCTTTTTTAAAAACTGAACCAGAAAAATCAGCACCTTTTATAGAGATAGAAAAAAGAAAACAAACCAAATATAATGCCCATGTTGTAGAATTTAAGAATTATCAAGAAGGCGATATTCTTATATGGCGTAGTGAGTTACAGCATGGGGTTCCTCCTAGATTAGACGTTGATAATGCCGCACAAAAGAATAGAATTACATTGGCCTTTAATCTAGTACCAAAAGAAATATTCTGGGGTGCTTACGGATTCAAAATACAAGCTGAATAAATATACTATCAAAGGATAGTGTATGCCAAAGACTCGAGTAAAATCAGGGCAGTTAGCCGCTAGATTACAATTTTCAGGTAATCAAGGGATAGTTTTTCCCGTAGGCGGCACTGCCAACAGACCCCCAAATCCACTTGCAGGCGAAGTCCGTTATAATACGGATTTAAATGTCTTTGAAGGTTACACCGGCACTGCATGGGGAACGATTGGTCCTTATCCTTTTGCCACAGTTGAATATTTTACAGGCGATGGGTCGTCAGCTGCCTTCAACTTGGCTAACACACCTACAAATCCAGATTTTTTAATCGTATCTATTAACGGTGTTACAATGCGTTATGGTTTAGATTTTGATCTAGACTTGCCAAATAGAATACGTTTTATTAACACTGATGACAGCAGTGATAATCCACCTTTAGAAAATGCTGAAATTACCATAAGAACATTTCAGCCTATTACCAGCGCCAGCATACCAGCAGGCAGTATTACTACTAATGAATTAGCCACTACTGGTAAATCTGTTGGCACTATACAAGTTTTAGGCACTGACAGTGGCGGCGATCTCGCATTTTATAACTTTCCAGAAACAAATCTAGTCGTTGGTGGCGACCTAGAAGGCAGAGCAGACAATGCACAAATCAAAGCCAACACTATTGGTATTAGAGAATTAAAAGTCAGTGACGGACAAATTGGGCAAGTATTGGCCACAGACGGTCAAGGAAATTTGAGTTTTATCACTGCAAGTGGTGGCAGCGGTGGAGGCGGAGATGCTAGTAGCTTTTTTGATCTAAGTGGTGTTATTGGCTTAGGACAGATCAGTGATAATTTTATCACACAGGACAAGTTAAGCATAATAGGCACAGCAACTAACGGATATGTGTTAACTACTAACGGTGCAAATTTAACATGGAGTCCATTAGTTACCAGTAATATTACCAGTGGAGCCGCAGGTAAAATTGCCTTTTATCCAAGTGCAGGAACCACTATTGATGACATATCTGCACTAACTTGGAACAGTAACAGTTCTAGATTAGAAAATACTGGAACATTTTACGCCACCGGTCAAAAAAATTACATGCGATTCCATTGGGATACACTGGCCGATTTAACATCAGAAGTTAGTCCAGTAACTTGGCATGGTATGATTGCTCACGCTCATGACACAGGTAAAGTTTATTACGCTCACGCTGCTCAATGGGTACCGCTGGCCAGTGAAAGTGCATTACCAAATACTTTTAGCACCATAGCAGTGGCTGGTCAAAACGGTGTTGTAGCGGATTCAACTAGTGATACATTAACTCTAGTAGCAGGGTCAAATGTAACTATTACCACTAACGACACCACAGATACAATTACTATCAGTGCATCTGCCGCATCAAACACATTTAGTTCCATAGCAGTAGCAGGGCAGAACACAGTAGCAGCCGACTCAACTGCTGATACATTAACACTAGTAGCCGGCACTGGTATCAGTATTACAACTAACTCAGGAACTGACACTGTAACAATTATCAATACTGGATCAGCACCTAATACGTTTGGATTCATAGCAGTAGCAGGTCAAAACACAGTGGCAGCAGATTCAACTACTGATACACTGACTTTGGCTGCTGGTTCAGGAATGACTATTACTACTGATTCTGTAACTGACACTGTAACAATTACCAACAGTAGACCAGTGTTTACCAGCGTTGCAGGTGATACTGGCACAAGAAATGCATCCACAACATCTGACACACTAACAGTTACAGGCGGCACTGACATTGTAACTAGCATTGTCAACGGAGCATTAGTTATTGACTATAATGGCACACAAGGTGTGTCTAATGCTTTCAATACTGTAGCTGTAACAGGTCAGTCAAATGTCGTAGCATCTGGTAATGCTACATTAAACTTTGTTGCTGGCGCAAACGTAACTATTACAACTAATCCTGCAACAAATAGTGTTCAAATTAGTGCCGCAGGTGCAGGCGGCGGTGGCGGTGTTGCTTCAGGAACTGCCAGCCATTTGGCATTTTATGCTACTACTGGTTCTACAGTCAGCGGCACTGGATCAAATTTAACTTGGAACAGTAGCACCAATACATTAACGGTGGCAAATCTTGCAGTTACTGGGACAATTGGTAACATAACTACGGGCACTATCAGCTCTGGCAATATTACAAGTAGCGGTACAATAACTGCCAATGCAATTCAAAGTAGTGGCGTTGGAACACCAACATTTACCAGCGGTAATGATATTGTTTTTGCACCTACTGGTGTAGTCAGCGTAAGCAATAAAAAGATTTCAAACTTAGCAACACCAACATCTAACAGTGATGCAGCCACAAAGGCATATGTTGACACTACTGTAGCCGCAGCCGCAGATGCTAACACAACTTATACTATTTCTGCAGAAACAAATGCCAGTGGTGCAGATCTAAGATTAACTGGCTCAGACGCTAGTACTGATAATGTAACTATTGCGGCTGGAACAAATGTAACTGTAACAAGAACTAATGCAAACACAATAACTATCGCCAGTACCGCAGGCGGAGCAAGTAATTTAGATGGACTGTCTGATGTAACTATTAATCTTGGTAGTATTACTGCTGGTCACATACTTTATTATAACGGCAGTCAGTGGGTAAACTTTGATCAAGGTTCTCCAGCAAGAACTATTGATAGATTATGGCCATCTGCACAAGAATTTGTAGTTACTAACACTGGATCTACAGCATATTTGTTAACTGGAACTACTGGCAATAACCCAACAATTTATTTCTGGAACGGGCACACATATGCCTTTAAACTAGTAGGTATCAGTAGTCATCCATTCTTAATACAAACAGCCGCAGGTTCAAACTATGATACTGGCTTAACGCATGTGGCCTTAGATGGTACAATTAGCACAGGATCAGCAGCCCAGGGCAAAACTTCTGGAACATTATATTGGCAAGTGCCAAATACTATTAACGGAAATTATAGATACATTTGTTCTATTCATCCTAACATGGTAGGAACAATAACAATTAAAGATATGGCGTCACAATAATGAGCACTGAAGACATTAACAAAGCAGTTGTAACGCTGAAAAAAGGCGTTGATATAGATGCATTTATTGAAGATATGGTCAGCGGATCTAATCATAATCAATGGATGCCTAATCGCAGAGTTGAACTTTACAACGAAAAAATCGACAGTAAACGAAATGTAGACTTTGTTCTAACACGCAACGAAGCTGAACACTTAAAAAATGATCCTAGAATTGTTGATGTTCGTTGGGGCACTAAAGTAGAAAACGGTCTTATACTTAAAAAATTAGCTGTTGATTCTAGCAGAACTTACAGCAAAACTTCAACACAAAACAACGCTCATTATAATTGGGCTATCCCAGCAGTTTCAAATTCGTCAAATCCATTTGTAACAACATCTTTGAGTTTTGCTCAACAGTATACATTAACTGGATCAAATGTAGATGTTGTTATACAAGACAGTGGTATAGATGTAAACCATCCAGAGTGGTTAAATCCAGCTGGATCTAGTTCAAGACTACAGCAAATAAATTGGCCTTCGGCAGCTAATTTAAGCGGCACTTATACACAAGATGCCAATCACTATACAGACAGTGATGGACACGGTACACACGTAGCAGGCACTGTTGCAGGAAGACTATACGGTTGGGCTAAAGATGCTAACATCTATGCTATAACTATTATTGATAATGCGGCTGCTTATGGTGTTAGTGCCAGCTTCAACTTGATCAGAGGGTGGCATAATGCAAAAACCAGCGGCAATCCAACTGTTGTAAACATGAGTTGGGGATATTTTTCTTACTATGAAAATATCACTGGCGGTAATTATCGTGGAACAGTTTGGGCTGGTAACGGAGTAAACAGTGCATATGGCATGCTGGCCAGTGCTTATAATTATAACTCTATTGACGACTTATATTATCATCCAGCCAGGGTAAGTTCTGTTGATGCAGACATTGAAGATTGTATTGATGACGGTGTAATACTGGTGGCAGCAGCCGGAAATGATGCACACAAAATGGATGTTTCTGAAGGTACAGATTACAATAATCGTTATTTTAGCAGTACTAATGGTACTGTTTATTATCACAGAGGATCAACACCTAATGGACCAACTGGAGTTATCAGTGTAGGTAGTATTGGGGTCAGTCTTACTGAACAAAAAAATGAATTCAGCGTGTGTGGACCAGGAGTGCATGTTTATGCTCCCGGTGAAAGTATTCAAAGTGCTATGCCAGTAGGTGCCGCATTAAGTGCCGACGCAGTCAATTATCCACTAAATGCTAGTTTTAGAGCTAAAAAAATCAGTGGCACAAGTATGGCCAGTCCACAAGTTTGTGGAGTTTTGGCCTGTTTGTTAGAAGCAAGACCTTGGTATACTGCCGCAGATGCAGTTCAATGGATAGCAGAAAGTGCTACTACGTCAAGACTAACAAATTCTGGCGGATCCTACACAGATTTTACCAGTTTACAAGGTGGCCCTAATAGGTACCTTTATCAACCATTTAATACCAGTACAGTTTTCTCGTTAACAAACGGTTTAGCTATTGGATATGGATAAATACTGATGGAGAACTGAAAAATGACTAGTAATGCGCGAATCATAGCTGACGGGGGCGGCGGTGGAGGCGGTGGAGGCGGAGAATACGCTGGAACTGTTAACGATGCATACCATGCTGTCAAAGTTGACGATGATGGTATGCTAATTTATACTCGTGTAGAATTCAATGACGCTACTGAAACTGTAATTAACAACAATGTTGATTATGAATGGAAGGGCGTTCAAGACAACTATAATAATTATGACCCAGTAACTGGTTTACCTAGATCTGATTATTATGATCAATATAGATTTTCCGGACGTAAAGAAACGTATTTTATAGATGATAATGGTGATTTGATTGTGAGATTTGATAAATCTTACACATACACCGGCCCAAAATAAATAGAAATATTAAGGACAGAAGATGGCAGATTTTAACCTTGGTAGGATTAAATTTAAGTGGAAAGGCACATGGGTTACAGCCACTGCCTACGTTAAGGATGACGTAGTTTTCCATGGCGGTTCAGCATATGTGGCAAAAATAAACCACTCAAGCACATCGTTTGAAACTGATCTAGCCGCAGCTAAATTAGAACTCATGACCGAGGGTGTAGAATACCTTGGAGCGTGGGCACCAAACACTGTCTACAAGAGAAATCAATTATTCAACTATAACGGTACAGTATACAGAGTACAAACTGGTTATACCAGCACTAGTCAATTTTTAAGCACAAACGCAAACATTGAAGTTTATGTAGCAGGTCAAAAATATGTAGGAGCATTTACTGATAATAGTTATTATGAGCCAGGTGATGTATTAAGTTACGGTAACAGTGCCTACATCTGTATAGCTCATGCACATGATCAAAGTATTTTAGACACTGCATTTTTTAACCTATTAGTTCCAGGAAGTAAATTTGAAGGCACATATAATGGTGCCACAGCCTATCAATATCAAGACATTGTTAGATATGGCGGATTTTTATACATAGCCAAAGGCGACACCACTGGAAACTTGCCAACAAATACCACATATTGGAGTGTGTTAGTTGAAGGATTCCTAGATCGTGGCAGTTTTAATATTGGTACATTGTACCTACCAGGCGACATTGTTGCTTGGGGTTCAAGAAAATACAAAGTTAAAGGCAGTGTTGCCAGCGTAACAGGTCAAAAACCATCTAATACCACATACTGGGAAGTATACGCATACGCCAATCAATATCGTAGCGCATATGCCGCAGGCACACAATATTATCCAGGCGACATTATACTATACGGTGGTAGACTTTATGAAACATTAACTGATCCATTAGGTGTGGATCCTACATACACTGCAACTTGGACCACTTACTTGCCAGGGTTAAAGTGGCAAGGTATTTACAGTTCAGGCGCAACATATAAAGTTGACGAAGTTGTTGAATATCAAGGTTCTAGCTATGTTTGTATTCAACAGAGCACAAACAATCAACCAAACATTTCAGGTGCATACTGGAATCTAGTAGCACAAGGCAGTCCCGACACTGTTACAACTACTCGTGGTGACCTTATTGTTAGAGGTGCAGTAGCTAATCAAAGATTAGCTGTTGGCCCTGCAGGATCATTCTTAATCAGTGATGGTACTGATGTTAAATGGGGTATGCAGGCTCCTGAAGCAACATTCTACGTTGCTTTAACCGGCAATAATAGTAATGATGGTCGTACACCTGCTACAGCGTGGCGCACAATTCAACATGCAGCCACACAAACATTTAACTATTTCACAACAAATGCAAATCCTTGCAGTATCAGTGTGTTTTCAGGTATCTACGAAGAACTTTGCCCAATTAAATTAGGCAAACATGTGGTTTTAGAAGGCATGGGCGGTCTTGGATCTGTATGGGTGGAACCAGATTCAACAACAGATAAAGGTTATGGCGTAGGTAAATCCAAAGACGGATCTACAAATAATGCTAACAGTGAAGTGTTCCAAATGAATAACGGAGTACGTTTACGTAATATTGTTTTTAGTAACTTTAGCACAGGCGCAGTACTAGCATGTTTAGATCCAGGTACTGGACCAAATGACAGCAGTGTGTGGATTACTACACAATCACCATATGTACAAAACTGTACTAACCTAAGTGCAAACTGTACAGGTATGAAAGTTGATGGATTACTACACAACGGTGGTTATAAGTCAATGGTGGCCAATGACTGGACACAGATCAATAGCGACGGTATTGGTATTCATGTATTAAATGATGGACGTAGTGAATTAGTTTCTGTATTCACATACTACTGTAATATTGGTTATCTTGCAGAAAGCGGTGGTAAAATTCGTGCCCTAGTTGGTAACAACAGCTATGGTGAATACGGTTCTGTAGCTAGAGGCTATAGCCAAAACGAAACCCCATTAAAAGGTAACTTGCAATTAGAGTCTGATACTATTGATTCTATTGTTACTATTACCAATGACGTAACAATCAATAACAGTTACAAAGATGATGACGGTAATATTTGGCTAGCAGGATATACAAATCCAAACTTAGCATCAGGTATACCTGGATTAACCGATGGCGCCAGCTATATGTTTGTTACAGGTGTTACTGCTGGCGGCGCATTAATCTTTCAAAGTATTATTGGTGGTGCAGGTGACGAAAACAAACCAGGCTACTTAAATGCAATTTTAGAACTAGACGGCGCATTATACGTAGTTGGTTCTGTTACAGACAGCGGACAAAAGGGCTTTATTGCTAAACTAAACAAGACTGGTACTATACAATTTGAAAAAACTGTTGCAGAATATTCAGCATTTACCAGTTTAACCACTGACTTCAGTCAAATTTATGTAGCAGGTAACAAAGCAGGCGGCGGCGCAGGTGTATTAGAACACAGTGTTGCGGGGGTCATTGACTGGAACAGCTTTATCAGTTACAACGACAGCTCTTTAGCCACATTATCTGATCCAAAAATTGTTCACGCAAGCCAGCCAACATCAAGTACTGACACATATACCAGTGCTGGCGATGCAAATGCAGCCGGTAAATTATGGGTAGCATGTAACGACACAACAAATGATCGTGTAGTGTTAGTGGGTATATCTACTTCAGGTAGCTATTACAAATCATATCATTATCCTAACATTAGAGTAAATGCGTTTAACATAGATCGTGGGTCAGGTGATGGCATTTACTTTGTGTTAGCTGGATATGATCTAAACGGATCTACTAAAAATGCATACGTGGCTAGACTAACAGTAGCTGGTAACGTAGCATGGCAATTAGTTGACGATAGCGCAACAATTGACACAGAATATTTTGGCGTTCTTCCTCAAGGTAATTCCGTATATGTTTCTGGATGGAAAGAAACATCAAATGGTTCAGGTGTAAATGTTGGATTATTAAGAAGACTTACTTCTAATGGTACTGTAACATGGGCTAGAACACTAGCTGATGCAGGTACTAGTGTTGGATTTAGAGCAGTACACTTAGACGGTGTTAACGTTATTGCCACAGGTTATGGCACAGGTGACGATATTGTTATTCTCAATGTACAAAGAGATTTAACTAACGGTATTGGTACTGTTAATTCAGGTACTTGGACTTTTAGTAACTATGCCACAACTCCGTCTAGCACCACAATTACAACAAAAGCAGTTGAAGGTGCATATGTCTATGCATCAAGTGCCACACTAAACGCAGCCACTTATACTTCTAACGTAACTGCTGTATATACTGCGGCCAGTAACGCAACAAGAGCGGGTTTTGCTGGCGTTGGTAGAGGCATTAATTTTGAAGTTAAGGGACTATTGCGTAAGCCTAAAGAAGGTTCTGTTGTTCATATCACAGGCGACAATGACACATACTTCTGTGTAGGTGTAGCTAACTTTGTTGAGCCAACTAGAACCAGCGGTAATAATCCAAATTCAAGAGTATTACTAGCTTCTAATAAAGATTTCTTAAAAGCAGAAGTTATTGCTTACATAAATGCAACGTATCCAGCACTAACATATGATCAAGCACTGTGCGCAAGGGATGTTGGATTAATTGTAGATGCATTAGGTGACGACTTAAATTATAACAGTAATGCAAGTAGTATTGATGCAGGCTATGCATATTACAACAATGCAAGTAGCTTATATGCAATTACTACACAAAAAACTGAAACGTTGGCTGCTATCACATATTTAAAAACTATTGTTGATAACGTATTAAAAAATACAACCCCAGCAACTGTAAGAAGTGCAGTGCCACAATATAAAAATCTTGGATTGAGTTATGAAGCTACTAGTGATACTAGATGTGCAAGTAACTTGGATGAAGTTTATAATATTATTAACCTTGGTGTCGATGCAGCCTCAGAAAAAGTTGGCTTAGGCACATGCGAAATTGCATTAGATCCACCTATCCCAAGTAACAAAGTTCCAAACGACAATCAGCCGTTGGTCTTTAGAGAAGCATTTAGTCAAGTACGTATGACTGGACATGACTTCTTAGATGTAGGTACTGGTGGTTTTGCTGATACTAATTATCCAGTAATTATTCAAGAAGATTATACACAAGCACCCGATCAAGAACGTGAAGTCTTAGCTGAAAACGGCGGACGTGTGTTCTATGTAACCACTGATCAAGATGGTAACTTTAGAGTTGGAGATTACTTTAAAGTTGAACAGGCCACTGGTCGTGCTACACTAAGCTCAGAAGAGTTTGATCTAAGCGGTCTTAACGAACTGCAACTTGGTAGTATTAAGGCTGGTAAACAAGGTGCTACTGTTAACGAATTTAGTACTGATCCAGAAATGGCTGATAACAGCGACACTGCTGTACCTACTGAAAAAGCAGTTAGAGGCTTTATCAAAGGCGGCTTTATGGGCACTGATGCTATTTGGGTTCCATCAGGCACTACAGCGCAACGTCCAGTAAGTCCACAAGAAGGTATGGTGCGTTTTAACACCACACTAAACACGCTAGAGTTTTATGATGGCGTAACATGGAGTGCTGGTGGCGGTGGCGGTATTATTGTAGCAAGTGTAAGCCCTAGCATTATTGATCCAAATATAAACAGCACACTGACAATTTTAGGCGATAAGTTTACTAACCCAACAACAGTAAGTATTGGTGGTGTTGCTATCCCATCAGGATCAGTGACTTATGTGTCAGCTAATAGATTAACTGTAAACACAGGAACTACTGTATTAACTAGTGTGAGTTCTGGTCTAGTTGATTTAACATTGACTGGAGCAAACGGCCAAAGTGCAACATATCCAGAATATATTAGAATTAATAGAACACCTACATTTACAACCAGTGCTACGTTGAGTAACGTACAGGAAGGTTCTGCATTCAACGTAACAATTTCTACAACTGACGTTGAAGGTCATACAAAAACTTATAGTTTAGTAAGTGACCCTAATAATTTGTTTACAGCGAACGGCGGTCCATTTACTCTAAATGCCAGTACTGGTCAAATTACTGGTACTACACCGTTAGTAGCCAGTGACAGTGCAAGATCATTTACCTTAAGAATTACTGACCAATATGAATTGTTTAATGATCGAACATTTACATTTACAATTTTAAACAACACAGCACCAACAGTGACCAGTCCAACAGCAGGTCAAAACTTTGGTGACTTTGGAACCACTGTAGATAGTACATATACGGCTGGCGTTAATATTGCATTTACAGCTAGTGATGCTGAAGGTAATACATTGACATATTCAATAGCACCAAGCGGTGATCCTGCGGCATTGTTTAGTAATGGATTGTCATTAAACACATCAACAGGTAATATTACTGGAACAATTACACACGGTTGGTTAAACAAGGCCTATACAAGAACTGGTTCAGTTACTATACGTGTTACTGACAATGCTACAAACTCATTGTTTACTGATAGACAATTTAACATTGCCGCACGTTGCACGTGGAGATACAGAGTATTGTACAGTCGTGGTTATATGGGCGGCGGTTATAGAAACAGCGTGCCTTGGCAGAACGTAAATAGAACTGAACATAGCACTGACACAAGTAGTAACCTAGGCGATATCATGGCTAGACAAGGTTCTTACTCAGACGGTACATTCAGTGATAACACATTCTTCATGTTTGGTCTACAAAACGCATACGACGGCAAAGATACATTTAGCTGGAGTATGAATATGAACACCGATTCTAGCAAGGCAACATTTAACATGAGTATTAGCAGAAATGACCTTGCAGCAGTACCATATGATACAGTGCGTGGTTATATCACAGGTGGTGACAGCAATAGTGCTTATGACAGAATTGATTTTGCTACTGAAAATATGCTGTCAACACTTGCTGGCGGCTTAGGTGTTGATTATGTTGGCGGTGCTTGGAACGATACAAAGGGTTATTTCTGGAACGGCACACAGATTAGATTAACGTTCTCAACTGAAAGTTCTGCAAGTATTTTCTCAACTAGAGGAACACACAGTAAAGGATGGGCAAGTAAGTATGGTCATTACTATATTGGGCCACCCAATGACGCATCCAATTTGGCCAAAGTCAGTTACTCTACTGAAACTGTAGTTAGCACGTTAGGCAATTACCCAAATACACAGACACAAGGTGAACATAACACAGAAATTGGACAAGATAACGTCTACTCTATTGGTATGTGGAACGGTGTCAGTTCACAAGTTAACGACAGTTGGAAACTTGCGCTAAGTAATGATACATATTCGTTCGGGGTCAACGGCCATGCAACTTTACAGCCAAAAGGCAAAGACGGCTGTAGCTCAGGCGGTTGTGCGACATTCGGTTAAAAGAGGATTAAGATGCTAATTTATTACAGAGGCAAAGAGCAATTAAACGGTTATGTACAGACCAAACAGATTTTCCAGGGTGGTTACATCGCTGAAATTTTATCAAACTCAGAAGAGTTTGTAGAATGGAGCGCATTTGATTGGGTCCGTACATTGGATTCTGATCGTCCAAACTTTTTAATTGCTAACTACGGAAAACAAAAACTTGAATACTGGCAAAGTGAGACAGGTGAAACAACATCAACTAAGAGACCACCAGTTGATGAACACGGCGTTGCTTGGCAAAAAATCAAGAGAGAGTTTACACCAGAAGAGCACAGTGAGTTATTAGCATTCGAAAAAACTGTTTTAGAAGGTATTTTAGTTAGTATTTTCAAAACTAGATCAGTTCAAAGAAACATTTTTCCTATAGATTTTGAGCAGCAGACTTGGCATATTCAAGAGCAAGAAGCTCGCGAATACAGAGCAACTGGGTCTGCAGGCACACTAATCAGCGAACTTGCCGATGCACGTGGGGTCAGCGTAGCAGTTATGGCTGACAAAATCATAGAAAAATCAGAGGAATATAAGAAATCCGCAGGTAAACTTCTAGGAATGTTCCAACGCCATAGAGCAACTATACGTGGTTTTGACAAGTTACCCGATCTAAGACAGTGGCGTACAGATCACCTGGGTTGGAATATCCCCGCCGAAAACCGACCATTGGATGAGTACATCCCAGATCCACTGGCAAAATATCAAAAAAATATCTAAACCTAACTAGCCTGCTGTGATGGGTATATAAATATCCAGGAGGTATTGTATGTCCATCACAGATAAAGACATTATTGATTACGGTCAAAGTAAGCTATTCGCATATAGTAGCTATCAAATTCAAAACTATGTGATCAATACTGGCATCACAGATCACAGAAAAACACGTCAAGCATTGTTGGAAATTGAACAGAGAACCAACTCTCTGATAGACAATGACTTTCTTATTCGCAAGCACGAAGCAAATATTGCCATTAAAAAAGAAGAAATGGCAGCTGAGCCCAGCGAACCAAAAAAACAGTTAATTCAAGTTGAAATTGAAGAACTTGAATTTGCACTTAAAAAATGTTATGCTAGAAGAACAGCACTGGAAGATGAACGCACTGTATTTTTAAACTTTGTCAAGCATCATATCAAAACTAAAGAAGATCTAGAAAAAGTCTACAACGATCCAGAAGAAGATCGTCAATACTGGATTTCTAGGATGAGCAAACAGGCAGCTATTGACCTTCTTTCTTATGGCAAAGTTTCGTCTGGAAATATGGAAAGCATTATACAGATGCCTGTAGAAGATCAAGTACAAACATTAGCAGGGGCTATTGAATTTAATAAAAAGATGGAAACTGGGTTACTGGCACTACAGCGCAAAGTTGAAACACAGCTATTAGAAGATATGAAAACTAATATGAATCCAGAATTAATACCTAATTTAGAAAAAACAGTCAAACCATATGACACGAAAAATCTTCTCGGTACCACTGAACCCAAAACTTGAATTAGACACGTTTGAAAATGAGTTTTTGCCTTGGCTAGACCAACACAAAGACTACATTTATGATGTGTATTTTACCTGCAGACTAGCACCGTTTGATCAAGATGCTATGGGTGATGTGTTTAGGCGAGGCGACTGGCGTGCCCTTGTAAACAATGCAATGGTAATTCAGGAAGTATTAAACATACCCTTGTCAGCCACATTCAATAATTACTCAATCGCCCCTACAACTAAAAATTTACAAACGTTTGTAGAATCTTTTAGACCGTTGTACGAGTCCGGAATTAGAACGGTTACTATACCACATACTATTTGGATGTTGCAGGGCGTAATACAACGAGAATTTCCTGAGCTAAAAGTTAAAAATACAATACTGCGCAACGTACAAAGACCAAATGAACTAGTAAAGTTAGCAGAAGCTGGATTTTATTACGTTAATTTAGACAGAGATTTAATGAGAGATCATAATCGTTTGTTAGAGATCAAACGTGCAAAAGAATATATTAGAAAAAACATACGCAGTGATTTCACAGTAAGTTTATTAGCCAACGAAGGTTGCTGGGGAAACTGCCCAGTTCAAGACGAACACTTTGAATTTAATTTCACAAGACAGGATTTCGAAGATCCAACATTTTTTGCCGATCCGATCAGCAAACCTACATGTCCTAGGTGGGACAGTATAGATCCTGCAGGTCCTTTAAAAGTAGCAAACTTCCCGCCCTGGAAAAAAGATTGGGACGAATTCATTGATGATCTTGGTATTGATGTTATTAAGATGCATGGCCGCGAGCATGAAGCAAGATTAAAAGAAACTATGCGAATTATTTCTAGATATGCCAACGGAGAAGAAATATTATTTGACGATTTCAACGAATATATTCAAGATGCAAATTTAGAAAACAAACCCATTAAAGTATGGCGGGAAAAAATAAAAAACTGCGGATTTAACTGCTGGGACTGTCATTACTGTGAAGATGTTGTAGCGAATAAACAGAAAAACAAATGGGTCACAAAAATCGATCAAGCAGTTGGCGCTGCTATTGAATTAAAAAGTAAAGTAACAAATGTTTCTTTATCTATTCCCGGACTGACTAGTGCAAAAGTTAAACACTTCTTGAATAATTTATGTGATCTAGAAGATGTTAGATTATTAGAAGTCGGCAGCTATAGAGGTAGCACATTCTGCGCTTCGTTAGAAAATAATGCAATTAAGGCAGTGAGTATCGACAACTGGAGCACCCCGGCAATAAATCCTGCAAGAGATGTTGAGGGCTGGACCGGTACTGACGACCCACTCAATGATTTCAAACAAAATATACAGAAAGTACTTGGGCAAAATCAAGTAATGGGATTTAACGAGGATATTAATAAATTTGACGTAGCAAAGATACCATTTAAATTTAATGTTGTATTTTACGATGGCGATCATACCTACGAAAGTACCAGCAATTTCTTAAAAAAATTCAGCCCAGTTTTTGAAGAAACGTTTGTTCTAGTTATGGACGACTGGAATTGGCATCAGATCAAATCAGCTACTGAAGACTGGGCCAAAGAAAACACTAGAACAATTTATAAAAAAGAAATACAGACATCGGGCGAAGATCCAGATGATTTTTGGAATGGATTGGGTATTTTTGTATTGAGAAAAGATAGAGAACATATAACATGAATCAACAGATAAGACATATAATGATTGTGGGTGGTGGCACTAGTGGATGGTTAGTGGCTGCATACTTAAAAAATAACCTACCACCACAGGTAAAATTAAGTTTAATAGAAAGTACAAAAATTGGCCCTATAGGTGTTGGCGAGGGTACACAACCTTTTACCATGCAGTTTTTACGAGAAGCAGGTATTACTCCAGAAATGTGGATGAAAGATGCTAGTGCAACCTATAAATTAGGAGTTGAATTTGTGGGGTGGCACGATCGTCCTTACTTTGTTGACAACGATACTTACGAAACATTTGTTATAGGTCCTAACACTACAACAATGCCATACTGGGCAGACAAAGGAACTAATCAATTCTTTGATTGGTTGCCGTCTTATAGACTTGCTAAAGAAAATAAAAGTCCTAAAATGAGTTCAGAGTTGGATCATACACCTGGACTAGTAAGCCCTAGTTGGGACGCTGTACATTTTAATGCATTTAGGATTGGCGACACACTGCGTCAAATGTTAAAAAATAAAATAGATTATTACGATACAGAAATTGTTGAGGTAGATAAAAATGATCACGGTATTGAAAAACTACGAGACGTGACCGGCAAAGAATATATGGCTGATCTTTACATAGACTGTAGTGGATTTAAAAGTATTCTATTAGAACAAGGATTAGGTGAGCCGTTCATTGAATGTAACGATGTGTTGTTATGCAATCGTGCAGTGGCAATGCCCACACAGTATAAAAATAAAGAAACAGAAATGTTTCCTTATACCAGAGCAACAACAATGAATTACGGCTGGCGCTGGACTATACCTATCAGTGAAAGAGTTGGTAACGGGTATGTATACAGCGATCTTTTTATATCGCCTGAACAGGCTGAACTGGAGCTTAGACAATCACTGGGAGATTTTACTACACCAGTAAATCATTTGACTATGAAAATAGGCTATCATAAACAAATCGCCAAACAAAATGTTTTAGCAGTTGGGCTTAGTGCAGGATTTGTAGAACCACTTGAAGCTACAGGCATTACATTTACCACCAAAGCAGTGCATTTTCTAATGGAGGCACTGGTAAAGTCAAATGGTGTATGGGATCAGCAGTCTAGAAATCGTGTAAACAGTCAATTTGAAACTATGTTCAGTGAAATTGTTGATTTTATATTTTTACATTACAAATTGTCTAATAAAACCGGCACTGATTTTTGGCAGGCCTATAAAGAAATGCCCATGCCAGAAGCTGTGCAGAAACGATTAGAATTTTTCTCTACCGATTTCCCCAAACAAATGTTTATGAAAGATAACTTTCAGATGTTTCATACTGGGCAGTGGTTTGAAATGTTGTTAGGCAGCGGTTATTTTAAAGATAGATTCACAGTGCTAGATCCTAACTATGCAAAATATGCGGATATGTATATAGATTATCAGAAATATAAGACTGATCGAGTTTTAGAAATATTCCCAAATCACAGTAATTACATAGCTGGTTTATACGATAAATAATTACATGGCCACCAAATTCGTATCTAATCAAAGTTTTGAAATATTACCTGATGTTATTGCTGTAAGCGCACCAATTTTCAGCGAATATTGCAGGCTGTCTACTACTGTGCCTTTGCTAATGGCAATAGGTTCAAATCCAGATCCAAGAACTGGACAGCCCTATGTAATTCCAGCTAACACAATTTTAGACATTTACATTGAAAATAGAGGCGATAAAATAGGTTTGCTATTAATAGAGGACTTGGGTATTGACAGTACAGTTCAGCGTGGTCGTGCAAGTATAACTATTCTTGAGGTTGTATGATAAATTTATACGAAATTTTAGGCATAGATCCTAGAGCCACTTACCAAGAAGTTAGATATGCATATCGCATTAAGGCCATGCAATATCATCCAGATAGAATGGGCCCAAATGATGATTTTGACCGAGTTTTTAAAGCATATACTATTCTTATAGATCCTGACGCTAGATTCAAATACGATATTTTATTCAATTATTATCGAAGCCAAGACAGTGACAATGAAGGTGCAAAAGTACACACTGGCACTTACTACAAGGACATAGATCCTGCGCAATTTAAGGGTGTAAAATACCCATTTGGTGTTGTAGAAATATATAGCTAAATTCCGATAAATACTGCGGAGACGAAATTTCATGGCAAATATCCGCAGAATCACAGTAGGGCAAGCCCTAAGTTCAATCACAGCCTTCCACGGCTTTACAGTAGCAGCCAACGGTGATCTATTATATACTAAATTTGACGGTGGCGATCTAGACATTAGAGATGCGGATAATCTAGAGCAGTACATAATGTACGAAATTTCAACAGATGACTTCGTGTGGAAGATCAACGACCAAGGAGAATTGGTCGTAGAGTTCGAAACCGATGACTGATAAATACTCTAATAACGGGATCAGATAATGGGTATTTCAACGATTTCAATTGGTAAGGTAAAATTTAACTGGCGCGGAAACTGGGC
>Ga0169931_10005170_pt1 | contig 19968 bp, 10 predicted proteins | sample Kivu_15m_20L_FD_129675 | JGI IMG/M metagenome (GOLD analysis project Ga0169931, IMG submission 129675) | Freshwater microbial communities from Lake Kivu, Western Province, Rwanda to study Microbial Dark Matter (Phase II) - Kivu_15m_20L... | ecosystem: Environmental > Aquatic > Freshwater > Lake... | reverse complement strand
ATGGTAAAGAATTAAGGAGAAACTCAAAAATGGGCAAATAAAAAAGGTCAGATACGTAATAGAATCAAAGGAAGTCTAAAAAAAATAAAGAAAAAGCACAGTTGTCATTCAATGAGTGAGCACAGATCGCAAATGAAGCAACTGTACGGACAAAGCAGCTCTTAAGTAACATTTAAGTCATTTAGCTCAGCTAGAAAACGATTTAAGTGCCTTTCATAAAGTATAAGACTATAGATGTACCTAAGCAAAGACTAAAAAAGCTAGGACTATTGCTTCGTTGGTAGTGAACTGTGCATCCAATATTAGCATGCAAATTATTATGATTTTTATGATTAATCTACAAAGAGCACTGATTGAGTGTTATTCATAAACTGTATATTTAAACTAAGAAACATGATGCAACACTACGCCTCACCTAAATCCCCGGCTTCAGCCCTATAAGACTAATAAGCAGGCACACTAACCTAAGCCAGACAATAAAACAGCAAGTATTTTTGTGTTTAGCCACAGATTGAGAAAGTTGCTCAAATAGGCTCAAAGCAAGCGCGCAGTAGTCACCAAAGAATGTTCGCAACTAAACAGACAGATATAAACTTTGAGAGGAGAAAATGCATAATTAAAAGAAAGAGTTGGCTAGTAATAGCGACGTTTTTAAGGCTAGCGTTGCCGTTGGGAATAGCTGAAGTTTCTTAATCGTCAACTTTCATCATAAATGGAAGCTTTGAGATAGGAAAATGAGACTTTAGGGTAAAAACTAAGATACAGTGGCGAAGTACTTTAACGAAAGTACAGTCAATTGTAGGAAAAAACATACAAACAAATGTAACAATGCGGAAAAAGAATTAAGAAAACCATTCACTACTTGTAGACGCTTTCAGCTAAATAAATCCACAAGACCAAAGAGTACCATTATACTTATATAGAATTTTAAGCGAAAATCTTCGAAAAGCCCTTGAGTTACTGCGAGGTAGACTCGTATAATAAGCCAACTATGAAGGCTAAGTTTAGTAACTCATGAATCCTATTCGACTAATGCAGGAAGAAATCGCAGTAAAAAGCAGAGAAAGCAACGCTCTGAAGCAAGAGAATCTTCGTTTAGTGGAAGAAATGGGCAAATATAAGTAAATGTAGAGAGAACAGTTGCCTATGTTTAGATAGGCAGTTGAACGCCTTAAAAAAAGTTTGCTGCAAGTAAGGAGTCAACTCAGTTAAAACTAGTACGCTAGAATGCAAATGAAGAAGCAATATGAGTAAAAGATTAAGTAATGGTAACATAAGTATCAACAAGCATTCAAAGATTGCAGAAAATTACAACTTTAAAAGAATATTTATGAAAACAAATTACAAGATTTAGAAGCGTAAGTCTAAGAATAAAAGTAAAGATTGCAAGGCGAGAACAAAATGCTCAAAAGATTGTATGCCCACAACCAAGATGCAGCTTCTTCAAGGGTCAGTCAGAAAAGCAACTACAGTAGCAGTCAATAGCCGAGTAGACTGCATCAATAGAACATAAATACCCACAAATCTTACAGCAGAAAGCGCAGATAATAAGAAAACATTAACAAATAATATAGAGATATGCGCAAATACACCCAAAAAACACTTTAAAAGAAAGGAATAGGCAGAAATGCTTCAAGTAGTCAACTTAGAACTCTACAAATTGAACGTGAAAACGAGCTGAGCTAGTAAGAAATATAAAGAGATATGTATTCTGGATAAGAAGCCAGTATGTTGTCGCAATAAAATTTGAAGCAATAGATTTGCAGAATAGATCAAGAAATTATGGAAATACAGAAACATATCACTCAGGAATTATAAGTCTATCCGTGATTATATTACTCATTTAGTTTAAAAATATCAAATATTTTTAAAATAATATAAAAAATAGATTAATAAACTACACAATATCATACAAAAGAATGCGTTTCGGGTATCTGAAACCTAGAATTAAGTGAAATTTTAAAATCCGTATGTCCGGCTAGAGCCATCCATTGAAGAAAAGGCTAAAAAAGCTTCAATATAACTCTACTGCTAAAAATTGTCAGATTATTTAGCTAATATTTGAGAGCTAGTTTATGGATTCCTCTTTGAATAAATGAGTTGACATGAGCGCAAAGCAAACTAGCCCTTTGAGATTGAAGTAGCTATCTGTCTTCTTATTTTAATACAAACTACAGAAATACCATAAGTAGTGTGCAAAAATGCTAAAATTTTTACCATCTTACTTATTTGGCCAGTTACGATAAAAACTAAGTCAGAATAGCTCCCAAACTATCCTTATTTTCGTTTTCTGATCGCATTTTCAAAAAAACTCCGAATTAAATCAGCGAATTTAACTCACGAAGTCTTTCTTTTTTGAGCTGTTCCTAGGGCAAGGACTAAAGTCTACGAGCCACTCGCAGAACGCATTATCCAGCAGTCAAAGCTTTTGACTAACACTTTTCTTAGTGAAAATTAATAGATTCTATTGAAGAAATAGTATCTTTTGTGCAACATGCCTGCTCTTCTTTCTGCATGGAAGCTTGAATAGTTAAAGATTGATGATTTTCTTGATAAATATGCGTATTATTTTGCTTTTTTGGGTCAAACAGCGAATATCTATGTAAATGTGACAGATGATGTCTCATTACAGGTGGTCTGCCTCTAGGTTTAAACTTCTGAGCCGGTTTAACAATCATTCCAGGTGCCTGCATAAAAACATGAATACTCTTCCACCGTGCTTATTCCTTATATGCACGAACAGCGCAGGATAACTCTTGTATGTGCGACCACAGGGACACTGAAAAGGTCTTGGATGTTATTATGTGGAGAGATCGCAGTCGAAGCTGCTTGAGGACTCGATTCGCATGCTCTTTCGAAATTAATTGTATTAATCGAAGCATTTGGATTTAATTAGAAATAAGAAAACTAAGCTCACATTAGTATGTCAGTCAAAAAATGATCTCAGATAAAAAAATCAAATATTTATTTTATTTTATAAACTCGGCTTCGATCATTAGATTAGCTTACGAAAAGTCAACAATTAAACTGCTTATTCTTCCATTTTTGGGCATAACTTTGATTTTTGAATATTTTTTTGCTTTATTTGATCGAACCTTTGTGTTAGTCTTTCAAATTTATCCCAAAATTTTTAATCACTCAAAGAATTATACTTCAAAGATTAAGACTATGAGGCTGACTATATTTTTTATATCAATTTATTGAGCTTACAGTCAATTGAGTTCACTGTTGATTGCAGTTGACTGATCTGTGAAGTTTGTCGATTGGAAGACGATTCTAGCCTTTGAAGAACCCTGTCTACTTAAGCTCTCATGTTCGATAATGTGACTTTATGGCATTCTGACTAAAATTTATTGTCTTCTTATGAATTTTCTTGTAAAGAAGCCTTTTTCTTCAATTAATTTGATTTTTAGACATTTACCAAAAGCTCTCCTTTCTTGACTGTCTTACTCATCTCTTACTAAAGCAATATATCTCTATTTTGTCTATATAAAAAATCTTTTGTTTAGTTTTTTTATCCAAACTCAAAATTTTTTACATTTTTTTCCTGGATACTTCTTAATTTTGTTATTTCTTTATATTTTTGATTGTTCGCTTATTATCGCGACTTGATGTCCTTTACAAACTCTCTTAGCCTACTGATGCATTCTTATCTGAATATTTTTTTGGTATTTTTCTCGAAAGTTACTTCTATTTTCATCAGATGTTATAGAATTTAGATGTAGAATAAGGAATATCAGATACTGTGATGATAATATTTTATTGTATTTTTTATTTTCAATACTACTAGATTCATTGTAATTTATCATTTTACCATCGCCCACTCCTTGTTCCTCCGTTTTTCGACACCAAGGTACCCCTACCTTATCTTACTCCTCCTCTCCACTCGCCTTGATAGTAAGATCCATCACTATATGTCAATCTGCCCTCTCCATGTTTCTGGTCCTCATAGTATTCGCCTTCATATCTTTCTCCAGAAGGCCATGTGAAAATTCCTTTTCCGTGCATCTGATCCTTAAGCCAATCGCCTGAATACTGTCGTCCGTCTTTATATTTGAGAACTCCTTTTCCTTATCTTTTTCCTTGCCTATAGTCACCCGTATACTTGTCACCGTTTCCATAGAAGAAAATCCCTTCTCCGTGTTTTTGATTCATTTGATAACTTCCTTGGAACTTGGTTCCATCAGGCCATGATTACTTACCTTACCCATGTCTCTGATCATTTTTCCAGTTTCCTTCAAATTTACCCCCACTTAACGAAACATACTAGCCGTATCCATGTGCCTTGTCATCTTTCCAATCACCTCGATAACAGTCACCATTCGGATGCAACAATCTTCCTTTTCCTTCAGCTTTATCATTTGAAAACTCTCCTGAGTAATAACTTCCATCGGGAAAATAAAGTTTCCCTGCACCTTGTTTGCGACCGTGCTGCCACTGACCAAAATAATAACATCGATCATACAACTCATAAGGCTCTAAATAGCGTTTTTCATTACGTAGAAGCACGGATCGATTATCCAAAGCTAGTATCTAATTATATTTATCTTTGATTTCAGCCTCTCTTTTGACTATAGCTGAAGGTAACTGCTCCAAAGGTGTTGCGTTTTAAGGTGCATGCTTGCTTAGAATACTGGACGTTTTTGTGATGTTTTTTCGCCATTAACCAAAAGGATCGTAAAATTACTGTATAGGTAAGGAGTAATCGACAGGTGGGCCCGGGTTGCTGCAGCAACTATTGCCCATTATACAAAAAAGATTTGCTAATTTTTTATTCTAAAAAAGATAAAAAAAATCAAAATTTATGGAATTGCGAACAAATAGCTTTTTTTCTCAAAGAATCTAGTAGTTTTTGTTACTGTTCTGCATCAAGCTTGCTTTAAATAAGATACATATATAGCTGACGAGGATTTTTACTGTACATCAGTATCTAATTTCTTCGTAGTGTCAACAAACTTATACTTATTTACATAATTACACTGACTTTTCCGCCTTGAAGCCATAATAAGTCCCACACTTGAAGCAAAGCGTGACGTCTAAGACAGTTTGAAAATAATCCACAAACCCAGATAACTATCACTTTTTTTATTTACAAAGAAGACAAACAAGAATGCAAAACTGGGTCTTTTTGCTTCATGGTCATCATGAGTTTGCTGTAGAATTGTTGAGTTGCTTGTGAATAGTCAGTAAAAAACGAGTAAAGAGGAGTACAAGTCACTATACTTAACAAAGCAGCAAACGCTCTAAATAAGATAAAAAGATACCTGTAATCTGAACCCAGAGCAGTTAGTAGGACACCTCCTATCATCATTAAGCCCATTCTGTAACCAATTTACTGCCTCAACTGCATAAAAGTTCCCACAACTGCGAATAGTTACTACTAGAGTTAAGCAGAATACCCTCTTATTTATAACATTGTGATCGCTTAAGGAATGTCTAATCTGATAATTGAAAGTACTCTCAACAATCCTCGATCAAAATTTTTCTTTTGAAGTGAAACATTTTCTTGATTTTATTACTGATTTCGAATTTTTTTTATAAAATTTTCATTATTTTTGTTATTTTCAGTCGTTATATGAAATCCTTGAGCTTCCTTGATCAAAAGGTTGCGCTTGAGCAATGTGTACCGTTCATACAATACTTCCGCGTGATTAGGTATAAGCTGCGTCCACACATAAGCCCTCGTATGAGCAGGCACTCCGTTCCTGATCATCGACTAATGCTGAAGTTGATGTGAAGTAGCTTGTAAATGTTGTTATGGGTTGGTAGCAAGAGAAGACTGCTTAGCTTGAAAAATATTTTTTTGTGGAGTTCTAAGACTAATTCTACTGTTTTTCTGAGGCGATTGCCATTTGGAGAGGTTGAGAGAGCTCCTATGGGTTCTCATTGGAATATTTTATTGACCAGTATGCAAATAAAATTAGAAATCGATCCCTGGTAGTACCACTAAGACCTATAATAAAACACTATTCTTTCCTAAAAGCTGCCTTAAAATCACACTAAAAATATTGAAACCACAGGCAGATTGTCACATAGAGTACTGTCTCCACCCAAAAATAATGATGATCTAAATCCAATACGCAAGACTATTAGTTTGAGAAAAGTAGTGAGCCATAAAACAGCCCAAATGTATCTTGCTCAAAACAATCTGCCAAGCCATGATAATGCTTTGTCATCTTTCGCTAATAAGCTTACAATAAAACAAGAAACAGCTAAAGGGCCGATAAAACTTAAAGATTTAGTCAATAACAGAAGGTCGACTGGGTCACTAATCGCTAGAGCTCCAGTTGTAGCCAGCTAATTATTTTGTCTACTACCTGAGTTGGTAATTCAGACTCACAAAACAGACCACTAAAAGTATGTGAAGCATCAGCCGAAGACAGCCAGAGAACATAAAAAATACAAAGAAAAGAAGTATCAGTTCGACCAAGACTAGTTCGATACCTAGCTTGCAAATTTAAAACAAAAAGACAACCAAATACGTCAGTTGTAAGAACAATTCTTGAAATCAGAACAGATGAGACTTTTGGACAAACAAAGAGAAAGAGTTAATTCAGATGTTTATGAGAGAAGATATTAGGGTACTCAAGTTTTAAAAAAGTGCACAATAAAGAATATGTATGTGTACAGCTAAGACTAAAAAGAAAAAAGAGTCGTAAGCTAATAGAACAAAAAAATAGTGAAAAGACCATCAAAAGAAAGAAAACATATTTTGGATCGCATTTTGAGTAGATTCGAATGATAAAGAGCCAGTCAAAGAGTATCTATTTTTTTTATTTTTAAAAATAAATCTCTAATTAAATCCTGCTTTTATTTGATGATACCTTATAATTTCTTATCCTATTTAATGGTGATGAATCAATCCCTGCTCCTCTTGTTCCTTGTCCTGCTTGTTTCACCAGCGAACGACATAAACTTCGCCTCCTGTTCCGAATCGACGAGCAGAGTATGCTCGACAGGCACCAATTCAACAGAACGACTACTCTCCATCAAGAAAGGAGGATCTAACATTCTCTCTACAGCCGATTATTAGGCATCTTTCTTCCTGTGTTAGTAGTACAATTACAACTGCGGATACATCGAAGAAGAAGGAGATTTCCTGACAGTTGCCAATGGAGTGCAGCTCAATCTCACGACTCCATAAGTCAACACTGTTCTGGCTTCAGATGCCACTCTGCTCACAAAAATCACGCCTTATCTCAGAGTGCCAGGTCCAACTGCTAAATGTGCTTCTCAAGTTTTCCCTCTAGTTCTCACTGATGCCTAGTCGACTACTTTTATGACTGCTTTTTTGAACAGACTCGCCAGCAATCTCTCCTCGATTTACAACACTGATCGAAGAAACGGCACAAGTGCTTGGGCTGATCTAAACATAAACATCAAGACAGCAGTGATCGAAATGGCCAAAGTCAACATGAATGAAAACTATATCGGAAGTCCATTCTGGGGCAGTTTCCTCGAAAATGATTTCAGATCTATGTCGACTCAGCTCAAAGGCACCCATCGTAGCTAGGATTGCAGATAGTGTCTGCATGCGGCTTATCTTATCGATGCAGTGACCACTCGCTGCAACAAATATCAGTCTGTTAACTTCTTAGTCGACCAGTCAGGTAGTGTTGGAGCTCCAGCCTTCACCAACTGCCTTACTTTTTTAAGATAGTACGTGACAAACACCTATGACGATATTAGCATCATGAGTTTGCATTTCTTTGCCTCTGTTTTCGAAAGTTACGCTGATTTTGGTCTCACTCGGGCTTAAATGCTGGCAAAAATCGATACAAAACCTTACAATGCTGGAGGTACTTTTACCGGATTAGCTATTAATGCCACTATTGCTAAAATAGCAGCTGCAAACTATCCGAACGGCGTGCCTAAGATTCTCATCGTTATGACTGACGGAGGATCAGCAGATAACGTCCTATTCGCTTCAAATTATGCCCGAAGTCTTGGTATCACTATGTTTGTCATCGGAATGGGTTCCAACATCAATAACGCTCAACTACTTCAGATCGCACAAACTCAGTCAAATATTGTATATATTGATTCTTATGGATCGCTCAATAAACTCGTCTCGATCATCGAAAACTATTTTTGTAAGCAAATTGTCGATGTGAGGCTCGGGGAGATCATCTATGGTAATTTAGTAAGAGAAAAGACCAGTCCAAGTTTCTTCAGAGTTTAAAGAAATCCTAGCTCAACTCAGTTCTACAAGCTAAGTATTTTTTACGAATAAGACCCTGAGCTTTACGGTGAAGAAGTCAGAGAGTCACACTTTGATCCCTTCCCTAACGAATTTTCCTAATATCCATCTACATAGAACTATCGTACACAGGTAAAGGTCAAATAATACTACATTTCACCTCAAAGTCAGGAAGAAATTCCTATCAAGAAAGTACTTACCGATACCCAGACACCCACACATGCCTATGTGAGCGTAGCAGGCAACTATCTTAAGTAAAAAATACCTTATTTAGGTTCAATATATCGCTTTCTTTGTGTGCTGAGACCGATTGTGGAGCTTAAAGAGCCAAGGCTTCATCCATAGGTTCACTTAATGCCAATTCGAACGGAAAAGATACTGACAATAACCTCACAGACACGTCAATCTTCTTGCCGATTTGTTTGGGAGTAGGTCTTATGGGACTATGCACGGGTGGAGTTATGCTTGGCATGAGAAAATTCGCAGAAGCACCTGAAGAAGAACTTCCTTCGGCCAATGATATTCACGAAGAGATAGAACCCAGTCAACAAGAATAAGAAGCATAGTCCGATAAAAAATCAGATAAATCAGATAAGAAATCACATAAATCAGATAAATCAGATAAAAAATCACATAAGTCAGATAAGAAATCACATAAATCAGATAAATCAGATAAAAAATCACATAAGTCAGATAAGAAATCAATAAAAGCGCCATCTTAGAAAGCGCCTTCACCAAAACCTGTTGAGAAGGCAGCTCCACTTATCGAAAATGTAGTCGAAGATCCAAACTATCTGGATCCACGCTTCTATTGATCATGCCATAAAAAATACATAAAAATATTTTTGATAAGCTTTTAAACATTATTCTAGTTAAGTATTCAATCAAAATGCTTAATTTTCCTTCAATTTCATTATTCCATATCTTGTTTCAGTTTTTAATAAGCTTCTTTTGCTGATAACTATTGAATCTCGATCAAAACTACTTTATGCTTGCTTTTGCTGCCCTTGTCTAGCTCGATTTTATTCTTTTTGACACCCAGTACGATTGATAAATAGCTAAGCAGTTCTTGATTGGCTTCACCTTATCTAGGTGGCGCAGCTATAGCCACACCGATATACTAATCATTTATTTCTACTATCTTCGATTGCTTGCTGTTAGGTCTAGCCCCGATCACCAAAAAAAGTCCTTCTGCAGTCACCCCTATGCTCTTCGGAACCTCTTCATCTTTCTATTCCTTTTTTTCTTTTTGATTTTTTTCTTGGTTTCCTTTCTAATTTTTACCCTTGCCCTTCATACCAAAAATATATGTAAATCTATTATATTAAAAAATAGGATATTATAAGCTTTGTTTGCTTTAATAAAACTTAATCATCACAATGTAGGTAGCCCATCTCCAGCAATAAAACAATCATTTAAGATAAAAATATCAGAAATCTTTGCAGTAGCTGATGAACATATTGAAAGTTAACAAATCGCTTAAAGATTATCTCGAGTAACGAAGAAAAGACAATCAATCTCATTTGCATCAAAGAGTCTAACATGATACACAAATGCTAGGAAACGTATAGCAGCGAAATAAAGTTTACGTTGAATATGAAAAATAGCTGAGACTCATTAGGGCACAACTAGACAAATAGAGGCAGCTTAGAAGTCAGCTACAGGCTTAAAACGGTAGATTAGTATAGGGAATATCACATTTGTAGCAAGCCAACTAGCATCTTCATAGACAATTAATGACCATGCAAGGAAGACTTCATGGTCTATAAGCCATCATCTAAAAAACAGCAGGTTCCCTTGAGCCCACACTCAATACGACCACTATTTAAATTGAAAACGAACATAGAAAACATTCCAGTCATTCCACTCATCATATTTAACATCTTTAAAATAAGTACCTAAATGAACAGATAAGTAGATTGAAAGAAGACAGAAATTAGCTTACAACACAACTTTTTTAAAAAAAACAAAGAGCTAGAGAAGAAATACGAAGAATGGAAGAAACTTGGAACAAAGAGAGAGAGGCCTTAAATCATAGTTTGCAATAAGCACAGACTTAATTGATGATTGCTCGCAGAGATACGACTGAATTCAGCCATTTGTAAAGTTTTTTAGAGCAAAATCAAGAAAACGAAAAATAATAGCTTTTATAAACTATAAAAATACAACTTTAAAAAGTTACACTATAACTTGGTAAGTAATCTAATCCCAATACATCTCAGGTTAAAACATTAAGTCCTCTACAGTTGTAGCTACACAAAGTAAGATAATAAATGTAAAAGGCTAACTTTGCCTTAGACAGACGCATTAATCTCTAAAAATCATCCTAAATAATGAAAGCTTAGATGACAGATCTGCAGTTTTGCAACGTGTAACTACAAAGCAACAACGTATAACTGCAAAAAAGATTGCATATCCTTTAAGCTTTGCATATGACTGATCGCTACAGAAACGATCAAGGATTTCCACAACGCATGCAAGAATTCTAGAATCGAATACAGCTCCTTTTTGAACACCCAGAAGAATACATGGCAAATTCTCTGTAAGCTTTTCATCAAATATTGGTGCTCAAAGGGTATATTGTCTAACTTTGTCAAGGTTTGAATCATGCTCAGCTACAAATTTAGCATCAGACCAAGCGAGCAGACAGAAATAAGGCTAAATTCATTTAAAGTAGGAACAAATTACAAGAATGTGAGGGAGTTATGAAACACAATGCACAAGTTTATCAGAAAAGAATCAAAGATTATTAATAACTTTTCAATAGAATCTGCCAAGCAACATAAACTGGTGAGATAAAGGTACCTGGAAGCCTTTAGAAAGCAGTAGAGGTTGCTTTGGAGCACTATTAACACAAAATGATAGAAATGAGCAAATCTATTATGATTCTGCAAAACTAAAATGAAGAATTACAACGCCAAAACCAGTAACGGATGCACAAAGATACCCATATTTTGGCAAAAAACTAAAGCCATATTGATATGTTAAAGTCCATAGAAATAAAGAATGCCTAAAATGTCTAAAATTAGATCACAAAAATTCAATAACAACATCAATAAGAGATATAATAAAAAAATCGAATCATAAAAAACCTGACTTAAAACTCTATATATGTTGCCTCACTTGTCTAAAAACTTAACTATCTTTAGTTCAAGTTAAAGTAAAAATAAACATAACAAAAAACTTAAAATACAGGAAATATTTAGCAATTGGTTCATTAGAGAGCACTTTTTACAATAACGTAGTTACAACAAAAATTGATTTCTGCCTAGAAATAGACTGATTAAATAAAAACATCGTTTTTTAAAGCTTAGTAATTTTACAGAGAAGAAATGTCGATGATGACCCGCTAGAATAATTCACTTGTCTAGCAACTACAAAGCAAACATCAAGAAATGATGGAATACTACAACTAACTCAATAAAAAACTTGAGGAAGAAAACAAGTATCTGGGTCGGCTTGAAACTATGGAGCAAATGATTGAAGATATCGACAAAGAACGTAACTAAATAGTCTAACAAAGTACATCAGAGATCAATTAACTGAGATCACAACTTGTCAATAGTTCACAAGAAACTACATAGCTAAGCTCACAACTAGTCACTCTCAGAACAACTAATCTTTCACTTAGAAAAGATCTCTAACAAAAAGATACATAAATCGATCAACTCAAGCATAACATATTTGTGGCTTCACTGAAAACTCAAAAAGAAAGCATGTCGAGATCTTTCATAAAATCACAATAAGACTAAAATAACAAAGCTCTGACTGTCAAACTATAATAAAACACAAGAGCATTGAGTCTCAAGCTGTCGATGGCATAGAGTTAAAACCAAGCTCTGAGAAGCAAAAACTAAGCGCTTTAGAGAATGTACAGTGAAGATTTAGACAAATATAAAGAAGCATTAAACTAACTTCAGGCCAAACAAATGGAACTTAGCTACAGTTTATTGTACACAAACACTGAAAAAAGGATAACAGAAATGGAAATTCCGACTATGAAACTACTTCAAGATAGCAAAGAAGCCATCTCAGAGTAGGGCACGCATTCTAGACTTGAAATATAAGCCACTGAGTTAAAACTTTTTAATCAGAATGAAGTGAGAAATCTCAATCAATCTTAAGGTAGGATTCCCAGTCAGACACAGGGCGTTAATATCAGATATCATCCGATGCCTGCTATTTCAGGAGTCAATCGAGGTTATACAACATATGAATCAGATAACTTGTCTCCAAGCCGAGGCAATAGCTAAGTAATAAGAATGGCAAACGGTGAAGTACTACGAAGAATATACTGATATATTAAAAATATTCCCTATAAGCTTAAAATTGTCAAAAATATTTTTTTTTTCATATATTTTCCATCATAGTATCTTCCATTATATTTTCGATATCTATTCCTAATGTCGAATCTCATCAATGGCAACTTCATTCAATAATAATCGACTCCGCTTCTATAGACTACTTTGAGAAGAATTTCTTTCAATCCTGGTCAGCTGATAGTCGGTATGGATAGATGGAACAAAATTTAACATGAGCGCCAGTCGTGTCTCTTTAAAAATTTATGCAGCCAACTTTCCATGAAGGAACGAGCAAGCATACAAATGGCAGCGTAGCATTAAGCTAAATTGCAAGTTGTGCATCTGAAACGAAAAATGAAAAATAGAGTCTCTTAAGAGTAATAATGAAGGTATGCAGTAGAATTGAAGGAATGATGACTTCAGATCCATCACTTAAAGAAAATTATTTAAAACACGTGTTCAGAGAAAAAGTTTAGACCACTAATTTGGCCATAAAATACTCAAAAAGGATAGATCAGAAAATCAGTGTGGCAAGACAATTGCAAAGTATCGACCTTTCAAAACAAAAATACCAACAATGGTACGACCAGCAACGAAATAGGGTCACACATTCGCCTAACTACAGCAAAGTATTTCATTCTGACTCAGGTCAACTACCTACTTTAACGTATGACCGCACAACCAACCAAAAATAACACTCAAAATCATAATAATACTAATAGTCATGGGTATCATAAGAGAAGTCAAGCTAAGCTGAGAGGCAGCTGGTCGCAAAAAATACTTAAATGATTGAAACGGCTAATTATAAGTTTGAAAGTAAATCTATTAACAATCATTCTGGCAACTGGTAGCCAATACCTTTGACCGTAAGTATGTTTCCTTAGTGATTTACTTATAACTGAGGAATGAATTTCTGGAAAATGTAGATGAGACTTTGAGTATGAAGAGTCATCTCAGGTCCTATGTTTAAACGAGAAACACCATTAGCTAAGGCCATATATAGCAGTAATTGATCTTGATGATGCTAGTCAAGACAAGATTTTGACTCAATATAGTGATGTAGTCTATTGAGCATGTCTTCTTATGTTACCTTGTCACCCACTGTTCCGATGTCCCACAACAAATTTTATCCCACTATAACGCAACCTATTCCATATTAATTTTTTGTGTTAAATATTTTCTGCACTTTGATTTCGAACTAAAATTTGCAATCTTCACCAAAAAATGCTTTTAGCATGCGAGTTATCTCTTTTCTAAGCTCCTTACTCGAACCTGGCACTTTGAGGTCTTTCACGTAATAAGTAATGACAACTTTGGAAGGTCGGCCCATTTAAACTATATCGATTGGTTTGATTTCTTTACATTTTTGTACACGAATTATCACGTGACCCTTGCCTACAGGAAAGTATCCAGGTTTTACATCTAAAATCTATAATTGAACGCCCATTCGCTAGAGTAAAGGTATAAGTCCGAGACGCAGGCTCTATAAGGGCGGAGATCGACTTACATCAGTACCTCCAACTATCTTAATTTACTTATCGTGACCGAGCCCGGTGAGTATCGGCACTAGACATTGCATCATAAGTGTGCAGCTAGCAGCAGTGTGGGCTATCACTTAAGCTGGTGCCAAAAATTTAGGATAAAAGAAGACCTAAGTATCGCCTAATTTTGGTGTTTTTTCTACGAAAGCGCTGAAAACTGTTCTGAGTTGGTTGTTGATTCCCGGATTTGGTCTGTTCTTTCTGATATCGAACATTCTGAATTGCTTACTAAGCAACAAGGAAAGCGCTATTGAACTGCGGATCATCTGTCCGCCTCCTTAATGAAGACTTCCGTCTATCTATATGTAGTCCTACTCCATAATCTTTTATATAAAAACTAGAAAAAGAATTATTATAGAAGATAGATGCTATAAAATTCCGATACAAATTATTAAAGAATAATCTTTTTGTTAAACATACTTTTAATCAGACTAATTGTGCTGTTAATGGCTTAAAAATTTAATAAAAAAGACAATTTTTTTATGAATTTTTTATTTTCATTATCATGATACTGATCACGTTTCATCGATTTTCGAGTATTTTCCGTCGAAAGCGAACTCCTTGATTTGAGAGATGATATGTTCTTCTTTGCCGATCTCTAGCTGACCCATGATTTTTTTAAGCAGCTCAGGTGTCTCGTGCCCCAGAACCTCATAGTCGAATCGCTTCAGCTGTTCGAGCTGATACTTAGGCAAATTTAGCAAAGCCCAATGACCGACTATCAAATCGAGCTCTCTCATACCCAGATTCTTGGCTCTGAAGGTCAGTTGGTTGCGTAAATTGACAGCATCGGTCTAGAGGGGAGCAAATTTGGCGACCGAAAGGTTGCCAAATCGAATCTGCTTCACTATGTGCTGCATGAATATTATGACCGATAGGGAAATCACAATTATAATAGACAATCTATCATTCTTTAAAATTTTCATTAAAATTGCGAAAATACAAATCATAAATTCTAGATATTCTATACAATTTTTATTCTCGTTCTCATCCACGAACTAAGACCATTTGTGATGCTACTGAAGCGTTTGTCTACAAGATAGATATTAACATAGTCATCTATATGTCTGACTCCTCGTCCAATCGTTTGATTAAGAGTCCTAAGACAAAGATTCTCATAAAATTGTTGCCCTGTGACACTTCCTTTCTTATCATTAAATTTCATGTTTTCTGCGATTTAAGGTGCCATAATGTTTGGATAAGGTAGTCCAAAAACGACCAAAGAACGAGCGAGACTGTCTGAAAAGTTTATTCCCTAAGAAAGTCTGCCTCCCATAACGCTTAAAAGCATGTAATTTGTGCCAGTTGAGCTATTTACAGCCTTTTTGTATTGAGCAAACACATCAGTTTCGTTAGATTAAGACGAAGTTTTTATGTTATTTAACTTTTTTTATGAAAATTATTGTTTTTAGATGAAATTTTTTTAATCGTAGAAAACGTTAGCCGAGTAAGGTTACTTTTCAATAATGGTTTTGAACATGTCGATGAGCCGGTAATTCTGAATGAATATCACAACTCCTCCTCCTTTTTATGTTTTTTAAAGAACTTTTTTAAGTACTTCTCTGACGATTGCTCCCAAAATGTCCTGGGCATTGTTTTGCTGTAGCTGAGCGTGATTGAATAGAATATCTTTTTGCTGATATTTTTGCACTATTTTGATTGTGCATTGCTCCTGCTTTATGATATGTGCATACTGTTTAATCAAGCATTTGTCGCCTAGTGGGTCAGTGAGTTGCTTGAAATCTGCGAGGGGTTACATCGTACCTCCTGCGATTACCGTCATTCGACTTTACTCTATTATCTGCTTCAGCTACTGCCCTTAAAGACAAAGAATTTTTAAAGATCTGCTTTTACCGTTATTTTTGAGTAATAAAACTTGTTTTTCCTATTAAAATTTCACTAATTACTGCAAGAAATTCAACAAATTTTGAAGTTTTGACAAACTAATTGAAGAATTGCTTGTTTGATTCATATTGAAAACAAATTTTTGTTTATTATCATTTTTGTTTTTATTTTAATCTTTTGCATCTTTGCTAAAGTAGACCAGTTTCTTATCCAAATTAGAAATTGTTATGTATTTAATAATTTTCTCAATTTTTATTTATTTAAGTCCAAGCCCCATAAGAAAACTAATGTAGTTTAGTTTCTAATAACTATTTTCATTCTTTTTTCCTTAAATTTATCTGATTGATCGTCGAAGAGCTCGCAGAATATCTAAAAAATGGCAAAGTAAGCTACAATTTTTAACTTTCATTAATGCTTTATATCTATCTAAGTATTAATCTAGTCTTTGGGCCACAGATTAGACGTCTTAAACGGTTATTTAAGCAGAACGCAAGTTTTTTTCAAAATCTAAAATGTTGTGACCTTCGTCGAATACTACAAGTGAATTGTGTAGATTTATTCCTAGTTTTTGTCTGACGTCTGGACTAAGTATGGAAGCATAGGGCAGGCAGAGGACGTCTGCGTGAGAAAGTAGGTGTCTAGCAGCATAGTAAGGGCACAAACCATGTTACAGACCCATTTTCAGCTGTTCTTGAGCAGTTCGATTGTAAAAATCAAGAATGTCCAAGCTGTGATAGAACTGACAATTACTGTGATCGAGCAAGTGCTGACATCTCTACCCTACTCCTTGCTTCACTGAATTTATCATGCTGTTTACACAGAGATGGTCTTTTGAGGCTAACTAAAGACAGTTAAGCTTAGAATTCAACTGCCGCACTGAAATCAGTATTTGTTACAGCTGCGAGTGAGTTCTAGATACAAAAATCAACTTAGGAAGTACTTTAGGGTCATCTAACTGCAATTGTCTTTAAATAGCTCGCATTTCCGGGTCTAACTTTTTCTTTCCCATTTTAATAACATCTTACTACTCTGAGTCAACATCGATGTCTTAGTCATTTTATGTTTTATTTTGATTTTTAGGTATTTTTCTTTTTAGTAGCTCCTATTTTGCCTTTACTATTGTCAGACCTTATTAAATTTTAGTCTTTCTCTGTCTTAGCAATACTTAGCCTTTACCTTAGGTCGGTTTTTTCAACCAGGAAGGTGTCTTATTGCTTGACTTATTAACCTAAACTGTATTTGAGTTGCTGGGCTAGTGTATGCTAGACGGGTTGTTGCTAAGCCAGGCTAGTAGAGGAACCAATAAAGAATATGTTTTGCCTGTACCTGTAGGGCTCTATATTATGACCAGCTTTCTTTTGTCGACTGCTTAGTACAAGGTGTTTGCAATGTCTAACTGAATGGAGTAAGGTTTGATCGGAAAATGAGAAGAAAGCTAAATTTAAGTTTTTTGCATCTAGCAAGCCAAATCAAATATTATGCGCTCAAAAATAACAAGATGAAAAAAAAAAATTTATCAAAGTAATGCTCAAAATTTTTATTAGAGATTTTTAGGAAGTAAAAAATATAAAAATCAAATTTTTTTTTGTGTTACTTAAAATCAATCTTGCTTCATCGTTTCTGTTAAAAAACTAGAAGATTCCATGGTCTGTGTGACTTCTTGGATTGGACCCATCTACCATTTTTACAACTATTCGACCCATTTTCTCAAGAAATCCCAAGCTCTTCCACTGCCTTACCCCAAGGCTTGTCTCAGCTCTTAGAGTGCTAAATTTTCAGTTATAATTTCTACAGTAAATTGCACCAGACATCTTTAGATCATGCTAGAAACTCCTTTCTATGAGTTTTGTCTGATCACTTGGCACAAATACTATATCTCAGATGGCCTAGGATCAATCTAATCAATACCTGAAACAAGAGCGTTCAAATATGTTTGCAATCTGAGGTGTCCTTGACTAAGCTGAACTTGACTAGGTTGAGGATGATTTTCAGTTTCAAAATCAATCATAAATACTTCTGATTTGGGCTTTGTTTTGCTTTATATTTGAAGCGGAAGGCACTCTAAAGGTTCACCATCAACTGCTAGCTATTTCATATCCTATATGATGGCCTTTAGTTAAGCCTCAACATCCTGCAGAAATATACAGCCTTGCTCGCATATTTACCTAAGTCTTCCACTTCTTTGCATCATTTAGCTCAGTTCCACCTATCCGCGCTATAATTTTTATTTCAACACTACTTTTTGATTTCTCCAGTTTTCTTTCAAACATTATTTTAGATCTTACAAACTTTTTTCAGGCTCTAGAAGACTAGATTGAATCCTTTAGCCTAAAGAAAAATAAAAAACTTTTGAAGATATAGTCAAAACACTTCTTTTTTGCTTATTTTGTGAAAATACTTATGACTCACACTTTTTGCTGAAATTTGAATCTTAATTAAAAAAAGAAGGCTTTGCTGGAGACTAACTTCTGTATGCGTATGACTCGTGTTAGGTAGTAAAGATCTGGCCATTTTTATTGATTGTTTACAAGGCTTGATTTTGTTCATTAATTGAGGACATCGCTGAGAAATCTAAGTCTTCTTAAACTTTTTAAAGTTTAAGACTTTCTTATTTGAGTTTGAACATGACTGAACCGAGCCTTTGCTATTCATCGTTTATGTATTGTTATAGAAGTTTTCTAGTCAGGTATCCTCGCCAATTTTTTTGAATGATTATAGCTGCTCTATGATGAGAAGGAGCCTGAGCTCTAAAGGTCTCATATTAGCGATGTATTTTATGACTCACAGTTGATTATTTTTCTGAGAAGACTATAAAGCTATTGCTTTTGCTCCAATCGGCCAAAGGCACCACAAAGTCGTTGTTTATTTAATCACATTTTTCCTTCTTTTTGCGTTTAAACTTATTTTTATCACCAACAATTCTACAGCTAGTCTATTTCGCTTTGGCAGATTGCAAATTTTATTGACTAAGTTGGTGTCGTCTTGTTGACTTTGCTCTGGCTGTTCTTTTGCTTAATTATTTAGTCCTTTCCTATAAAGAAAAGTTGGGCGGTATGTACTAACTGCAGTTGATCTTGCTAAGGGGCTGCGATGAAACGATCTTATACATTTTAGGGTTGGATTGTCTCAGATTGTCTTTTTTCATTTTTTTAGTAGAAGGATGCATAATTTGAATATAATAGGCAACTGTTAAAGTCAATCATCAATAAAGAATGTATTTTCCCTACTATTAGTCCTACTCGTCCTCGATCTTAGCTATCACCTAGCTATCATCGTCACTTATGGAGTCCTACTCTGCCACTGCCAATAGTGCTGCTTTTGGTTTTGATCGTACTATCTGAAGCACGGTAGGTACGGGCTAAACCTTTGGTTCTTCAAGCACTAAAGATTTTTTCAGCTGTCTTATCTGCATCGTTTTTTGTTTATTTTCACCTTTAGAACCAGAATTTTGCCTTGTTGATTTCCCTGTAATGGCTTTAATTTCAACTTCTTTTATAACATCTATTCTTTTTTCCTTGCTTTAATCGAAGAGTTTTCTGCGTTGCTCAGTTGGAGAATCTTCCTTAGTTTTTTTCTTTTTATGCCTATTGCTATTGCTGATCTGCTGCTTGTACCTAAGTATTTTTTCTAGCATGTTTCGCTTATCGTTTGCAGGCAAAAGTTAACGAATTTATGACTAAGGACGACGCGTAAGAGTATTACGAAACTTTCTCCAAATGCAGTTGTCAGTTTTCATTCCAAATATTTGCATTTTCGCTATATTTTTCCAAACGAACTGGTGCTCTATAGCAGTTTATATCAGTCTTTCTTCGAGTTATGGAGTCCAACTGTTTTTTTAGATAATCGGGTCAAGGATATTACAGTATCTCTATCTGACTTGCAATTAGTTCTTTTCGACCATAGTTTATGATATTTCGGCCCATTTTCCAGCACCATAATGCTATACTAACACAATAAGCATCATATTCTGACGCAAAGTCCACCTGCCTTTTGTGATTTAAGGGTTGATTTTGTTATGAAACTAATAATAAACTTCATCAAAAGTGCGGTCCACCATGAACTGACATATCTTCTACCAGTT
>Ga0169931_10005169_pt1 | contig 19971 bp, 16 predicted proteins | sample Kivu_15m_20L_FD_129675 | JGI IMG/M metagenome (GOLD analysis project Ga0169931, IMG submission 129675) | Freshwater microbial communities from Lake Kivu, Western Province, Rwanda to study Microbial Dark Matter (Phase II) - Kivu_15m_20L... | ecosystem: Environmental > Aquatic > Freshwater > Lake... | reverse complement strand
GGGGGAGCGCTCCGCCGGGGGCGGTGGCAGGAGTGCGGCCAGTGCGGCGGCGAGGCCGAGGGCCAGTGCCCCACCGAGGGGCGCGGCGAGGCGGCGCCGCAGGGGAACGCGCTGAATCAGCTCAGCCGGGCGCAGGGGCCGTTCCGGCGTGAGGGTCCAGGAGAGCCGCACCCGCGGATCGCGGCGGAGTCGATCGAGGGCACACACCAGATCCGCCAGCTCGGCGTCGTCGAGCAGCACATCCAGGCTGGCCCCGCCGGGCTGGCTGCTCACCAGCTGCAGGTTGTGCTGTCCATCAGGGCCGGGGCCGATCCGCACGGCACCGTCGCCGAAGGCTCGGCTCACGCCGCTCACCAGATGGCGGGCGTAGGGGAGCACGGCAGCCAGCAGGGCTTCGAGATGGGCGCGCTCACCCTCCAGCTCCGGGCGTCCCGCCCAGCGCAGGGTCCAGCGGGTGAGGATGCCGAGATCCCCGGTTCCATGGCCGGCGGAGAGATCGGGCAGACCCTCCACCCGCAGCTGGCAGCTCTGCTGGTCGTAGGCGAAGGTCTTCTGCAGGGGCGAGGCTGAGAACATGCGGATCAGGCAGCCGCATCGAGAAGACTGGCACGCAGACGGTCGTAGCCCCCTTCACCGGCCACCAGCGTGAGGGCCTGGATCATCTGGCGTCGCTCGGCGGCACCCTCCCGCGGGTCGAGCAGTTTCTGCACGGCACTGCGGCGCGGGTTCATCCGCTCCCCGAGCAGCTCGGCGAGACGTGCCTCGAACAGCTGCCAGCGCTGGGCGGTGAGCTCGGGCGGCTCGCTGCCGGAGAGCAGGGTGCGCAGCATCGGATAGAGCCGATCCGCCATGGCGCAGAGGATGCGCATCAGCCCCTCGGCATCGGCGGGGGAGAGGGAGCCGCGCCGGCAGGCCCGGCGCATCGGGTTGTGGCAGCGACGCTTCCAGAGCTCCACCCGATTGGGGAAACGGTCGTGGAAGCCGAGGTTGCCGCTCAGCCACACCATCGCCTCACCGCCGTTGAGATCGAGCGCCTCCAGGCAGAGCAGCATCAGATCGAGCCGCTCGAGCCCGCGACGCGGCAGCACCGCCACTCCCGAGCGCTCTGGTGCCGCTGCAGGGGTGACCCCGGCCTGAACCGGACGGTGGACGACCGACGTCGCCGGGGATTCGGATACCTGGACCATGGCTGCGATGATGCCAGTGTTCAGACCCATCCGTCACCTGTCGGCTCCGGCTTGCCGCCTGTCCGCCCAGCCCCTGCCCCCGATGAGCCCCGATGAGCATCGAATCCGGATCCGTGCCCGCCGCTGCCGCCCCCGGCGATTCGACCGGTGAGGCCGTGGATCTGCGCGCCTGGGTGAGCGAGTATCCCGATTTCCCCAAGCCGGGCATCCTGTTTCGCTGCATGATGCCGATGCTGCGCGATCCCCGCGGCTGGCAGGAGATGGTGCGGCAGATGGGCGCCGTCTGCGAACGGGTCCAGCCCGATCTGATCGTGGGCATCGAGTCGAGGGGATTCCTGGTGGGCACCGCGGTGGCCACCGCGCTGGCCCTGCCGTTCGCCCCGGTGCGGAAACCGGGCAAGCTGCCGGGCGAGGTTCAGGGGATCGATTACAGCCTCGAATACGGCAGCGACAGGCTGGAGATCCATCAGAGCGGCTTCGAAGCGGCCCCCCGCGTGCTGATCGTCGACGACCTGCTCGCCACCGGTGGCACGGCCGCCGCCACGGCGCAGCTGGTGAGCCAGGCCGGCGGCAGCGTGTGCGGGTTCGGATTCGTGATCGAGCTGGCCGATCTGGGCGGGCGAGGGAGGCTCCCGGCAGAGGTGCCGGTGGATGCGTTGATCGTGTACCGCTGAGGCGGCGCCCCGCCGCTTGGAGCGCCGCTCACCAGGGCTGGCTGTCCTGCCAGGCGAGCACCTGATCGAGCTGCTCGAGGCTGATCAGCCCGAACCGCCAGAGCACCACCGGCAGGGGCGCCTGCTCGGCCTGGGCCTGACGGAGCCCCAGCGCCAGGGCGCTTTCACTCAGGGCCAGCTGGTGGCGCAGGAAGCGCAGCAGCGAGGCGGAGGGGACCGGCTGGGGCGTGGTGCTGATGACCATGGGGCCAGGCTGGCAACCGCTCAGGCACGGCGCAAGTCCGGCAGACCGGCCGTCATCAGGCTGAGGGTGAGCCGCCGCGAGGCAGCGGCGCGGCTCAGCAGGGCGATCAGCGGCCGGCGCAGCAGCAGGGAGAGATGCTGGCGGCTGGAGAAGAGACGCACCAGCAGATCGGTGCTCAGCAGGATCAGCAGCAGATCGGCCCAGCGGCGGCGGCCGTAGGCCGAGCCGAGACGGGAGGGAGCCAGGCGACCTGCAGCGGCGCGTTGCGCCAGGCGATGCAGCACGGCCACATCGCGCCAGCAGAGATTGAGCCCCTGGCCACCCACGGGATGGCAGCGATGGCCGCTCTCACCCACCAGCAGGGTGCGGCCGCTGCTGAGACGGTGGGCGAGGCTCAGGGCCACCGGAAACACCCGGGCCGGATCGTGCAGGGTGCCCGGTTCGATGCCCTGGGGCAGAAGAGGGGCCAGCTGATCGAGGAAAGCAGCCGGATCGAGTTGCTCCCGCCGCCGATGGCGCGGTGTCGGCGCACTCCAAACAAGCTGAAAGCGGCCGTGGCCGAGGGGAAGCAGCGCCGAGGGACCCTCCGGCCGCAGGAGCTCCCAGGCGGTGCCGGGGGCGGCTCCCTGAAGGTCCAGCTCCGCCGTGAGGCAGCTCTGGCCGTAGGTCCAGCCCCAGCAGCCGATGCCCAGGGCGGCCCGGGTGGGGGAGGCGGGGCCGTCGGCCGCCACCACCAGCGCCATGCCGTCGGCGGCCTCTGCTGGATCCGGGAACGACGGCTCCCCGAGGCGCAGACAGACCGCTGGGTGCGCGGTCAGCCGCGCCAGCAGGAGGGCCATCAGGGTGGTGTGGCGGCCGATCCAGCCCACGGGGTGGCCTCTCCCCCGCCACCGCATCGGCAGGTCTGTGGCCTGGAAGCGCACCCAGCGGCCCAGTGCCGCATCGAGCAGACGCAGCTGATCGAAGGGTTCGAGCCCGGGTTCGAGGGCCTGCCAGAGATCAAGGCGCTCCAGCAGCCGACGGCTGGAGTGGGTGAGGGCGTAGGCGCGGCGACGGGCCTGCAGGGTTTCGGCGCTCTGGGGATCGCACAGCTCAACCCGCCAGCCGGCGTGGGCGAGGGCCAGGGCCGCCAGGGCTCCGGTGGGCCCACCGCCGAGAACCCTGGCCTGAAGAGGGGGCCCGGGGGCGGTACGCATGGAGAGATGGCCGTGAAAACGCCGCTGCAGACTCTGCAGCGGCGTCGGGGAAGAATGGACTGAGACAGGGATGCTGTTTCGGGGCGGATCAGCCGATGCCGAGGAGACCGCGGGTGAAGGCTTCACCGCCGAGGGCAAACTCGGTGGCCAGAAGTGCAATGAAGCCGAGCATCGCCATGCGGCCGTTGAGCTTCTCGGCACGCTCGTGGAAACCCCAGCCGCTCTCGGGGCTCACCACTTCCATGCGGGGCTCGCTGGCGAAGGCGTTGAGGCGACCGCCATCTTCGGTGGTGACGGTGGCGCCGCGGATGACGGCGGGGGCGGGAGAAGCGGCCATGGCTCGTTTCGAAACGTTTCGAGAACTGTAACGCATTGTTGCGAGATCGGCAAGGAGGTCGTGCCCGGGGCCGGCCAGTCGGCGCTCAGCGCAGGCGCCTGAGGCAGAGCTCCTCGAAGGCGGGGCGCAGCAGGTAGGGGTACTCCCCCACCCACTCCTTGATCTGGGGCAGCCAGCCATCGCTGATCGCGCCGATGCGGCTGAAGTCGCGCCGCTCACTGAGCACCAGGGCACGCACCACCATCCCGGGCCGGATCTTGTCGTGCCGCTTCTCCAGCGGAAAGCGCAGCTGGCCCAGATAGCCGTCCTCGTCCTCCAGCTCCAGGCAGAGCCAGGTGCGCCGGTCTTCCACCAGCTCCAGCCTCCCCTGGCGGTTGGCCTGCTCCCGCCGGCTCTCCACCACCTCGCGGCTGAAGCGGTCGGCCACACGCCCTTCAAACAGCGCCGCCGCCGGATAGCGCCGCAGGGTGGCATTGCGGCGGCCCGCCTCGATGATCGGCCCCCAGAGCAGGTAGAGGAGAAACACCACCCCCACCACCAGCATCACGGGGCCGAGCTTGCTGGAGAAGAGCAGGGTCTGGCTGATCAGCAGGGCGATCACCCCTCCGATCACCGAGATCAGCAGCCGCTGCAGCAGCTTGCGGGGATCGCCGCTGCAGGCGTTGAACTGGGGGCCGGTGGCCACCGCCGGAATCAGCCGTTCCAGCTCACCGGGTCGCAGGGGGATCAGCATGGCGTCAGTGTCCCGCGGCGCGGCCTCAGAGCAAGCGCTCCAGCCCGTACACCAGGCCCTCCAGCTGGCGGACCCGCCGCAGCGTGTGCAGCACGCCGGGCATGTAGGCCGAGCGGTCGATCGTGTCGTGGCGGAGGGTGTAGGTCTCGCCGGCACTCCCGAAGAGCACCTCCTGATGGGCCACCAGGCCGGGCAGCCGCACCGAATGGAGCCGCAGTCCGCTCGCCCGCAGACCGCCCCGGGCACCGGCGAGGGTCTCGTGCTCCTCCACCTGGGGGGCATTGAAACTCTTGCCCAGCTCCTCGATCAGCTCGGCGGTCTTGAGGCAGGTGCCGCTCGGGGCATCGGCCTTGCGGTTGTGATGCAGCTCGGTGAGTTCGCAGAAGTCGTAGAAGCGGGCCGCCGCCGCCGCCGCCTGCTGCAGCAGCACCATGCCCACCGAGAAGTTGGGGATCACAGCGCCGCCCACCGAGGCCTTGCCGGCGAAGACGGCCAGATCGGCCAGCTGCTCCGGGCTCAGCCCCGTGGTGCCGATCACCGGATGCACCCCGTAGGCGATCGCGCTGCGGGTGTGCTCATAGGCCACCGAGGGATGGGTGAAATCCACCAGCACCGCCCCGCCTCCCGGCCCTGCCGTGCGCACCGCCTGGCTGGCCTGGCAGAGGGTGGCCTCGAAATCGGCCGTGATCGCCACCTCCAGCTCCCCGAGCCCCAGCTCCAGGCCCACGTCGGCTCCCTCCCTGCCGGCGCTGGTGTCGACCGCGCCCACCAGGGTGCAGTCGGCGGCGTCGCGCACCGCACGCACCACCTCGGCACCCATGCGGCCGAGGGCGCCGGCCACCACCACCGGAATCGGCGACGCAGCGGACGCTGGGGCGGCGGCGGGGCTGGCGGTCATGGCACGGGCGGCTGACGCCCCCATGATGGCGGCAGAGCCGGCCGCGACTGCCTGTAACGCCCCAGTGGCGGCAGACACGCCCGCGGACGCCCCTGCGTAGGCTGCTTCACATTGCTCAATCTCAGGCCGCATGTTCACCCAGGTCCGCTCCAGCAATCGCCGGGTCACCCCTGCGCCTGGCCAGGGCAGCGGCGAGCGCGCGGTGATGAAGGCCGTCTACGTGGTGCTTGAGCCCCAGTACCAGAACGCGCTCACCACGGCGGCCGAGGCGATCAATGCGCACAACGGCGCTCTGGCGATTGAACTGAGCGGTTACCTGATCGAGGAGCTGCGCGACCCACAGAATTACGCCGATTTCTGCGCCGATGTGGCGGCGGCCGATGTGTTCATCGCCTCGCTGATCTTCATCGAAGACCTGGCTCAGAAGGTGGTCGAAGCGGTCGCCCCCCATCGCGATCGCCTCAAGGCGGCGGTGGTGTTTCCCTCGATGCCGGAGGTGATGCGCCTCAACAAGCTGGGCAGTTTTTCGATGGCCCAGCTCGGCCAGAGCAAGAGCGCCATCGCCCAGTTCATGAAGAAGCGCAAGGAGAAGGGCGGCTCCTCGGCCGGCTTCCAGGACGCGATGCTGAAGCTGCTCAACACCCTGCCGGCGGTGCTGAAGTATCTGCCGGTGGAGAAGGCGCAGGATGCCCGCTCCTTCATGCTCAGCTTCCAGTACTGGCTGGGAGGAACGCCAGACAACCTGCGCAACTTCCTGTTGATGCTGGCCGATAAATACGTCTTCCCGCGCAGCAGCGAAGACCGGCCTGCCCTGCAGGTGGCCGATCCGGTGGTGTTTCCCGATCTCGGCATCTGGCATCCGCTGGCGCCGGCGATGTTTGAAGACCTCAAGGAATACCTCAACTGGAGCAGCAGCCGCCCCGATCTCTCCGAGGCGGCCCGCAAGGGCCCGGTGATCGGCTTGGTGCTGCAGCGCAGCCACATCGTCACCGGCGATGAAGCCCATTACGTGGCCGTGATCCAGGAGCTGGAATACCGCGGCGCCACCGTGATCCCGGTGTTCTGCGGGGGGCTCGATTTCAGCCGGCCGGTGAACCAGTTCTTCTACGACCCGCTCAAAGCGGATGTTCCGCTGGTGGATGGGGTGGTGAGCCTCACCGGCTTCGCCCTCGTGGGCGGGCCTGCCCGCCAGGACCACCCCAAGGCGATCGATGCCCTGCAGCGGCTCAACGTGCCCTACATGGTGGCGCTGCCGCTGGTGTTTCAGACCACCCAGGAGTGGGAGGAGAGTGATCTGGGCCTGCATCCGGTGCAGGTGGCCCTGCAGATCGCCATCCCCGAGCTCGATGGCGCCATCGAGCCGATCGTTCTCAGCGGCCGCGACGATGCCACCGGCAAGGCCCACACCCTGCAGGACCGCGTGGATGCCATCGCCGAGCGCGCGATCCGCTGGGCCTCGCTGCGGATCAAGCCCCGCGCCGAGAAGAAGCTGGCGATCACCGTGTTCAGCTTCCCGCCCGACAAAGGCAATGTGGGCACCGCGGCCTACCTGGATGTGTTCGGCTCGATCTTCCGGGTGCTGGAGGAGATGAAGCTCAAGGGCTACGCCGTGCAGGACCTGCCGCGCACGCCCAAGGCGCTGATGGAGGCGGTGCTCACCGATCCGGAAGCCCTGCAGGGGGCCCCGGAGCTGGCGATCGCCCACCGCATGAGCGTGGCCGACTACGAGCGCCTCACGCCCTATTCGGTGCGGCTCGAGGAGAACTGGGGCAAGCCCCCCGGCAACCTCAACTCCGACGGCAGCAACCTGCTCATCTACGGCCGCCACTTCGGCAACGTGTTTGTGGGGGTGCAGCCCACCTTCGGCTACGAAGGCGATCCGATGCGCCTGCTCTACTCGCGCAGCGCCAGCCCCCACCACGGCTTTGCGGCCTACTACACCTATCTCGAGAAGGTGTGGGGCGCCGATGCGGTGCTGCACTTCGGCACCCACGGCTCCCTGGAGTTCATGCCCGGCAAGCAGATGGGCATGAGCGAAACCTGCTATCCCGATTCGCTGATCGGCGCCCTGCCCAACCTCTATTACTACGCCGCCAACAACCCCTCCGAGGCCACGATCGCCAAACGGCGCGGCTACGCCTCCACGATCAGCTACCTCACCCCGCCGGCCGAGAATGCCGGCCTCTACAAGGGGCTCAAGGAGCTGGGCGAGCTGGTGGGCTCCTACCAGCAGCTGCGAGAGAGCTCCCGTGGCGTGCAGATCGTGAACGCGATCGTGGAGACGGCCCGCCAATGCAACCTCGACAAGGACGTGACCCTGCCCGAGGCCGATGGCGCCGATCTCGATCAGGAGGGCCGCGACGCGGTGGTGGGGGCGGTGTACCGCCAGCTCATGGAGATCGAGAGCCGGCTGCTGCCCTGCGGCCTGCACACGATCGGCAAGCCGCCCACCGCCGAGGAGGCGATCGCCACCCTGGTGAACATCGCCGCCCTCGAACGCGACGACGAGGGGCTGCGCTCCCTGCCGGGCCTGCTGGCCGAAAGCCTGGGGCGCACCATCGCCGACGTGTACCAGGGCAACGACAGCGGTGTGCTCGCCGATGTGGCGCTCAACCGCCGCATCACCGAAACCTGTCGCTCCGCGGTCGGCGCGATGGTGAAGGAGGTCACCGGCAGCGATGGCCGCGTGACCCTGCGCCGCAACTTCGGCTGGTTCTTCGAGCTGCTCGAGCGCTTCGGCATCCAGCTGCCCTCCCCCTGGCTGGCGGCCTGCCGCAGCGCCGGTTTCGCCGCGGTGGACAGGGCCGAGCTCGACAAGACCTTCGCCTACCTGCGCTTCTGCCTCGAGCAGATCTGCGCCGATATGGAGATGGAGAGCCTGCTGCGCGCCCTCGATGGCGAATACGTGCTGCCCGGCCCCGGCGGTGATCCGATCCGCAATCCCGGCGTGCTGCCCAGCGGCAAAAACATCCACGCCCTCGATCCCCAGGCCATCCCCACCCGCGCCGCCATCGCCGCTGCCAAGGTGGTGGTGGACCGGCTGATCGAGCGCCAGAAGGCCGAGCAGGGGGTCTGGCCGGAAACGATCGCCTGCGTGCTGTGGGGCACCGACAACATCAAGACCTACGGCGAGTCTCTGGCCCAGATCCTCTGGTTCATCGGTGTGCGGCCGCTGCCCGATTCCCTCGGCCGGGTGAACAAGCTCGAGCTGATCCCGCTGGAGGAGCTGGGCCGACCCCGGATCGACGTGGTGGTGAACTGCTCGGGTGTGTTCCGTGATCTGTTCATCAACCAGATGGCCCTGATCGATCAGGGCGTGAAGCTGGCCGCAGAGGCCGAGGAGCCCCTGGAGCTGAACTTCGTGCGCAAGCACAGCCAGGAGCAGGCGGCCGAGCAGGGCATCAGCCTGCGCGAGGCCGCCACGCGGGTGTTTTCAAACGCCAGCGGCAGCTACAGCTCAAACGTGAACCTGGCGGTGGAGAACAGCACCTGGGAGGAGGAGGGCGAACTGCAGGAGATGTATCTGAAGCGCAAGACGTTTGCCTTCAATGCCGACAATCCCGGCGAGATGAATCAGAATCGCGAGGTGTTTGAAGCGGCGATGAAAACGGCTGATGTCACCTTCCAGAATCTCGATTCCGCCGAGATCTCGCTCACCGACGTGAGCCACTATTTCGATTCCGACCCCACCAAGCTGATCGCTTCCCTTCGCGACGACGGCAAGGCCCCGGCAAGCTACATCGCCGATACCACAACCGCCAATGCCCAGGTGCGCTCGCTCAGCGAGACGATCCGCCTCGATTCGCGCACCAAGCTGCTCAACCCGAAGTGGTATGAAGGCATGCTCAATTCTGGCTACGAAGGGGTGCGTGAGGTGGCCAAACGCCTCAACTTCACCCTCGGTTGGAGCGCCACCAGCGGTTCGGTCGACAACTTCGTCTACGAGGAAGCCAACGACACCTTCATCAACGATGCCGAGATGCGCCAGCGGCTGCTGGAGCTCAATCCCCACAGCTTCCGCCGCATCGTGGGCACCCTGCTGGAGGTGAATGGCCGCGGCTACTGGGAAACCAGCGATGCCAACATCGCCCAGCTGCAGGAGATCTACCAGGAGATCGAAGACCGGATCGAGGGTGTGACCAAGCCCTGAACCAGGCTGCCTGACGGCGTGGGGGAATGCTGGGCCAGACCCGGCGGAACCTGCAGCGATGGTGGCCCTCCTTCCTCGCCTGGCCCTGGGGCAGGCGCCGCGGCTGCGTCGCTCCCTGGGCCGGGAATGGCAGCACTGGCGGCGGCACGCACCCCGCCGCCTCAGCGCCGCGCAGGTGACGCTGCTGCTGCTGGCCCTGGCCAGCGGAGCCGGCCTGCTGGCGGCCTACACCGAACGGCTCCGGGAGGCGGCCCGGCTGCGCGGCGACACCGAGAGCGGCCTGCTGGAGCTGCGGATCAACGGCCACAAGGTGGTGGCGGCCGACTGGGGCCACTGGGATCCGATCCACCGCTACCTGCAGCGCCCCGATCGGCGCATCATCGAGCGTGAGCTGCTCACCTCCTCGATCGTGCGCGATGGCCAGCATCTGCGCCTGATCCGGCTCGATGGCCGCACGCTCTACGACAGCCGTGAGGATCGTCCCGGCCTGCCCCTCAGCCCCGGCGAGCGGGCCGCGGCAGAGCCCTGCCTGCAGGAGCAGGCCCGGCGACTCACCCGTCTGCCGCTCCCCCTGCGGCTGCGCACCTGGGGATTTCACTGCCCCCTGGGCTCCGGCACCCTGCTCGGGGCCGCCACCAGCATCAGCAACAGCGGCGCCACCCGGCCGGTGAACGGCTGGATCCTGCACTTCAGCACGATCGAGCGGCCCAGCTACAACCCCGCCATCAACCGCGCCTTCGCGCTGCTGCCGGCGAAACTGCACCGCCCCGCCAGCGGGGCCGGAGGCGCCCGGCACGCCTGGCAGACGCTGCACAGCCGCCCGCTCCCCTTCCTGGAGGAGCTGCATCAGGCCCCAGGCAACCGCCACGACAGCAGCCTGGCCGGCGCGGCGCGACCGGCCGCGGTCGTGGAGCTGGCGCAGGTGCTTCCCCTTTCTGAGCTGCCCCGCGGCCTGCTCGTGCAGGTGCTGCTTCCCTGGCTGCTGCTGCTCGGCGGCCTCAGCCTGCTGCCGGCCTCGTGGCTGCTGCTGCTGCGCAGCCTGCGCCGCAACCAGCGGCTGGAGCGCCGGCGGCTGCTGCGCCGCCTGCGCCAGTCGCGCGAGATGGATCCGGCCTCGGGCCTGATCAGCCTGGAGGAGTGGCTGGAGAGGCTCGAGCAGCCTGCCGCCGCCCAGGCGCCGCCGGGTCTCTGGCGGCTGGGACTGCTCGACATTCGGGTTGGCAGCCACAGCGAAGCGCTGCCCAATGCGGCCAGTGCCCGCCGCGGTGCCCTGAAACGGCTGCTGCAGGAGCTCCGCCGGCCGGAAGCCCCCTTCCAGGATCGGCTGCTCGCCCTCAGCCGGGAGCAGCAGCTGCTGATTGCCTACCGCCCCGCCGGGCCACAGCACGCGGAGGAAGCCGGCCTGAACCGCCTCCTCAATAGCGTGGAGCGGGATCTGGCTGGGCGGATGCAGCTGCGGCTGCGGGCGCTGATCACCAGCGTGGACCACCCGGCGCAGCGGCGCACGGCGGGGGAAAGCGGCCTGGAGGGGCTGCTGGCCGATCTGGAGCTGCTGCGCAGCCTGGCGGTGGAGGATCGTCCGGTGCGCTTTCTGAGCGCGGAGGATCTCCAGCAGGTCGCCGGGCTGCGCCACCGCATCGCCAGCGACTTCGACTGCGAACGCCTGGCCGCCAACCTGGTGGATCACCGCTACCGGCCTGAGACGGTGTTTCAGCTGCCGGTCAATCCGCCGTCGGCGGCGGGTGAGAGGACCAAGCCGGCGCTCCTCAGCCCCCGGAGCAGGCGGCGCCCTGGCAGCGCCGAAGACGGCGCGCGGCCGCTGTACACCGAGCTGCTCTTCCGGCTGCCGGAGGGGATGGGCCGCGGCCTGAGCATCCAGGAGCTGATCCTGGCTCTGGAGCGCAACGGCTCGGTGCATCTGATCGATGCCCTGATGCTGCGCAAGGCGATCAGCCTCACCCGCGAGGTGGAGGGCCCGCGGCCGCTGCTGGCCACCAATCTCTCCGCCACCACGCTCGAATCGTTGCAGCACCGCAGCACAATTCTCGGCCTGCTGCGCGAGGCGGGCCCCGAGGTGTGCGCCCATCTCGCACTGGAGGTCACCGAAACCTCCGTGATCGCCGATCTGGATGCCTGGCATGGCTTCCTGCAGGAGCTGCGCGGGCTGGGGGTGAAGGTGGTGATCGACGACTTCGGCAGCGGCTACGCCTCGCTGGCCTACCTGTTCCGCTTCCAGGCGGATGCCATCAAGATCGACCGGCAGTTCAGCCAGCGCCTGCACGATCCCGATGTGGAGGCGATGGTGGAGTTTCTGCTCCGCTACGAACGCCAGCACGGCACCGCCATCGTGATGGAAGGCATCGAAACGGAGGTGCAGCTGCACCACTGGCGGAGTCTGGGCCTCCGCTGCTTCCAGGGCTTTCTGTTCACCCCCGAGGCGATCGAGGCGACGGAGGCGATGGCAGCCGGGCCGGCATCCACCGCTGCCGAAGGCCGACCGGCGGAGCGGGGAACCAGCGCCTCCCCGGCCAGCGCCGGCCAATCATGGGGCGATCAGGCCTCCGCGGAGTCGCGCAGCGCCACCGCCATCCGGATGGTCTGAGCGATCGGGCCCACATCGTGCACCCGCAGGATGGCGGCACCCGCCCCGATCGCCTGCACGCACACCGCCGCCGTTCCCCACAGGCGTGCCCGCGGCCGCGGCTCCTGCAGCACCGCCCCGATGAAGCGCTTGCGGGAGGGGCCGATCAGCAGCGGGAAACCCTCGGCGGCGAGCTCGCCGAGCCGACCGAGCAGCGTGAGGTTGTGGGGCGTGGTCTTGGCGAAGCCCAGCCCCGGATCCCAGATCAGCCGCTCGGCCCGGATGCCCGCCGCCAGGGCACACTCCGTGGCCTCCAGCAGCTCCCGGCGCACCTCGGCCACCACGTCGCCATACAGCGCCAGGGCATCCATGCTGCCGCTGTCGCCACGGCTGTGCATCAGCACATAGGGGCAGCGGGCCTCGGCCGCCACCCGCAGGATCTCGGGATCGCGACGGCCGCCGCTCACGTCATTGATCCAGTCGGCGCCGGCCGCGAGGGCTGCGGCGGCCACGGGCGCGCGGAAGGTGTCCACCGAGAGGATCGCCTCCGGATGGGCCGCCCGGATCGCGGCCAGGGCCGGCAGCACCCGGGCGGTCTCCTCCTCGCCCCCCACCTCCGCGGCGCCGGGGCGGGTGCTCTGGCCGCCGAGATCGAGCAGATCGGCTCCCTGGGCCAGCATCCGGCCGGCGGCGCGCACGGCAGCCGCAACGGTCGGAAGGCGGCCGCCATCGCTGAAGGAATCAGGCGTGAGATTGAGGATGCCCATCAGCCGCGGCCTCCGGATCAGCGGCCGCGGAGCCGCAGGCTGTGCCCTGGCCGCCAGCAGCGGTGCTGCCTCGGGCGCCTCGGGCCAGGGCTCCGCCAGCCAGTCGTCCAGACAGACCGGGCGGCCCGAAGGCAGGGCGCCAGCGGCGGCGATGCCCATGGGCTGGGCAGGTGCTGCCACCGCCTCAGGCAGCGGCCGCCACCGCAACCTCGTAATTGGCGATGCGCGCGAAGCCCACCGGATCGAGGGAGGCGCCGCCCACCAGCACACCATCGATCTGCTGCTGGGCCATCAGGCCATCGATGGTGGCCGGAGTCACCGAGCCGCCGTACTGCACGATCACATCGGGGTTGCCCACCCAGCCGCGGATCAGTCCACAGATGCGATTGGCTTCGTCTGCGGCGCAGGTCTTGCCGGTGCCGATCGCCCAGATCGGTTCGTAGGCCACGATCAGCCGCAGTGGATCGACGCCTTCAAGCCCCTGCTCGATCTGGCGATGAATCACCCGCTCGGTTTCGCGGGATTCGCGCTGGTCGAGGCTCTCGCCCACGCAGAGGATCGGGATCAGCCCGAACCGCTGGGCGGTGCGGGCCCTGAGGTTGATCTGCTCGTCGGTTTCGCTGTAGTACTTGCGCGGTTCGCTGTGACCCACGATCGCGTGGCTCACACCGTGCTCCACGAGCATCGGCGCCGAGACCATGCCGGTGTAGGCCCCACGCTCCTCCCAGTGCACGTTCTGGGCAGCGATCGAGACGCCGGCGCCGTCGAGATGGCGGCAGAGCGTGGGAATGGAGGTGAAGGGAGGCGCCAGCACCACCTGCCGGTCCCTGGGCAGGTCGGCGATCAACGGTCGGAAGACGGCCGCAAACTCCCGCGTCTGAGCGCAGGTCATGTGCATCTTCCAGTTCCCGGCGATGACGGTCCTGCGCACCGGCGGCCCCTCGTGAACGATTGTGCGGAAAGGCTAAAACGGCGCCTGTCCGCGGCTGCGTCGCTCCTGTTATCCCCGGCTGCGTTGCGGAGGCTGCACGATCCGCTCCACGCCATCGATCTGCACCGCATCGCCCACGGCCAGCTGCCGGCCGCGGCGGGTTTCGATGCAGCCGTTCACCGTCACATCGCCGCGCTGAATGCGCTGCTTGGCCTCACCACCGCTGGCGGTGAGGCCGTGCCATTTGAGGTACTGATCGAGTCTGATCGTCATCAGGACCCTCGCGAGAGGAAGGGGCGGCAGACGCTGTGCGAGCCCGCCAGCTGGAACCCAGCAGCGGCAAGCTCCAGAGGTGCGGCAGCCCGGCAGACCCGCTGCAGGCGGCAGCGGAGAAGCCGGAGGTCATCCTGCCGCAAGCCATGCTGCCGCAGGGCAGGAGGGCCGCCCAGCCCCGGACTACCCTGAGCCGATGCTTGCTCCCTCGCCGGCCGGCTTCCGCAGACTCTGGCCGCTGCTGAAGCCCCATCGGCCCAGGTTGCTCGCCGGCGGCGCCTGCATGCTCGTGTTCGTGGCCTGCTGGCCACTGCTCGCCTCCCTGGCAGGACGGCTGATTCCGGCGATCGGCGCCGGCGACTTCCCGGCCGTGCTGCGCAGCATCGGGCTCGCCCTCGCCGTGTTCCTGGTGCAGAAGGCCGCCCAGTTCGGCCAGGACACACTGCTCGCCGGGCCAGCCCTGGCGGTCAGCCAGGATCTGCGCCGCCAGCTCTTCGCACGCCTGCAACGGCTGGAGTTCGGCGCCCTGGAGAAGCTCTCGGCCGGCGATCTCACCTACCGCCTCACCGAGGACGCCGACCGGGTGGGCGAGGTGATCTACAAGACCCTGCAGGACACCACCCCCAGCGCCCTGCAGCTGGTGGCGGTGCTCGGCTACATGCTCTGGCTCGACTGGCCCCTGGCCCTGGCCACCCTGCTGCTGGCGCCGGTGGTGGCGGTGCTGGTGAGCCTGTTCGGGGCGCGGGTGATGGGGGCGGCCGAGCGCAGCCAGAAGCAGGTGAGCGAGCTGGCGGCCCTGCTGGGGGAAGCGATCGGCGGGCTGCCCCTGGTGCGCGCCTTCGCCGCCGAGCCCTGGCTGCAGCAGCGCTTCGACGACGAGGTGGATCTGCATCGCCGCGCCCGCTACCGCACCCTGCGGCTGCTGGCCCTGCAGCATCCGGTGGTGGGTTTCATCGAGGCCGCCGGCATCCTGGCGGTGCTGCTGATCGGTGCGGCCCGGATCCAGGCCGGTGGGCTGAGCGGAGCCGGCTTCAGCAGCTATGTGGCCGCCCTGCTGATGCTGATCGATCCGATCGCCCATCTCACCACCAACTACAACGAGTTTCAGCAGGGCCAGGCCTCGCTGCGCCGGCTGCGGGCGATCGAGGCCGAGCCGGTGGAGCCGCCCGACCGCCCGGGTGCGCGGCCCCTCGGCCGGGTGCGGGGCGAGCTGGTGCTCGAGAACGTGAGCTTTGCCTACACCAACGGCCGGAGTTCTTCCCAGGGCATGGAGGCGGCCTCACAGAACGGGGCCGGCAGAAGCACAGGCCAGCCGGTGCTGCACGATCTCAACCTGCGCATCGAGCCCGGCCGGATGGTGGCTCTGGTGGGGCCTTCGGGGGCCGGCAAGAGCACGCTCTTTTCCCTGCTGCTGCGTTTCAACACCGCCCAGAGCGGGCGCGTGCTGCTCGATGGCCAGGACCTGGCCGATCTGCAGGCGCGCCAGCTGCGCCGGGCGGTGGCCCTGGTGCCGCAGCAGAGCCGCGTGTTCTCGGGCACGATCGCCGAGGCGATCGCCTTCGGCCGCGAGGCCGCCGAGGGCCAGATCCGCGAGGCGGCACGGCTGGCCAATGCCGATGGCTTCATCGAAGCCATGCCGGGTGGCTATCAGGCACGCCTGGAGGAGGGTGGCAGCAACCTCTCGGGCGGCCAGCTGCAGCGCCTGGCGATCGCCCGCGCCGTGCTGGGCAATCCTGCGGTGCTGCTCCTCGATGAGGCCACCAGCGCTCTCGATGCCGAGGCCGAGGAGGCGGTGCAGCGCGGCCTGGAGCAGGCCATGGCCGGTCGCACCGTGCTGGTGATCGCCCACCGCCTCGCCACGGTGCAGGAGGCCGATCGGATCCTGGTGCTGGAGCGGGGCCGGATCGTGGAGCAGGGCAGCCACGACGAACTGATGGCCCGCGGCGGGCGCTACCGCGATCTCTGCCAGCGACAGCTGATCCGCACCGAGGTCTGAGCGGCCACCCGCTCGTCTGCGGCCGCTGCCCCGTCGCACGGCAGGCAGGGGTGAGCGGTGAGGCAGGCGGAGATCCGGCCTGGGCAAAGGGTCAGCGGCCCGCCTAGGTTTTCTGCGACCCAACAGGATTCCGCGTGGAGACTCCCGCCCAGCAGGCACCGGTGCTCACCTTTGAGGGAAAGCGCTACGACCTCAATTCCCTCCCCGACGAGATCAAGGAGCTGGTGCGCGGCATGCAGGTGGCCGATGCCCAGCTCCGCATGCATGAAGACACCCTCAAGGTGCTGGCCGTGGGCCGCCAGAGCATGGCGATGCAGCTCAACGATCGCCTGCAGGCGATCCCGCCGCTTCACGATGAGGGTTGAGCCACCGCTGGGCACCGGCCAGGAACCTGCTCGCACGGTCAGCTCCTGGCCGCCTCGCCTCAGCCCGGCGACCGCTCCAACCAGCCGCTAGGCGAGATCCCTTCCAGGGAGCCAGGTCAGCCGCACTCCCCGGAACAGAGTGCCTGCCTCACTCTGCAGCGGCCAGGGCCCGCAGCTCCTCGAAGCGGAACACCTTTTCCGGAGCCCCTTCGCTGTCCACCCGGCGCTCGCTGAGCACCCAGGGGCCGCCGTCGGGCAGGGGCACGAACGTGTCGGTGTAGTGGCTGCGGCCGCCGCGGAGCTCGCCGCTGGCCGGATCGCTGTACTGGCTGCTGTAGCTGCGGCTGAGATAGCCGGCGCCGGTATCGGTGGTGCTCTCGGTGAAGATCGTCACCACGGTGCCGTGGATGTGGCGGTGCACCATCGTCACCACGTCGTTCTTGATCCGGTAGCGGTCGCCGGCTCCCTTGCCGCCCACGATCACCTCGCTGCCCACCGGATCCGACTCGCCCGTGGTGAAGGTGTTCTCACCATGGGTCTGCTCGAAGCTGCGGCGCACCCGATGGATCGCCACCTCCCAGAGCTGGCCAGCGATCTCCTTGTGCACCGCCTCGTCGTCGATCCCCTCCACGCTGGCCCTGAGATCGGCTCCCACCCGGAACCGCCCCTCCAGCCGGCGCCCCTCGCTCTCCCACACGCAGCGGCCCTCGTAGCCCCCGAAGCCCGGATCCCAGGTGTAGCGGTTCTCGTAGGCCGCCCGGAAGGCGGCGGTGCAGTCGCTGCCGGGAACCAAGGGAGCGGCGGCGGTGGCGTCCAGGGTGGAGAAGGTCACGGGTAAACCTGAGCTGGGAGAGGAGAACAGAACCCTAACCAGGCCTGGGGAGCGGCAGCACGGACAGGGCGTCGATGTCTGGCGGCAGGTCACTGCCATTCAGCAGCTTTGTGCGGATGGGAGGGCGGGAAGCGTAGATCTCGCCTCTGATCACTGCGTGTGCTCAACTGGATGCAGGCCGCCGCCTGTTCGATTTCATTACTGGCCCTCCCCAACTGGACTGGACGTTGGCTGAGGGAAAGGAGCTTCAGGGGGTGGGGTGATGTGCGAAGAGTTTCAAAGCAATAGCGAACGTTGACACCACCAAGGCAAGTGTGACTTGGTGCCAAAGCCTTTCAAATGGTTCCGGAAGGGCAAAAAAAGTGCGAAAGAATGAGCATCGGGTGCTCCTAAAGCTTTTGGGTGCAACCGCACACAGGCCGACATGCCCTTGGCTAAGGCAGAGGCTTGGCCGAACGATCCCGTCCATCCCTTCGGCCAACGTTAAGAAGGCGGGGATGCTCAGAGATAAACCGCTGAAAGATATAGGCTGCATAATAATCCAGGAAGTGAGCCTCGTCCTTATAGTGAGAAGCCGAACAATGGGCTCCCTGACAAGTAGTGGGATCAACTCCATCCCAGAAAAGTCGGTGCTTCCCGTCCGCCCAGGACTTGATCCAGCCAAAGTCGTTCTCACGTTTGTCCAAAAAATCCCTTGCACCCACTCGACAATCGGGGCTGAGGGCAGGCTTGAACCATTGAGGGTAGCAATATCCCTCCGACATCCCTTCGAGGCCAGGGAAACGCGGGGCATTCAGATAGATTACGACGGTTGCGCCCTTGTCGACAAACTTCTCCGCGATGGTCCGCAAACCCCTTGAATAGTCCACCCTTGCACGCTCAAGCTGAACTCCACCACTACCAACAGGAGCAAAGTATGCGGTAAGATAGTTGCCAATAAATACAAGATCTCCTGACTGGAGTCTTCTTAGCATCTGATCGGCAACGGTTTCCTGCGAAGCGATGCACTTCTGCTTAACGGCATCATCTGGGAAGGCGTATGATGGCAAGGCCGGGAATGGACAGGCATTTCCCCAGATTCCAACAAATCCGGCACCATGCGATCGCGCAAAAGAAGCGATTGCAGAACGGAATTGGTGGATATGGCTGTCTCCAAGCAGATAGACAACAGGCCTACCGGCAGGCGCACTGAATCCGCACCTTGGCCCCGATGAGATCACACTCTTGGGATCTTCAAAAAGATTGCAGATTGGTGTGTTGGGTATGGGCCTGACAAGGTTGGCGTCAAGCAACCTATTTCTACTACCAAGAAACAGCCTGCCCTCCAGTGGCTTGGCCAGCACAAGCAGAAATCCAGCACATGCAAAACTGGCACCGGCACCAAAAGCAAACGTTCCCCACGAGGTGCGCGACCAGGTAGCGTGTCTTAGCGGCTTCTCAATCCAGCGATAAGACCCGTAGGCAATCAGAAAGATCAGCAGTGACTGGAAGGGAATCGTCCACCAGTGTATGCCTATGGTCCATCGGCTCAACGACAAGATTGGCCAATGCCAGAGATAAAGCGAATACGAAAGCAACCCAACAGAAACAAGTCCAGACGTGGAAAAGAGCTTCAGAAGAAAAGAGCCAAGTGGAATTGTAACAATCAGAATCGCAGTAGCAAATGCAGCAAGAATAGTAGGGAATGGCGAAGTGGAAGACGGGATAAGGAGTACAACACCTATCATCAGTAGGCAGATCAGGGGTATCAGTCCACTGAGGCCACCGTCCAAGCTGCGCTTACTGTTGTGCATCCAGAAACAAGCCAGACAACCCAGCCCCATTTCCCAGAACCTGGATGGCATCAGGTAAAAGGCAGCATCTAAATAATCGGGCTTCAACCACACATACAAGCATAATGACAAGAGGCTGAGAGCCGCAAGGATACAGACAAAGGAAGTCGGGGCTGCCTGGCGCCTCCGGCCTAATCCGCAAGACCAGAACAAGAAGGGGTAGAGAACGTAAAATTGCTCTTCTACCCCCAGTGACCACGTATGCGTGAACACGTTGAGTTCAGTCGAACTAGAGAAGTAGTCCGCCTGAAGCTTGAAGAGCAGTACATTGGACGCTCCGATCAGTGAAGCAAGTCCAGTTTGAAGACTGGAGCCGGGGTTTGGGTTGACCAGGCAGATCAGAAACCCAACAACTGCGACAAGAAGAATGAGCGCAGGCCACAAGCGCTTGATCCGCCTGACATAGAATCTGGCATAGAAATCAGCGCTGCGATCAAACTGCCTGGCAAGCAGAGAGCCGGTGATAACAAAACCTGAGATTACGAAGAAGATATCAACCCCAAGAAACCCGCCGGGCAGGGCTCGCTTATCAACATGATTGACAATAACAGCCACAATAGCGATTGCCCTGAGGCCATCGATCTCTGGCCGATACCGAAAGACGGAAACATTCGGATCCGACAACCCCATAGCTACCAGGCCCGATGGATATCCTGCAGCGCAGCAACCTCCAGGGTGGACTCGCCCTGGAGAGCGGCGATCGCCTCCACCGCCGCCCGGGCACCGGCCAGGGTGGTGACGGTGGGCACGGCGTAATCGAGGGCGGCGCGGCGCAGGTAGCGGTCGTCGTGGGCGGCCTGGCGGCCGATGGGGGTGTTGATCACCAGCTGAACCAGGCCCGAGCGGATCGCGTCCTCAATGTTAGGCCTGCCTTCATGAACCTTGAGCACGGTTTCCACGGCGAGGCCGCCGCGTTCGAGCACCTCGGCGGTGCCGGCGGTGGCCATCAAGGCAAAACCCTCCTCCACCAGCCGC
>Ga0169931_10005168_pt1 | contig 19975 bp, 17 predicted proteins | sample Kivu_15m_20L_FD_129675 | JGI IMG/M metagenome (GOLD analysis project Ga0169931, IMG submission 129675) | Freshwater microbial communities from Lake Kivu, Western Province, Rwanda to study Microbial Dark Matter (Phase II) - Kivu_15m_20L... | ecosystem: Environmental > Aquatic > Freshwater > Lake... | reverse complement strand
GGCCGCCGGTGACGACGACGACATAGGTCGCGTCGCTGGAGAGCATCTTGGACCACGTGCAGGTGCTCGGAGTGCAGCTCCCGCCGCAGCCGCAGCCTGCGGAGTTCGAGAGCGCGGCCGCGCTGCTCGCTACTGCATCGCCGTGCACCACCGCGATGCCGAGCTCGTGGGCCGCGTCGAGCGCCGCCGGCGTTGCGAGCGCGCCGGGCCCGAGCACGAGGCGCGCGCCGCGCGGCATCGCGCGCACGTCCGCCTCGGTGTAGAGCTGCCGGTTCGCCACGGGGTTCGCGCGCGGCGCCTAGAGGTGCTGCGTCAGCTCGGGGTGCGGGCGCGGGATCACGACCTCGCGCGCGAGCAGTCCGCTGGTCCCCGCCTGTCCGGAGCCAGCGGTGATCGCCGAGCGCACGTCGCTGAGCGAGCCCGTCAGCACGAAGAAGCTCTTGCCACCGAGCCCGTTGGCGACGCGCAGGTCGATCAGATCGACCGAGGCCGTCTTGAGCGCCACGTCGGCCGCGACGATCGCGCTCGCAACGGTGGTGGTCTCGATCACGCCGACGGCGTCGAGCTGGCCGCTGATGCGACCACCCTTGCGGCGCAGCATCGGGACCACTTGCTCGTGCACCTGCGGGATCACGAGCTGGTCGACGAGGTCGGAGCCCGCGAGCTCGGCGCCCTTGCGCGCGCTCGAGCGCACATCGAGCACCGCGCCCGTGAAGAGCAGCACGTACTTGCCCGGCTGGACCGGCGTCGCGAACAGGAGCTCGACCGCGGCTTCCTTGAGGACCGCATCGGCGACTTCGACGCCGCGCGCCACTGACGAGAGCTCGAGCAAGCCGATGCACGGCTCGAGCGCGACGTCGTCGCGCAGCTCGGGATTGAGATCGTTGCGGTTCATGCCTTCTTCCCTTCGCGCACGGGCGCAGCAGGCCGGTCCTGTGCCGCGGTCGGTCCGACCGAGGCTCCGTCGCACAGCTCGGCGCGATCGACGATCGCCGCCACCGCCGTCTGAAATCCAATGTCGTGTCCCTTGCCGATCACGTGGCGCGCCGCGCGCCCGAACACGACCAGCACGCGCTCGCCGATCCCAGCGCCGAGCGGATCGACCGCGATCAGGGTCTCCGCGCTCTGCTTGCCATCGCGCGTGTAGGGCTGGATCACGAGAAAACGGCAGCCCGAGAGCGTGGGGTCCTTCACGCTCGACCAGACATGGCCGACGACGGTTCCAAGCAGCATCGCTAGCTCCCCTTCTTGCGCGCCGCGCGCGCGGGCGGCTCGCCGCCGCCGGGGTTGTCCATCCAGTGCGCGGGCGCGAGCGGCGCGTCGAGCTCGTCGACGATGCCGACCACCGCGGCCTCGAAGGCGAAGTCACCGTCGCCGCCGCAGGCGACGCGCGCGGCCTTGCCGAAGGCCACGATCACGCGCTGCCCGAAGGCCGCGCCGAGCGGATCGGCCGCGATCACGGGCGTCACCTTGGACGCGCCCGGCTCGCGGCGCTCGTCGAGCGCCTCGATCACGAGCAGGCGCTTGCCCTCGAGGTCCGACGCCTTGCGCGTGGCCCACACTTCGCCGACGACGCGACCGAGGAACACTAGTCGACCCCCGTGTTGTCGCGGCCGGCGATCCCCGCGAGCGCGCGGTGCACCGCGGCGACGGCGGCGTCGATCTCGGCATCCGTCCCGGCGAGGCGCAGGCGACCGACCGCGCCATGGGCGCCGAGGCCCACGATGCGGATCGGAGCCGCTTTTTCGGCCTCGTTCGCGGCGAGCAGCACCCACACCGCCGGGTTGACCTCGAGCGTGTAGAGCGTGTCCTGCGCGAGCAGCAGCATCCCGTTGCGCGTGCGGTTGATCAGCATCGCGTGGTGGCTGTCGACCTGCCGGATGATCTCGTCGGTGAGCAAGTTGGGCCGCAGCCCGTCCTCGTAGCTCACCCCGGCCGCCTCGAGGATCAGCCGCCCCGCCTCGCGCACCTGCCCCTGATCGGGACCGTGCACCTCGAGCGTGCCGTAGCTGCGCTCCGTGACCAGCGCGCCCGGCGTGACGCGGCAGCGCTTGAGCGCCACGTCCATCAGGCGATTGATCACGATGCCCGGGCGCGCCTCGAGCCAGAACGCGCTCTCCCCCACGACCGGGAAGTAGCCGTCGCTCGCGGCCGCGACCGTGGCAGCGAACTGCGGCTGCATGTGGTCGATGACCACTGCGCCGCGCAGCTCGATCGCCGGGGTGGAACGCCGGGACATGGGACCTCACGCCACCCGCGGTGCGGGCGGCCTGATGCTCACTTCTTCTTCTCGTCCGTCGGGGGCAGGAAGTCCGCGAGGTCGATCGCCGGACGCGGGATCACGTGCGTGCCGACGAGCTCGCCGACGCGCCGCGCACCGGCCGCGCCCGCTTCGACGGCGGCCTTCACCGCACCGACTTCGCCGCGCACCATCACGGTGACGAGGCCGCCGCCCGACTTCTCGTAGCGGCCGAGGAGCGTGACCTTCGCAGCCTTGCACATCGCGTCGGCCGCTTCGATCGCGCCGACGAGGCCCTTGGTCTCGATCATGCCGAGGGCGACCAGGTTCTCAGTTGCCATGTTGGACTAGTTCCGAAATTGGGGGTGAGAGAGGAATGCGCTGTCGCTTCAGGCGTTGCACGCGCCCGTCGCGACGTTTTGGTGGGAGCAGCCCTTGCACGGGCCGAGCGGACAGCCAGCGCCCGCGTGCTCCATGAGCTTCTGGATCTCGGTCGGCGTGAGCGCACCGCCGATGACGTGCGCGCCGCTGCCGCGTGCGCCGCTGAACACCGGCGCGCTCTTCGGCGCTGCGCTTGCGGGCGCGGCAGCCGCGGGCGCTGCGTAGCCGGCGGGCGACTTCGCGGCCGCCTGCACCTTGGGCGTCGTGAAGGTCGGCGCGCGACCGGGCGCTGCCGGAGTCGGCACACTCGGAGAGGAGGCCGGCGAGGCGCGCACAGGCGCGGGCTGCGGCGCGGGCGCTGCCGCGCGCGGAGCGGGCGCGCCGCCCGGCGCGGGGAAGCTCGCGGGCGCCGCGGGGCGCACGCCCTCGCGCGGCAGGAACACAGGGTTGCCGCTCCAGTTGCTCGTCGGCGCGCTGGCGGCCGCCGCGGGACGCTCGCTCGCGCTCGCCGGCGGAAGCTCGCCCAAGAGTGAGCCGCGCGGATTCGACTCGCCGCTCATGCGCGCTGCGCGCGCGTGGTCGCGACGCTGCAGCTCTTCCCAGTCGCGCCGCGGGAACGCGACGCGCTTGATGTTGAGCAGGTGCCGCGCGCTGATGTTGTCGCTGGTGATGTTCCCCGCCTGCGGGCCGCAGCCGAGGCTGACCGACGGGGTGAGATTCGTGCTGTAGCCGACCGCACCCTGCGACGAGGGTCCGTTGACGATGATGCGGCTCGCGGGCTTCTCGAGGTACCACGCCTCGAGCACGCGCTCGTCGCGCGCCCACACGGCGCAGGTGTGCCCGAGCCCGTCGAAGTGCAGCATCTCCATCGAGATGCGGCAGCCTTCGCGCCAGCCGTCGACCACGTGCAGCGAGAGCACCGGCGCGAGGATCTCGATCGAGAGCGGCCACTCCTTGCCGACGCCGCCTTGGTACGCGAGCAGGATCGTCGTCTCGCGCGGCACGGAGAAACCGGCCCATTCCGCGAGCTTGTACGGATCCTGCCCGACGACGTCGGGGTTCATGTGGCCGCCCTTGTTGCACAGCGCGGCGAGCAGGCGCGTCTGGTGCTCGTCGCACACGTGCGCGCCGTTGCGGCGCAGCTCGGCGACGAGCGCGTCGTGGATCGGCTTGTCGATCACGAGCCCCTGCTCCGAGCAGCAGAACGTGCCGTTGTCGAAGCTCTGGCTCTGCACCACCGCGCGCGCCGCGGCGGCGACGTCGGCCGAGCGATCGATGTAGCAAGGCACGTTGCCCGGGCCGACGCCGTAGGCCGGCTTGCCCGACGAGTACGCGGCCTTGACGAGCCCCGTGCCGCCGGTCGCGAGGATCACCGACACGCGCTTGTGCTTCATCAGCGCGCCGGTGGACTCGATCGTCGGGTTCGAGAGCGACTGCACGAGGTCCGGCGGGCCGCCCGCGCGCTCGATCGCGCGGCGCAGGACCTCCGCCGTCTCGCCGATGCAGCGCTTCGCGCGCGGGTGCGGGCTGATCACGATCGCGTTTCGGCCCTTGACCGAGATCAGCGACTTGAACAGCGCCGTCGAGGTCGGGTTGGTGGTCGGGATGATGCCCGCCACCACGCCCACGGGCGTCGCCACTTCGACGATGCCCGAGCGCTCGTCGCGCGCCACGATGCCGACCGAGCGCAGGTCCTTGATCGAGGCCCACGTGCCCTCGGAGCCGAAGAGATTCTTCAGCACCTTGTAGTGCACGCGCCCGATCCCGGTCTCCTCGACCGCCAGCTTGGCGAGGTCGTAGGCCGCGCGCGCGCCAGCCTCGGCCATCGACTTGCACAGCGCGTCGACCTGCTCCTGCGAGAACGAATGCACGGCTTCGCAGGCGCGCCAAGCGCGCTCCGCGCAGTCGCGCACCTCTTGCAGGGCGCGCAGGTCAGGGTCGAGGTTCGTCACGCTCTACGCAGCTCGGAGGCCCGCAGCCGAAGCTCAGTCCGCCTTGCCGTCCCAGGCGCCCTTCTTCACGGGCTTCATCTCCGGGAGGATCTTCCACAGCTGCTCGTGCGGGCGCGGGATGACGTGCACGCTGACGAGCTCGCCCACGCGGCGCGCGGCGGCCGCGCCCGCATCGGTGGCGGCCTTGACCGCGCCGACCTCGCCCGAGACGAACATCGTGTTGAGCCCGGCGGTCACGTTGACCTTGCCGAACAGCGCCACCTCGGCGGCCTTGACCATCGCGTCACCGGCCTCGATCGCACCGATCAGGCCCTTGGTCTCGACCATGCCGATCGCGTTGTATTCCATGGATAGGGGTCCCTTGGTGCCGGGGGCAGGCCCACGGGGCCCGCGCTTTCGGGGTGGTTGGGAGAGACGACCCGGCGAGCGGCGAAGTCTAGGGAGCGCTGCGGGCCTCTGCAATTGCTCCGGACGATGCGCAGCAGTTGAGCGTCGCTTGTTGACACGATGAACCGATTCGGACGAGCCACCCCGAGACGGTGGCGCGCGCTCAGTCGCGGAAGGCGTCGGCGTCGAGCGCGGCCTCGCGCTGCGCGCTCTGGCCCAACGCCAGCCCGAGCGCGGCGAAGCACGCGAACATCGAGCTCCCCCCGGTGGAGAAGAGCGGCAGGGTCAGCCCCGTCATCGGGATCAGCCCGAGGTTGACGCCGATGTTGATGAAGAAGTGCGCCGCGAAGTACAGGCCGACACCGGTGACGAGCAGGCGCGAGAAGCGCTCGCGCACACCGCTCGCGCTCCACAGGAGGAGCGCGATGAAGAGCGCGTAGAGCACGAGCAGCCCCGCCGTGCCCACGAAGCCCGCTTCCTCGGCGATCACGGCGAAGATCGAGTCGCAGTCGCGCTCGGGCAGGATCGCGGCTTCGTTCGAGACGCCGTGGCCGAGCCCGCGCCCGAACCAGCCGCCGTTCCCGATCGCCACGCGCGCGTGGTAGGTGTGAAACGCGGTGCCGTTGCGATCGGCGATCAGCTCATCGGCGTGCATCGACTCGATCCACGTCTGCACGCGGCGCAGCTGGTAGTCGTGGATCAGCTCGAAGCGATACGACAGCGCGAATACGGCGACGCTCGCGAGCGCGAGGCCCGCGATGCGCCGCCCCGACGCGCCGGCGACGTAGAACATCCCGATCGAGATCGGAACGAACGTGAGCGCCGTGCCGAGGTCCGGCTGCAGCGCGACGAGCCCCATCGGCACGAGCAGCACCAGCGCAGGTCGTCCCCACTCGCCCCAGCGCTCGAGCCGGCAGGTGTACAGCACGCGCGCGAGCGCGACGATCAGCCCGAGCTTGGCGAGCTCGGAGGGCTGCAGATCGAAGCCGCCGGGCAGCGGGATCCAGCGGCGCGCGTTGTTGCGCGACTCGCCCAGCAGCGGAACGAGCGCGAGCAGCGCGAGCGTGAGGCCGTAGACCCACCACGCATGCCGGCGCAGCCAGCGCGGCCGCACGAGCAGGCCGAGCGCGAGCGCCGGCAGCGTCAGCGCCACCTTCTGCAGCTGTCCCGCGAAGTCGATGTCGTCGCGGCCGAGCTCGCGATCCGCGCCCTCCATCGCCGCGACGAACACGAGGCCGAGCGCGAGCAGGCTGAGCGCCAGCGCGAGCACGTGCCAGTCGACGTGCAGCCACTGCACATGCCGCCACGAGAACGCGCGCGCGTCCGGCTGGCGTCCGATGGGCGACGGTCCGGCCATCAGCGCAGCTCCTCCGCGAGCAGCGTCGCACGCACCTCGGGTCGGCGCAGGAACTGACGCGCCAGCCAAATCGCGCTGTTGCTCGCCGTCTGCAGCGTGTCCTCGCAGTACACGACCACCACGTGCCGCGGCGCGTGGCTCGGCAACCAGCCGACGAGCCAAGTGTGCTTGCGCACGCGCGCGCGACCGTCGGCGGTGACGACCGTGCGGCTGTCGATGTCGCCGCTGCCCGTCTTGGCCGCCATGCGCAGACCGAGCTCGCCGGCGTTGAGCGCGGCGAAGGCCGAGCCCTGCGGCTCATTGGCGACGGCATCCATCGCGTCGCGCACGAAGGCGAGCGCCGACGCGGGCAGAGCGAGCTCGCGCGATCGCGAGGGCTGCTCGACGCCACCGATGCGCCGCGCGAGACGCAGCTCGGGGAGCGTGCCCGTGGCGAGCCCCGCGACCGCGCGCGCCACCTGCATCGGCGTCGCCTCGACCACCGAGAGTCCGTTGCCCGCGAGCCGCGCCTCGCGCTCCCCCATCGGTCCGCGGAACAGGCTCGGCACGCTGTGCTCGACGAAGCCCGCGCGCCGCCCGAGCGCGCGCACGCCCGTCGGCGCGCCGAAGCCGAACTCCGCGGCGAGCGCGCGCCACTCGTCGGGCTCGATGCGCTCACCGAGCCGAGCGAAGTACGCATTGCACGACTGCGCGATCGCCTGCCGCAAGCCGAGCGCGCCGTGTCCGTGCGTCGAGGCGCAGCGCACATCGACATAGCCGGCACCGCGGCCGCTCGGCAGCGGTCGACACGCCTCGAGCTGCATCGGATCGAGACCGACGTGCGCGAGGCCCCACGCTGCGACGAAGGGCTTGAAGGACGAGCCCGGCGGCTGGAACGGAGCCTTGCGCCACGTGCGCTCGAGGGGCAGGTCCTTGTGGGAAGGCGCCTCGCCCGGATCGCGGCGGAAGTCGGGATAGGACGCGGCGACAAGCACGTCGCCGTCCGTCTCGAGCAGCACGATGGCGCCCGTGGGTGATGCGAGCCAAGCTCCGTCGCGCGCATCGGAATCGGGAGGCCCTTGCGGCTGCGCGAGGCACTCGAGCGCCGCGCGCTGCAGCTCGACCTCCAGTGTGAGCTCCACGTCGAGCCCGTCTTCCGGCGGCAAGTCGAGCTGGTACACGCCGTCGAGCCGGTTTTGCAGCCCGCGCACTTCGCGGTAGCCGTTGCGCCCCGCGAGCTCCTCGTCGAAGTACGCCTCGAGTCCGCTGCGCCCGCGCAGCTCGTCGCCGCGCACGATGCGCCGCGCGAGGAAGCGCAGCTCGCGCGTCTCCTCTTCGCTGCGCGCGCTCTGCATGCGCAGCTCCGCAAACTGCCGGCGCAGCTCGCCCTCGGCGAGGTCCTCGCGCAGCTCGCGCCCGCCGACGCTGCCCACGAGCGCACGCGCGAACGCGCCGCCGCGTTCGTCGCTCAGAGTCGTGCGCTCGTTCGCTTCGACGACTTCGAGCCCTGCGTAGCGATCCGCGTGGCGCGTGATCAAGTGCACGGTCGCGTAGCTGGGCGAACGCACCACGGGGAGCGAGCGACTGCCGCGGTCTTTCAGCACGTAGCGCGCGCGCTCCGCCGCGCGATCGAGACGGCCCTCGCTCGCGGCGAGGCGCTCGCGGCCCGCGGCGCGTGTCGCCGCGAGAAGCGCGTCAAACTCGCGCTCGATCGCGAGCTGAAGGTCGTGGTCCCAGCGGCTGAACAGCGCGCGCAGCCGTTCGCGCACGAACCGCGCGTCGACGCGCTCCCCCACCGCCCGCGACCAGCCCGCGGCCAGCGCGGCGACGTCCTCGGCGGCCGCGTCGAGCCCGAGCTCGGCGCGCGCGAGCGCCTCCCAAGACGCGCTCTCGGGCTCCGCGGCTCCGAGCGCCGCCGGATCCTGCCACGGAAACAGCAGCGGCTCCACAGCGGGGAGCTCGACATCGAAGAGCTCCTCGAGCGCACCGACCACGCACGCCTCGGGGGATGCGCGCCAGCCCTCGAGCAGCGCGCGCTCCGGATCGGCGGCAAAGGCCAGCGCCATGCGCTCGAGCACCAGCTCGGCCGCATCGCGCTCGCTGGCCCCGACCTGCAGCTCGGCCACGAGCCGCTCGGGCCCGCGCACGAGCAGCGTCTCGCGCGCCGCCTCGCGCGCGCGCAGCAGCCACTGCAGGCTGCGCTCGCGATCCCAGCCGAGCAGTGCCTCGATCCACGCGAGATCCACGCTCGCATGCAGCGTCATGGCCTCGATGCGGCCGGGATGGAATCCGAAGGCCTCCTCGAACAACTCGCTCGCCGTGTCGTCCTCGACCTGCGCGCGCCACGTCTCGAAGCGCTCGATCAGACGCTCGACGGGGTGGCCCGGCGGAAGGATCTCGCCAGCGGCGAGCGCGTCGGCGTCGAGCTGGGCCGCAAGGCGCGTCAGGTCCTCCGCGCACTCGACCTGAGCCTGCGCAAGGCGCGCGCGCAGCTCGTCCTGCGACGCGAGCCCGCGCGCACGCGTCGCGAGCTCGAGCGCGCTCGTGCCGGGCTCGTCGGTGAGCGCGCGCACGAAGGCTCGCGCCTGCGCGCGATCGAGCCCGAAGAGCTGCGTCAGGTAGAAGCGCACGTCGCTGCGCCGCAGCCGTCGTGCCTCCGACTCCGGCCTCGTCGATGCGGGCACGGCACGCCCGCCGAGCTGCACCGTCTCGCCGCGCACGAAGCGCTCGAGCGTCGCGCCGTCGAGCGCCGCGAGCTCCGCGCTCCACTGCGGCAAGTTCGCGAGCGTGTCCGCGAGCGGCACGGGCTCTCCGAGCAACGCCGTGCGCGCGTGCGCCACCAGCCCGAGCGGATGTCCCCGGCGGAAGTCGCGGTAGTGGAACAGCAAGCGGTAGGTGCGCTCGTCGCGCGCGAGCGTCTGACCGCGCGCATCGAGCAGCGCTCCGCGCTCGTAGGGCCGAACCGTGCCGGAGCGCACCAGCGTCGCAGCCTGCGCGGTCCACGTGCGCGCCTCGACGACCTGCACTTGGTACAGGCGCGCCACGAGCAGCGCTGTGCCGAACAGCAGCGCGACGATCAGCGGGACGATGCGCCGACGTGCCACGTCGTCCTCCTCCACAGCGTCCCGAGTCCCGGAAGGCGCGCGCTGGCGGCGCCGAGCGCGAGCGCGACGAGCGCGGTCGCAAGCGCACGGCGCCCGGCCTCCGCGAGTGCCAGCGGCCAGTCCATCGGCAGCGCGAACCCGTCGCTGCGCGCCGCCGCGAGCCGCGCATTGTGGGCGAGCGCACACCACAGCACGCCGAGCCCCGCGCAGGCGCCGGACAGCACGCTGCTCGGCCACGCCCCCTGCACGTCGACGATGCCGCGCACCACGCGCGCGAGCGCCACCATGCCGAGGCACAGAGCGAAGCTGGTCACCGGCGGATCGATCGAGACCGACGTGCGCGCGAGGGCACAGCACAGCGCGAGCGCCGGCAGGTCCGCGGCGGGGAGTCGCGCCGCGAGCGCGACGAGCAGCACCGCGAGCAAGTCGGGCCGCCATGCGAAGTCGCGCAGAGAAAACGCGAGCGCGCCGTCGAGCGCGCAGGCCCACACGGCATACGCGACGAGCAGCACCCAGCCGAGCGCGCGGCGCGCGGTCACGGCGCACCGCCTTCCGCGGCGTCGAGGCGCACCCACGCCGTGCTCTGCGGCTCGAGCCCGTGCTCGCTCTCCACGCGCACACGATGCGGCCCCGGCCCGACCGGCAGCCACGCCTCGCCGATCAAGAGCCCGCGCGGCACGAGCGCCGCGCCCGAGCCGGTGAACAAGCTCGCGCGCACGCGCTGCACGCCCGCGGGGGCCGCGATGCCGAGCGGCGCTTCCCAGTGGAACACGAGCTCGCCTCGCTCGCGTCCGAGCGACACGAATTCCCCGAGCACGAGCGGTGCGCGCGCGCCCTCGACCGTCGCGAGCACGGGCACCGCGAAGCCGCGATCGCCGAGGCCCTGCGCATCGGAAACGAGAGCGCCCGCGTGCGCAACGCGACCGAGCAAGCGCGCGCCGTGCACGAGCGCCGCGCCCGCGCGCGGGCCCTGCCAGCCGCCGAGCGCAAGCTCGAAGCCCTCGCGCCCCACGCCGGGCTCGCCGCTCGAAGTGACGCGCGCCTGCACCCAGCGCCCGTCAAAGAGCTCGTCGGGCAAGGACACGTCCGCGGGCCGGTCGATGTCCGCCGGAGCCGCGATCACGAGCTCGAACAGGCCCGAGCGAAAGTCGACGAACGGGCGCAGCACCCACTCGCCCTCGCCATCGGGCTGGGGCTCGCCGAGCAGGAAGCCCTGCGCCTCCGCCGGAAAACGCGCGAGCGGAGAGAGCGACTCGTCGACGCGCGCACTCGCGCCTCCGAGCGCGCGCGCACTCGGCGTCGAGACCGCGAGGTACAGGCGGCCTTCGTTCGCGCGCGAGACATCGGCGAGCCCACCGACGACGCAGCGCACCTCCGGATGACTCGCGTCCGCGGCGATGCGCGCCCCGACGGCAAACTCGCGCGCGGTGACGAGCTCGACCCACGCGCGACCCGCGCGCGGCGCATCGAGCTCGACGATGCGTCCGACGAACACATTGCCGTGGCACACGGGCATGCCGCGCGCGAGCCCGCGACAGCTATCGCCGTCGACGCGCACCTCGAGCTGGTCGAAGTGTCCGGGCCTGCGCCCCACGACTTCGACGTGCACGAAGCGTCGCGCGAACGAGAGCTCGGCATCCGTCGGCAGCGCGGCCTGACGCTCGGCCGCGTACAGGGCGCGACGTTGCGCGTAGTCCGCATCGGCGCGCTCGCTGCGACGCTGCTCCGCCGCCGCGACCGAGCGCGCGCGCATCCAACGCAGCGGCGCCGACAGCTCCGCGACGACGCGCACCGGTGCGAGCGCCACGTCGAGCCAACCTTCGACGCGCGCGTCCGGCCGCAGCGCAAGCCACGCGCAGCCCACGAGCGCGGCGAGGAAAAGCGATCTCCCTCCCGTCCCCCTCACGGAGGGCGATCCTACGCGCAAGGCCCGCGATTTTCGCGCAACTTTGGCGTCCGGCGGAGCGGCCGCCGCGACGGCGCTACGACTCGTCGTCGGTCGAGAGCACCTTCGAGAAGACGTCGAGCTTCTCGAGGAACACGCCCGTGCCGCGTGCGACCGCGGTCAGCGGGTCGGGCCCGATGCGCGCCGGAATGCCGAGGTGCTCGGCCATGGCGTCGGCGATGCCGAGCAGCAGCGCACCGCCGCCCACGAGCGTGACGCCCGTGTCGACGATGTCGGCCGAGAGCTCCGGCGGCGCCTCTTCGAGCACGCGGCGCGTCTCCTCGCAGATCTGGCGCACGGGCTCGGAGAGCGCCTCGCGGATCTCGATCGAGGTCACCACCGTCTTGCGCGGCAGGCCTTGGATCGTGTCGCGCCCCTTCACTTCCATCGAGAGTTCCTGGGCCATGGGCCACGCGGAACCGATGGTGAGCTTGATCTTCTCGGCCGTCTGCTCGCCGATGGCGAGGTTGTGGTGACGGCGCAGGTGGTTGACGATCGCCTCGTCGAGCTCGTCGCCGCCCACGCGCAGGCTGGTGGCGGAAACCTCGCCGGCGAGGGCGAGCACGGCGATCTCGGTCGTACCGCCGCCGATGTCGACCACCAGCGAGCCGCGCGCGTCCGTGACCGGCAGCTCGCAGCCGATGCCGGCCGCCATGGTCTCGTTGATCAGGAACACGCGCCGCGCGCCCGCGCGCTCGGCCGAGTGGATCACCGCGCGGCGCTCGACCGCCGTGATGCCGTAGGGCACCGCGATCACGACCTGCGGCTTCACCCACGTCTTGCCCTCGTGGACCTTGGTGATGAAGTAGCGCAGCATGCGCTCGGTCACCTCGAAGTCCGCGATCACGCCGTCGCGCAGGGGGCGGATGGCCTCGATGTTGCCCGGCGTCTTGCCGAGCATGGCCTTGGCCGTGCTGCCGACCGCCATGCCGTCGAGCAGCACCTCGTTGGTGCCCTTCTTGACGGCCACGACGCTCGGCTCGTTGAGGATGATGCCCCGGCCGCGCACGCACACGAGCGTGTTGGCGGTGCCGAGGTCGATGCCCATGTCGACCGAGAAACGGCCGAGGGCCCATTCAACCGGCTTGAAGACGCTGCCCATGGTTGGATCGCTCTAGGAGGGGGCCGCAGCGACGCGCGCGCGACCCCGTGAACCCGCGGGATGACTTGTGCGAAACGCCGAAGTCGACGACGGGCGACCCCTCGCACGTCCACGCGCCTCGGCTTTCCCGATTCTAGGCATGCGCAGCCTCGAAACGCTCGCGCGCGCTCGGATCTTTTTGCACGCCGTTCACGAAAAAGCGCATGGCTGCGCGGAAAAACGGCACTGCGCGGGAACTCAGCGCGGCCGCAGCGCGAGCAGCGCCCGGGGGCAAAGCACCGCGGCCGGCGCGACTCCCTGGAGGAGTCGCGCCGGCCGCTCGGATGTTGCCGCTCCGCAGAGGCGAGAGCCCAGCGGGAGCGCGCCTCGCGCCTTAGAAGAAGATGCCTTGGCCGAGCGCGCCGAGCTCGTGGTCGACGAGCACGATCGCGGCGACCATCACCAGCGCGGTGACGATCGTGGCGGCCTCGACGAAGCCCATGCCCTGGGCTTCTTCGACGACCTCGACATTGGCGGTCTTGGCGGACTTGGCGGTGGCCTTCTTGTCGGCCTTCGCGGGACGGGTGCTCTTCGCCATGGTGGAACCTCTTGGGATCGGGGGCCGTGGCTTAGAGGCGGGTCGAGGCGCGGTCGCCCGCGTTCATCGACGCGCCGCCCTTGGACAGCACGATCAGCGCAGCGCAGGTGTCGTCCGTGACGGTCTCGACCTTGACTTGGCCCTTGTACTCGGTGCCGGCGTAGATCTCGAAGGTGTGGCCGCGGGTGACACCGGCGTTCTTGCCGACGTTGAGGGCCACGAGACCCGGCTTCAGGCTGTAGTCGACCTTGACGACCTGCGCCTCGATCAGCGGCATGGCGGTCACGTCGCCTTCGGCGACGCCCGTGATGCTCTTGAGGGTGTCGTACTTGGTCTGGACCGCGGCGGTCTCCTTCTTCGACTGCGCGAGGGACTTCTCGAGGCCGGCGATGTTCATGTCGGCGACCGTCTTGGCTTCCTCGGCGTCGCGCTGGGCGGACTCGGCGGCCTCAGCCTTGCGCTCGGCGGCGCCGCGGGCCGACTCGGCCTCGGCCTTGGCTTCGAGGGCCGCGGTCTTCTCGCGGTCGATCTTCTCGAGCTGGTTGCCCATGCCCGTCACCGACTCGCTGATCTTGGCGATGTCACCGCGCAGGCCTTCGTTGGCGCGCTTGGCGGCGTCGAGGTCCGACTGCAGGCGCTCGGCGTCGCTCTTGTACTGACGGCTCTCGGCGAGGGCGGCGTCCTTGGCCGAGCGCTCGGTGTTCGTGCTGCTGGTGGCCGAGTCGAGCTGGCTCTGCAGTTCGGTGGACTGCTTCGAGAGCTTGGCGATCTCGGCGTCCTTGGCCTTCTTCAGCTCCTCGGTCTTGTTGAGGCTGTTCGCGGCCCACCCAAGGAAGGCGCCGGCGAGGACCAAGTTCAGGGCGAGGAGGATCTTACCGATGGTGCTCATACGTCTCCGGAAGAAGCGGGGGTTCCGTTACAGGCGTGTTGTCCGCTCAGCGGGGCTGTCCGAGGCGCCGACCACGTGGGCGGGGTGTATCCGCGTCGGGGGGGCGCTCGAACGGGGGGTGGGACAGTGGGGCGGGAGTATAGGGGCGCGGCTTCGAGAGGGTCAAGATCGCGCTGGCACTCTCCGCGCGGACTCGGCCATGGGGGCGAATCCGTGCCCTCTCCTATCCCTCGTCCTCGTCCGGTAACTGCCCGCCGCCCTTCGGTCCCTTGCCCGCGGGCTTTCCGCCGCCGCTCTTTCCGCCGCCGCCCTTGCCTCCACCGCGCAGGGCGGCGAGCAGGACGAGCACCGGGAGCACCGTGAACAGCGCGAACCACAGGCGCTCGAGCCGCACGAAGGGGGTGCGCGCCGGCACGTCGCTCGCCCGGCCGGAGGCCTCGAAGGGCGTGCGCGAGGCGGTCGGCACGGGCACGCTGGCGAGCAGGTAGCCGCGCACCATCTCGTCCTCGCCGCTGGCGTCGACGAGGCGCGCCACGTCGCGGCCATCGGGCCCGATCACGATCGAGGTCCCCGACTGGGTGGCGCGCACGACGGCGCGGCCCGTCGAGAGCGCGGCGAGCCGCGAGAAGGCCAGCATCTGCTCGCTCTCCTGACTCCGCTCGAACCACGCCTCGTTCGAGACCACCACGTGGAAATCGACGTCGGCCCGCCGCACGGCGTCGGTGAAGACGTCGTCGAAGGCGTTGTCGAAGCACACGGCGGCGCCGAGCCGGTAGCTGCGCCCGTCGCGGGCGCTGAAGGCCAAGACGGGGTCGTCCCCCACCGGCCCGAGGAAGTCGGGGATGTAGCCTGCGAGCTCGAGGATCACCTCGCGCACCATGCCGATGTGCTCGAGACCCAGCATGGTCTCGGCCCCGGGCACGAGGTGGCGCTTGGCGGCCGGCCCGACCCGGGTGCGGCCCGGACCGGTCCAGATCAGCGCCGCATTTTGGAAGCGCACGCGCCCGTCGACCGGCCGCAGGTATTCGGCCCCGGAGAGAAACACGGTGCCCAAGGGCAGGATCGGGGTGCGCCCGCCGGCCCCGAAGAGCAGTCCGTCGACCCACTCGCGCTCGTTGGCGCGCGCACGGCGGGCCCAAGCCGCGTCGAGCCCCTCGCCGCGCCACGGGTCGAGCCGCGTGCCATTTTCCAGCGCCGGAGCGAGCTCGTCGGACACGACCGGAATGCGCAGCATCGTCTCGGCCCACACGACCACGTCGGGATCCGGCGCACCGCTCGTCCGCGCCGCGAAGAGCCCCTCGCGCGTGAGGTCGAGCTGCTCCTCCAACATCGCGCGCGCCTGATTCGACTGCTGCTTGCGGCGCTGCTCGAAGCCCGGTTGCACGAGCAGCACGCGCGGCCCGTCCTCGGTCGCGGGCGCCGGAACGAGGCGCGCGAGCACGATCGCCGCGGCGAGCGGCAGGAGCCCGATGGCGAGCGGCCACGCGCGCGTGCCCTTGCCCCCGCCGTCGACTTGACGCTCCCACAGGTCGGCGAGCGCGCCGCCGAGGGCCGCGAGCACGAGCGTCAGGCCCGGAGTGCCCCACACGCGGGCGGAGCCCGAGATCCACAGCGTGTCGTGCAGGTGCGTGCCGAGCCGCATCCACGAGACGCCGAACGGCGGCTCGAGCGAGGCGCGCAAGGTCTCGAACAAGAGCCACGCCGCCGGAGTGGCGAGCGCGAGCGGCACGCGCCGCCGCAGAGTGCGCAGGGCCCAGCCCTGAGCCATGAAATACAGGCCGTGCCCCGGGCCGATGAACCACAGGGTCTGGGTAGCGACCTTCGCCGCCCAGCTCATCACGAGGCACCAGCCGAGCGCGGCGCACAGGAACTCGATGCCCGCGGCCCACGGCCCACTCGCGGAGGCGAAGCGCGCCCAGAATGCGACCGCGAGAACGGCGAGCGGCCACACCCCACTGTCGCTGAGGATGCCGGGGCTCGCGGCCCACAGGAGCGCGAAGGCGGCGAGCAGGCCGAGCAGGCGAACCGGGCGAGAGGCTTCCATGGGCGGGCTGTGGAGATGAGGCGCAGCGGAGCGCCGCCGTGCAACTAGAAAGGCATTTCGCGCGGTGCGCGGCGCTCAGGCGAGCGGTCGGTAGGCGAGCACGTCGCCGGGCGCGAGCGACGAGTCGGCGCGCTGCACCGCGAGCGCAGCGCAGCGCGAGATTCCGACCACGTCCGCCGAGCCGTTCCACGGCACGGGCACGAGGTCCATGCCGCCGTCGTCGGCGGGCTCGAGCCGCACCGGCAGGTACTGCTCGCGCGGGTTGGTGCCGCGCGCTCCGCCGCGCCAGCGCCCGCGAGCCGGCCGCGCGAGCACCTCGGCGCGCGCCTCGCCGCCGAGGACGCGCAGCGCCGGCGCCACGAACACCTCGTGGTTCACGAGGCACGACACAGGATTGCCGGGCAGCGCGAACACCGGCACGGCGCCGCGCACGCCGAACCACAGCGGCTTTCCGGGCTTGATCGCGACCTTGTGAAACTCGCCGCGCACGCCGCAGCGCTCGAGCGCCGCCCCGACCAAGTCGTACTTGCCCATGCTGACGCCGCCGGTCGTGAGCAGCGCGTCGCAGCGGCCAAGCGCGTCCTCGAACGTGCGCTGCAGCTCGCCCTCGTCGTCGCGCACCACGCCGCGCAGCACGACCTCGGCCCCGGCGGCGCTCGCCATCGCGGCGAGGTGCAAGGTGTTGCCCTCGCGGATCTGGCCGCGGCCGGGCAGGGTGTCGGGCGGGACGAGCTCGTCGCCGCTCGTCAGCACCGCGACGCGCGGCCGCCGCAGGACCGGCACGGGCTCACAACCGACCGCCGCGAGCAGGGCGAGGTCGACCCCGCGCACCCGCCGGCCGGGGCCGAGCACCTCCGTGCCTACGGCGAGGTCCGAAGCCCGGCGACAGAGGTGCTGGCCCACCTTGGGCCGGTCCTCGAGCCGCACCCGGCCGTCGGGGAGGGTCCGCGACTGCTCGACGATCACGACCGCATCCGCCCCGCGCGGCAGTTCCGCACCCGTATAGATCGCGGCGCACTCGCCCGGCCCGACGGCCCCCTCGAAGGGCGCGCCGGCACGGCTCTCCCCCACCAGCGCGAGCTCGCGCACGCCCTCGGGCCCGAAGTCCGCGCTCTGCACCGCGAAACCGTCCATGGCGCTCTTGTCGAAGGGCGGCAGGTCGACGTCCGAGCGGGGTGCGCGGGAGAGAACGCGGCCGACAGCGCGCTCGAGCGGCACCGCCTCGGTTTGGGCGAGCGGGGTAACGAGCCCTAGAATCCGCTGTAGCGCTTCGGCCGGAGTGAGCATGCGAGGGCGGTGAGTGTACCGGCCCCCGCACCCCTAGAAGCAGCGCGCCCCACGCCAGGACCGCCCCCGATGACCGCCCGCTACCGTCGCCCGCTGGCGACCGCCCTCGCCGTTTCCCTGCTCGTCCTCGGCTGGGGTTGCTCCAAGGAGGCGGCCGCCGACGTCGAGGAGCTCTCCGGCGCCAAGGCGCGCGAGGCGGTGCGGGTCGTGACCGAGCCCCTCGTCCAGCGCGAGGTCGTGCGCAAGCTCGAGACCAGCACACGCGTGGAAAGCGAGTCGGGCGTGCAGGTCTTCCCGCGCGCGAGCGGCGTCGTGACGGGGCTCTCGGTCGAGGAAGGCGACGTCGTCGCCGCCGGAGCGATGCTCGCACAGCTCGACGACCGCGACGCGCGCCTGCGGCTCGACGACGCGCGCGCCCAGCTCGTCGATGCGGAAGCGAACCGCCCCAAGCTGGCGCTCGCCGTGCGCGAGGCGCAGGCGCGGCTCGACGCGGCCCAGCGCTCCGCCGAGCAGGCGCGCCGCGACCACGAACGCAACCTCGCGCTCTCCGCGGGCGGTGGCGATCGCCCCGCGCTGATCTCGAGCAAGGACCTCGAGGCCAGCGAGCTGGCGCAGGATCGCTCGCTCGCCGACGTCGGACAGAACGCGCTGGCTCTCGAGCGCGCGCGCGTCGAGGAACAAAACGGCGAGACGGCGCTCGTGCGCACGCGCGTCGCAGTCGAACGCGCCGAGCTCGAGCTCTCCTACACGCGCATCGTCGCACCGGTGGCGGGCGTGATCGCCGAGCGCTCGATCAAGGTCGGCGACACGCTCTCGCCCTCGACCTTGTGCTTCGCGCTCACCGATCCCGAGCGCCTGCGCGCCGTGTTCTTCCGACCGCAGCGGGAACTCGAGATGTTCCGCGCGGCGCTGAAGGGCGCGACCGTGCCCGCGGGCGCGGTGGCCGAGCTCAGCGTGCGCGCGAGCGCCGAGGCGATGCCGGGCAAGGAATTCCGCGGCACGATCGAGCGCGTGGCCCCGACGATCGACGCCGCCAGCGGCAACTTCCGCGTCACCGCGCGCATGCAGCCCGCGGCGCTCTCCGACGCGACGGCGCGGCTCTTGCCGGGCATGCTCGTGCGGCTCGAGATCGTCACCGACCGTCACGCCAACGCGCTCGTGGCGCCCAAGCGTTCTGTGCGGCGCGAAGGCGATCGCAGCACCATCTTCGTGGTCGAAGAAAACCGTGCGCGCGCGATCGAGATCGAAGAAGGCTTCAGCGACGAGAACGGCGTCGAGGTGATCGCGCGCGGCGGAGCGACGCTCACGGCCGGCATGCGCGTCGTCGTGGTCGGCAACCGCGACCTCGAGGACGGCGCGGAAGTCGCAACGTCCGAGACCGCGCGCTAGGGCGCCGCGACCATGCGGAACGACGAGCGAAACGGCGCGGCGAGCTTCATCACCGACCGACCGGTGGCGGTGCTGATGATCATCGTCGCCATCGCGGTCTTCGGCTTCGTGTCGTTCGGGAAGCTCCCGGTCGACCTGCTGCCGGAGATCAGCTACCCGACGCTCACGGTGCGCACGACCTACAAGGGCGCGGCGCCCGCCGACGTCGAGGACCGCATCTCGGTGCGCCTGCAGGAAGCGCTGTCGACACTGCCGAAGCTGGTGCGCGCGACGTCGATCTCGCGCGCGGAGACGAGCGACGTGCTGCTCGAGTTCGACTGGGGCACGTCGATGACCTTCGCGGTGCAGGACGTGCGCGACAAGCTCGACGGCGTGTTCTTGCCGCAGGGCGCGGAACGGCCGCTGATCCTGCGCTACGACCCCAACCTCGATCCGATCCTGCGCATCGGGCTCACGGCCACGGGCGAGGGCGACGAGGCGGCGCGCGTGGACGAGCTGATTCACCTGCGCTGGATCGCGGAGAAGCGCATCAAGCGCGAACTCGAGTCGATTCCGGGCGTCGCGGCCGTGCAGGTGCGCGGCGGCCTCGAGGACGAGATCAAGGTCCGCATCGACCCGTTCAAGATGGCGGCGCAGCAGCTCGACCCCGCTGCGCTCGCCGCGCGCCTGGCGGCTGAGAACATCAACGCCTCGGGCGGACTGATTCGCGAGGGCTCGACCGAGTACCTCGTGCGCACGCAGAACGAGTTCCGCGACCTCGACGAGATCGCGGACCTCGCGATCGAGAAGCGCGGCGCGGCCACGATCCGTGTGCGCGATGTCGCCAGCGTCGAACGCACCTACGCGGAGCGCGAGGTCACGAGCCGCATCGGCGGGCGCGAGTCGGTCGAGATCGCGATCTACCGCGAGGCGGGCGCGAACATCGTCTCGCTGGCCGAGACGGTCAAGCGGCGCGTGTTCGGCAACGACGAAGAGCGCAAGGCGGCGCGCGAGCAGGAAGAGCGCGGCACCGGCGCGGCCCTCGGCGAGCGCTCGCGCGCGGATTTTCTTGCGCATCGCTACCGCCGCGACGCGCGCATGGAGCTGCTCTCCGACCAGTCGACGTTCATCCGCGCTGCGGTCGACGACGTGAAGAGCTCGGCGGTGATCGGCTCGATCCTCGCTGTGGTCGTGATCCTCGCGTTCCTGCGCCAGCTCGTGCCGACGGCGATCATCGCCATCTCGATCCCGATCTCCGTGGTCGTGACGTTCGCGCCGATGTACGTCGGCGACGTCTCGCTCAACATCATGTCGCTGGGCGGGCTCGCTCTCGGCGTCGGCATGCTCGTCGACAACGCCATCGT
>Ga0169931_10005167_pt1 | contig 19977 bp, 17 predicted proteins | sample Kivu_15m_20L_FD_129675 | JGI IMG/M metagenome (GOLD analysis project Ga0169931, IMG submission 129675) | Freshwater microbial communities from Lake Kivu, Western Province, Rwanda to study Microbial Dark Matter (Phase II) - Kivu_15m_20L... | ecosystem: Environmental > Aquatic > Freshwater > Lake... | reverse complement strand
TGTCCCATTTCTTCTCGCCGTGAAACTTGCGATGAGCGTTCCATCTTTCAATGCTTTGATCGTATGGGGATGACCTTCAGTCCGAGGAGGATTCGCAAGAGATTTCCAAGTGCCGCCACCCGAAATTGCAGTATAAACAAGGATGCCTCCATTAGTGGAATGTGCAAGACCAGCATAGAGTTTTTCGGGATTCTGTGGATCAATGCACAAACTTGTTATAGGAGAGGGGAATTCTTGGAATATAGACCATGTATTTCCCTTATCGGAAGACTGTAAAATAGCGCTTGGAGCCGCATTGATGATGAGATCCGTGACTTTTCCTATTGAATACATATTCGAAAGGGAAGAGACAGCCGCATACAGTAACTCACCGGATTGCTCAAATGCATAGCATGTCGAAAATCTGCTTGGAATTGTGATCTTTTTCCATGAAATGCCATTATCACTTGATCTGATAATTCCGCCACCATCAATACCTGCTAATACTATAGTAGAATCTGCATGGAGTATGTGATGAACAGTGGTATTTTCCAAGCCATTGGTTTGATAGGTGGAACTCGAGGGAATTTGTGTATTCTGGGGATGTTCATCCGCTGTTCGAAGATAGGCCTGTTTCCATGAGTCGCCACCATTTGTGCTAATATGCAAAGAGGAATAATCACCAAATGCTATGATCTGAGGATTCTTCGAGGAGAGTGAAAATGTCATGGGAGTTACTGCATAAGACCAATCCCATGCACTACCTGAACCGATCCAACCGCTTGCGATATTTGCATTGTTTCCGGTTTTGAAGACTGAAGTAAATGCATTTCCACCATTAATTGAACGCAAAATCATTGGTTCATTCATCTCATTTGATCCGGCTAGATATAATCGCGATGGATCATTTATAGACATGCTTAAATGATTTGGGAGAATTGTTACGGGCAAAGCAGACTTTCGAGAAATCCAATCTCCGGATTGTCCATTGATCACATCCATCACATAGAGATCATCATAAGCAGTGATTTCATCCGGTTCAATTCCCGGATAGAGCATGTCCATCGGACCGGTCAAGCAAGCCAAGCGATAGAGATTGCCACTTGTGCCATATGTGAATGAAATGATGCCGGTTTCTTTTGGAAATTCATAGAAGGAATCTTTGATGAATGTTAGTCCATCATCATCTGAAGTATAGATGCCGGCTTGTGTCGCAATCATGATATATGTTCCGTCAAACAATACACCGGCCACATAGCATCCATCAGCGCCATCCGTGATCTCACTGACTGCAATGGTCCAATTCGCACCTCCATCAGATGAAAAATAGACATCCGTATAATCAGAAACAATCAGCCTATTTGTTGATGCGGGATCAGCATGAATATAATATGCACCACCAAAGGTTGGATCATTGATTGGATTCCAACTTCTTCCTCCATCATTTGAACGAATGGGAATATAGTCACCATCTTTCTCGGAAATCGCATAGAGAATTTGCGAACTTGAAGTGAATGTCACATTACCTGCAGAACTTCCACCGGCAATTGTTGCATGAGGATATGCATTCCAAGATATGCCGAGATCTGTACTCGCAAACATCTGGGATGCAGAACCTGATACACGTAATGTATATGGCATTGTTGGGGCAATGGACAATGAATGGAATGTTGCTCCACCACCCATTCCTCTTGATTCAAATCGCGTTGGCTGCGCAATTGCCGATAAGGAATACAAGAAACATAGAGTGAAGAAGTATAGGAATACATTCATGACTAGGACCGGAAATTGATGGAATATCTGCTTCAATAACACTGCAAAATACGATTAGTCACAGGTTCATTCAAAACACTTGATATTTCATTGTATTCGTAAAGAATATCTTTGCTAGAATGATGCTTTGAAGTGAATTGCATCTTAGAAACTCAATGAATTGGAATCAAAGATTACCCGAGCAATACTGATATCTTCAATATATCAAAGAAGGATGATTTCCTTTTCTTGAAGTGGTTTGAGACTAGCTCCGATTGCGGGTGGAAAGACATGTGCAGCTTTATTACATAAAGCAATATCACTAATGCCAAGTGAAGTTGTAGAGAGGAGACCACGGAATGCATTGAATCGCATAGTATCAATGGTCACTGAGAGTGAAAGTGCATCAAGCAAATCTTTGCGTAATCCTTCACCATATAATAATGCCAAATCAGGAGAAGGAAGATATTGTGGAAGGACAGAAGTCAATATTTTTCCGCATACCGAACCGAAATCCTCATCTTCGGGTATTCCATATAAGGAATAAAACGCCAGATTGCCCTCGCTCAGTACACTTACATCAATGAATCGTTCTTGAACCCCAAGGATGGCGATGGTCTTTTTCGCGAATTCTGGATAATTCATCATGCATGCGGAATGCGCAGAAAATTGACTGTTTTGTGTGAATTTCACGGGTACTTTAAACGCGGAAAAACACTGCTTACACATAGTAATCAAAGACAGATCCGTCATGATTGCAAGCATATGCTTCGAACCATCTTCCGTTGCATGACCGGGAATGAGCATGATAGAAAAATTATCGGCTGTTTTATCCGGTTCTACTTGTTGAATTTCCTCATTCAATAATGCTTTGATCTCGGCTTTGCGAGTAATATCCGCATTGGGTACCTGATAGATATACACTTTCTCAATCGGTATGCTGAAATTTACCATTTGAACCATGCCAAAATATGGTGCCAAATCCTTGCTGATGATTTGAGCAAGCATTGGTACATCATCTTCACTGCGAAGAGTCTGTGGAAATGCATTCACATGCAATACTTCCATTCCTTCTCTCGCCGTATTGAGAAGTGTAATATAAGTGCGTTCAGAACCAAAATAGACCGAGAGCGTTGTATTCATGGTCATTCAGAAGAAGTATTGAACTGTTGTTTGCGAAAATACAGATAAAACGGTATTCCCAATGCGACAAGCATCAATCCGAAAACGGAATTGATGATGGGCATGGTCCCTGCCATATACATCGCTATATCATTGTAAACAGTGTACACAACAAATCCAATGGCAAATAGGACAAAAATGGCCGGTACAAATGGATAGCCCCATACTTTATATGGTCTGGGATGATCAGGCATGTTCTTTCGTAAAACAAAGACACCGAATGCGCCCATGGCATAAAAAATCCATGAAACAAAAATCAACATATCGGTCAATGTATCGAATGTACCACTGAAGACCAGTAATGATGACCAAATGCCTTGAATGATCAATGCATTGCCGGGGGTTTTGAAAGTAGGGTGAATATCACCAATAGACTTGAAAAACAATCCTTGTTTGGCCATCGCATAATATACTCTTGAACTCACGAGTATTGTTCCATTCGAAGCACCAAATGTAGAAATCATGATTGCAATAGCAATGAATCCAGTTGCAAATGATGCCAATGCAGGATTGATGGAAGAGAAAATACCTTTTACAACATCTACTGCAACCAGAGAAGATTGTGACATTGCATCAACAGGAAGAATATAGAGATAGGCAAGATTAATGAGCACATAAACTGAGATGATAATCATCATTCCAAGAAATAGTCCTTTGGGAATGGTCTTGGATGGATTCTTCACTTCACCGGCAATATAGGTGATATTATTCCAGCCATCATATGCCCAAAATGCTCCCGATAAAGCCATGACAATTGCGGATATCAAAGCCCAATCTTGTGGTACTGCACTCTGACCTTGATGAAGTACTATATCTTGAGAGAAATTGGCGAAACTTCCATTTCCTATCATAAATGCCAAGCCAACGATAAAAAGTAAAGCTAGTACTTTGAGTGATGTGAACATGACTTGTACAGTCCCACCAAGCGCCACACCACGATAATTAATGATGGTCAAAACAAGAATGGCAATGATGGTAAGGATTTTTGTCCCAAAATCTTTCAGAGGAAATATCGAACCAATGAAAGGTACATGTAGTGTCCATGCTTCAAGTTCCGGAGATAATCGCGGAAGTGGATAGATTGAATGGACTGAATCAGCAAAGATGAATGTTATGGATGCTATGGATGCAGTTTGCACTACGCTGAACATTGACCATCCATATAAATAGGCAGTAAACTCTCCATACATCATGCGGAAAAATTCATATTGTCCGCCTGTTTTCGGTATCATCCCTGCAATTTCTGCATTGGTTAATGCCCCGAATAATGTCAGAATACCGGCCAATACCCAAATGCCGATCAATAATTCAGGCGAACCTAGCTGCGAGGCCATGCTTGCCGGTTTCTTGAATATTCCACTACCAATCACACCTCCAACAACGATAGAGACAGTTGTGATGAGTCCTAATGTTGGAGTGAAATCTTTGTGATTCTGCATATTCACCCTCTATGTTTGGGTTTGATGATTGCCATTGTTGTAGTCGCATGTGCAATCAATTCTTCATCGCCATGCTCATTAATACAATAGACATGTGCTTCGCAAAAATGCATGGTTCTTCCTTGTTTCATCACCGAGCCGACAGCTCTGAGCAATATGCCTTTTGCGGGTCGAAGATAACTGACCTTTATCTCTGCCGTTACAGTATGTTCATCGGGTCCGACCAATGTAAATCCTGCAAAACCTGCCGCAATATCAGCGATAGTGGCAGTCACTCCCCCATGTACAAGGCCGATTTGTTGTTGATGCATGAGTTGCAATGGGATTTCAGCAATGACTTTTCCAAGTTCAATTGATGTCAAACTCGCACCAATCGCTTTCATGAATTCTTGTTTTTCAAGATGCGCTATAATTGTTTCACGAAATGCAGGATTATATGTCTTGAGCATATTCATCATCTTGGCGGATGTCTTTGATATAAGGTCCTACATCATCATGTAAGCCCATGGTACTTTGTTTGTGAATATAGGCAACCACTTCATCAAAGGAATTCGTGGCTTCATATACTTTTATTTGCCGATCAGCTCCGCTACCCATTTCTAAGATTTCATGAATGAATTCCAATTCTTTTCGAGAGCCAAGATCATCAACAACATCATCCACAAATTCCAGTAATTCACAAATCAGATCTCTTGTCGGTACTTCTTTTTGTTTTCCAAAGTCGATCAATTTTCCATCGAGTCCATATCGTACAGCACGCCATTTATTTTCAAGAATCAATGCTCTGGAATATCTTCTGAAACTGAGATTTTTTGTGTACAAAGTATAGAGTTTCTTCACGATTGCCTGACAAAGTGCGGCTATGGCTATAGTTTCTTCAATCCTCATGGGAATATCACAAATACGAATTTCAAGGGTCGGATATATCGGATGAGGTCTGATATCCCACCATATCTTCTTTGCATTATCAATACATCCGGTTTTCATGAGCATATCAACATAGGCTTGATATTCGGCATAACTTTGAAATTCATCGGGAAGATTGGTGCGAGGGAAATTTTCGAATACTTTGGAGCGATAGGATTTTAGACCTGTGACATGTCCTGTCCAAAAAGGGGAATTCGTCGAAATTGCGAGAATATGCGGTAGAAAATAGCGCATCTCATTCATGATCTGAATCTGAAGATTGCGATCTTCAATGCCAATATGAATATGCATGCCGAAAATCACAAGTGATCTGGCAAGCATCTGCATGTCTCGAATCAGGATTTGATAGCGTTCATCGGGATAAATTTCTTGATCTTCCCATTCTGCAAAAGGGTGAGTGCTTGCGGCACCAAGTAGCAAGCCATTCTGTCTGCACAATGCCCAGATGATCGAACGCATTTTGGTCAATTCTGTTTTTGCTTGTCCGATATTTGAACAGATGCTAGTTCCAATCTCAAGCATGCTCCCATGCATTTCTGGTTTGACATGTTCATGAAGAAGCAATTGACTTTTTTCGAGCAAACCAACATCCACATGAGATTTTAGATTGAATGTCAGTGGATCAATCACCATATATTCCTCTTCAATCCCCAAAGTAAATGAAGGAGAAATATCAGTGTCGAGCGAAATTGCGGGTCTGACCGCGGATTCGGGTACCATAAAGGTGTATCAGGAGAATTGTAGAAGACTGCGCTACAAATTACAAAGATTCTACGGCTTTCCATTCTTTGAAATCATTGCTCTTGCTTCATGCCATGTTCTTTGATGGAAAATGATCGCATCGAGGGAAGTCGCCATGATGTGAAGGCCACAATCAGCAATGTCATCGAACCTCCTGCTATGACAGATGGAATCAGACCAAGAAATCTTGCTGCCAATCCACTTTCAAAGGCACCGATTTCATTTGAAGCGCCAATAAAAATTCCATTCACAGCAGAAACTCTCCCTCGCATTTCATCTGGTGTGAGAAGCTGGGCAATACTACCTCTTATAACCATGCTGATATTATCGAAAGCGCCACTGGCTGCAAGTAAAATCAATGACACATAGTAATTCGTGCTGAGTGCAAATGCAATCATGCACATACCAAATCCTGCTACTGCCATGAGAAGTAATTTACCCGTTTTTCCAATGGGAGGATGATGAGCCAAATACATGCCCATGAACAGAGATCCAATGAATGGAGAAGCTCGAAGAATACCGAGTGCTTCAGGTCCAAGTTGCAAAACATCTTTTGTGAATGCCGGCAAAAGAGCCAATGCACCACCAAATAATACGGCGAACATGTCGAGAGCCATTGCTCCCACAAGCACTTGATGGGAAAACACAAATGATAAACCGGCTGTCAATTTATGTCCAAGGGATTCATTGCTTGGTATATGCTCCGGCCTGATATATCGAACAAATGTGAATGCGATGAGGGAACATATAAGGAGAATGCAAACAGCGATATTGGCTGAAATCGGCCCCATAAAACCATACATCAAACCACCAATAGCGGGTCCTGAAACAGCCGCAAAATTGAAGAGATTCGCTGACCATGTGGCGGCATTATGATAAATCTCTTTTGGTACGATATCCGCCCAAAGCGCCTGAAGTGATGGTCCCATGAAGCCTCGTGACAAGCCCACACTGAATAAAGCAAAATAATAAGGTAGCGTTTCCAAACTTTTAGTCTCTGTATTCAAATCAGACATGATTTGAAACAATAATCCAATTGAAGCTAGAAATAGGAAAAACAATGCTCCCATCAATACATGCTTTCTGTTTTTGGTATCAGCAATGTAGCCTGAAAACATCGACGTAGTGATATATGGAATTGCCTCTGCCAATCCACTTAATCCAAGTGCAAGTGGATCACCTGTTTTGATATAGAGAAGCCAACCAATGGATACGGCTTGAATTTGAATACCAAGCGTAAGAAAAAGTCTGCCAAGCAAAATGCGACGAAAGGAAGGAATCCGCAAAGCGGCATAGGGATCATTGCTGTGAATATTCATTCGGCAAAACTACGGATTTTGTCTGCAGGAGAAATTCTCTTGAGATGAATCATGGACAATGAAAAAACATGTCGTTTTTTTGTAAAAAACAGCAAAATGAGTAGATAATGAGTAGAATCTAGGTCAGCCACACACTGTAAATTGTAGATGTCGACGATTCCAACAAATCATCGACTCTATTATCTTGCCGTATCAGGGGATGATCTCATTGGCTGGATCATGATATGGTAGGATAATACAGGATACAAGGGAGAATTCATGAATATTCCTATGGGATTTCATGAATTCTCTTTTTTTATGCGATGATGGAGTCCCAAAGCGCAATTCGTGACTTCAAAGCGGCGATGATTGCATGATGTGCTTCTTGTTTTTTCACCTCAGTATCACAGAGTAATGTAACCATGCGAATGGCCAAATGTGAGTGATGATCTCCATCCACATCAATATGTCTTTGAACATAATACTTCAATCTTGGAGCGCTGAATGTCCCTTCCTGATGCAGTGCATCTATGATGGACAAGAACATTCCTGGTATTAAGTCTTCTCTTCCATATGTAAATACACCGGCGATTGAATGAATTGCGCCGGCTTTTATGATTGAAAATGTGTGATTGACAAATGTACGCGCGCCTTCAGGAGCATTGGATTCAATCAATGCTTGCGGTATTGGCATGCCATTTTGTATTAAGTGCAGGAATGTACGAATTGGAGTGAGATTGCAGTTGATTTCTTCCATTGCGAGTAGATACATCTCAAAATGTGACATAATAATGCCATCAGCATCAATATCGCATTCCTCGCCCAGTACGATTTCATTGATCAATTGGCGAATCTCCGGATCACCTTTGGGCATCCATGGAATATCAATACATGTTAGATTTCTTTGCAGTGACTTGAGTAGAGACATGAAGTCCCACACTGCAAACACATGTGTTTCCATAAATGTTCGTAAATCATCGCCTGTTTGTAGCGAAGTATATAAATCATGATGAATGAGTTTTTGTCTAAGAGATTCGATATCAGAATGTGTCATGGTACTATGGAGTATGTGGTAATAATTGTTGGAGAACAATGCATGAATTTCAGATAGTTTCATCTTTCAAAAAAAGTGAGAAACTTTCACAAGAAAATGTGAAAAATGGCATGAAAACGGATATGTAAATAATGCATAATCACTCAACCTTTCTGCATAGTTCATACCATGAAAGATTTCCTTAGACAAATACAAATGGTGCCAATCAGCCAACTCGCTTCGAAGGTCTATCGAAGAGTCGCAAAAGAGGGAGGCGCATGGTTTGAAGCAATGAAAGATAAGAGGATATGCACATATGCCCCTGCGGAATATCATATTGAACGACCACCAATACTCAAGGCTCCGATTGGCGATGCCGTTTTTACTCATGCTTTGTCCATAAAAGCATTGGCTGACAATCATGTGCAATCACTGTTTACAATTCTTGACAGTGGTTGGGTGAATATGTCCATTAAACGACAAGATCATCATGCTCGCTTGAAAGAATCTGTCACATCTTCAAATTATCCCGAATCAGCTAGAATTCTTGACATACTGCTTCATTCACCCTATGGATTAAAGAGAGGCGGAGAACTTTTGCATTATATTCCGATTGATTGGCAATTGGATTGTAAATCAGGATATCGTTGGGACTCACTTAGTCATTATAGTGAAATTACGTATGGAATGGTTCAAGGTTCCGATATCAAAGTTCCTTGGGAATTAGGTAGATTCACACATGCTCCGAATCTTGCTAATGCTGCTTTGCTAACAGAGCAAGAAGAGTCACCCATTCGAACAAAAGCATTTTATGCACATGTATTTCGCACCCATGTATTGGATTTCATCGCATATAATCCACCCAGATTTGGTGTACAATGGAAAAGTCCGATGGATTGTGGACTCCGCTTGCTCAATATGCTCATAGCATATGATGTATTCAGATCCATTGGGATAGAGTGGGATAGAGAATTTACTAGCATATTCAGACGCTCTCTGCATGAACATGTAATGCATATCATGGAGCATCCGGAATGGTCGCCCACAAGCAGAGGAAATCATTATCTATCAAATCTTTTGGGTATTGTTATTGGCTTGAAAGGTTTGCCATTGACAAATGAATATGCCGGTATGCTTCGTTTTGCTTTGGCTGAAGCAGTGGCTGAAGGGAAACAACAATTTTTGCAAGACGGACTCAACTTCGAAGCTTCATTGCCATATCACTGTTTATCCTCAGAGTTACTCTCTATCATTCTAGCGATTTGCACCTCATTTTCAGAGGATGAAAGAGAGAAAATTTGCACAAGCCCGGTGCATTATCGTTCACTTTCTGCCTCGATCCAGCCGGCAACGCCATCTGAATATAAAAAAGCCCTTTCTGAATTGAAGGCAATCATCAGAAAATCATATGATGTTCTTCAAGTGCTTGCAAGCGATGGAGTACATATACCGAATATCGGAGACAATGATAGCGGATTCACATTTCGCATGACTCCTTCAGGAACATGGATGGATGCAAGGGAGGCGCAATATCAATTTCAGAATTTGAATCCTGAATTTGAATTGCCTGATGTAAAAAGTATGTATCCCAGAAACAAAAATGATGAATCTTTTGAGTGGATCTCCGATACACTTGATTGTAGACCTGTTCTTGGAATACTTGCCGGTACATTGCAAATCTCGCTTCCTGAAATGCTCGAACATCATGGATCCATTGAATTTCAATTGATTGCATCAATCATCGATCCGGCATTTTCAATGTCCGGTACGCCGAATATACCATTGCCATTCGGGGATGCCTATCCACATATGCATATGTTTCCCGCATTTGGACTCTGGAGCATACAGCATGAACACTATGTAGCGATCATGCGTGCCGGTTCAATCGGGCAGAGAGGTAAAGGAGGTCATGCACATAATGATCAACTTTCCATGCTTCTCACTGTGGATGGTGAAGAAGTTTTCGGTGATCCCGGAACATTTTGGTATACTCCTTCTCCTCTCATGAGAAATATCGGAAGATCAGTCACGATGCACACGACGATGCTAATCCCGGGAAAAGAACAAAATACATGGATTGAAGGACCCGGAGATATCCTCTTTTGGATGAAACCAGATCAAGCAAAAGCCGATGGCATGTTTTATGACAAAACATGGAAAGGTGTGCATCATGCTTATGGTGAACCCCATATGCGATCATTGATTTTCACCGAGAAAAGCATCAAAGGACATGATCATTGTAGTCTTGAAATGCGAAAAATCGTACAATTTCACTGTGTGCCGGGTATTCAAGTACATCAAGAAAAATCAGGAACTGTGCACCTGAAGAGTCCACTAGGTAGATCATTGTCTCTCCATTCTTTATCAGGTTTTGCTTGGGAGATCATTCCTGCAATTTATTCTAGAGCATATGGCAGAGTTGAGGAATCAACGCTTATACGCATGGAAGTGGATGCAAAAACACATGATATACACTGGGAAATCAAAATATGAAGATGAAGTTCCGGCAAAATCAAGTGCTTCAAATACAGATTGGGTATATTTGCAGAGTATTCGATCTTCACGTATAATATCTATGAACCGACTGCACATTCTTCTGCTATTATTGTGTTTATATTCGATTCCTACTCGAATATCGGCTCAGGATATACCATTCCCACGTTTCATTGTCAATAGTGATGCCTCGGATATAGACTCACTTTTACCTGATTCAACCCATATCGAAGCACATGTCTCAGGAATCATCACCGAAATAATCATAACGCAATCTTTCACCTATCAGGGTAGTTCAACACTTGAAGCTTCATTGCTCATGCCGATGCATCCATCTATCATGATTCATGGTGGCATGGTGAAAGTGGGAAATCAATCGTATAAAGCTGAGATGAAAGACAAAGAAAAAGTTCGTGAGATGTATGATGTGGCAAAAAAGAAATTGGATCCATTTTTCCTGAATTGGAATGATCCACATGCCTTTCAGATGCATGTATCGGGCATACAACCGGGTATGAGAGTATCATATGAAATTCGTTATACCCAAACAATGAAGCCCATTTCAGGGTTATATCAATTGGTTTTGCCGAAACCTCATCGGCCCTATTATTTGAAAGTATTAGACTTTGTTCCATTATATCGTGACACTTTTTCAGATACCAGTTTTGCAGAAGTCAAGGAATATCCTGCAGGCAAATTCACTTCACATATTATCATTGCAAAGGGTGGAAGCATGTCGAATTGTACTGCAAAGGGATTTACATTGCAGGAACAAGAGCGTGCATTCGTGGGTAATTATTCTTCCAATTCTGCGGAATATCCTGAAGAACTTTCCGTGGAATATCAATTTGCAGAAGCAGAAACAGCTGCAAATGTGATGATCTATGAAGACAATAATGATAAGTTTTTCCTACTCACCCTTCATCCTCCGGCACAAAAACAACAAAGAGACTCCACTCATTCTCATGAATATGTCATTCTCTGTGATTCATCCGCTCTTGAAACCGGAGCCGGAGCTGCATTTTGGACTTCATTCTCAAAGGGATTATATCCGGGTGACAAAGTAAATATTCAGCATTTTGGAAATGAGAATATTCAGTTATCTGATACTTCACAATTTTGCACGAAAGATATGGTGTCACGTGCGCATGTATATTTTAATAGAGTGCAGGAAACTGAGGGACTCGAACCAATTGCTTTAATAGATCGCTTGACGAATATTCTTGCGCAGCCACAATCCGGAAATATGACAGCCAGAACGATTATCATTCTTTCCAATGGATTTGTTGATGCAGGACCGGATATTTTTGAACAAGTGAAAAAGCAATTATCAGATGCAAATATTTTTGCGATTGCAACCGGTAAGGAAAGCAATGAACGTTTTTTCGATGCACTCTCTCGTCTGACAATGTCTGAACCAATGTCATTGAAAGGAAATCATTCGATCATGGAAGAGCAAGCTGAGAATATCGTGAGAATGCTTCAGCATCCTGCTCTTACAAAATTGAAGGTTGGTTTTGATGGATTTAATGCGATAGAACTCGAACCTGCGAGTTATCCTGATTTGTATTCTGAAAGACCGGTCATGATTTTCGGGAAATTCAAGGGAAAAACAAAAGGTAGAATCGTTATCACAGGCATGATGGGTGATAAGGCATTTGCAAAAACACTTGATCTATCCTCAATACCTCAGTCCACCTCAAATACTGCGCTCCCATTCCTATGGGCAAAACAAAGAATTGCATTATTGATTGATTATAATGTTTATGAAAGAACCACACAACGCGTGAATGAAATCACAAAACTCGGTAAGCGATATGGCGTGCAAACTCCATATACTGCATTTGGGATTTCCGGGAATGAATTGGGTAAGAAAAAGGTGATTCCTGCAATTATGTATCAACCTTTGAATCTAGCCATTGGTGGTACTTTGGTGACCAGTTCTTCAGGAATTCAATTGGCAAGAACAAATGAAGTAGAAGTTGAGGCCGCTTGTAATTATCAAGATGCTGGCGCGCATGATGAGGAGGGACTCATCAGTGTTGGGTCTGTAATGACTGAAAAAGTGATGGACAATGCCATATTGGATGCTTACAAGAATACAGTGGAACAACAACTTGCAGCCATGCTTTCATGCTATGCTGAAGCATTACCAAAGTACTTTCATTTGCAGGGTACAGTGCAAATTTTGGTGATATATGATGAGGATGGAAATATCACGGAAATATCAATGGCAGATTCTGAATTGAATATTCCTGAAATTGATAATTGTCTTTTAAAAGCGGCACAGGTAATCAATTATCCAAAAACCATGGAAGGCATGGTTCAAATCTCATTCCTGCTTGAAGTGTTATAATTCCTTTTCAGCATTGATCTGTTGCAATGCTCTTGCTGGATTTTGTGACAAAAAAACATTCAAACCCTTTATACCTCTTTCAATCATGGCATTTCTGCTTTCTAATTCATCTTGGGTAAAAGGAGCAAGCACATAATCAGCCATTTGACCCGGTCCGAATTTTTTATCAATCCCAAATCTGAATCGCCAAAATCCCGGACCAATATGTGATATCACCGAAGATGTACCATTATGTCCACCATCGGATCCACCCTGTTTCAATTGCATCTTACCAACCGGAAAATTGTATTCATCAACAAGGATGATCACATGTTCTGTTGGAATTTTATAGTATCGAATGAACTCCCCGACTGCCTGGCCGGAATTATTCATATATGTTTCAGGAAGCATGAATGTTACTTTTTTTCCGTGTACAGAGCATTCACTTTCCTGCCAAGATCCACGACCTTTTTTAAATGATCCATTTTTTGATTTGATGAATGCTTCAGCGATCATCCATCCTATATTATGTCTCGTGGATTCATACCTATCCCCGGGATTTCCCAGTCCAACAATCAGCCAATGTGCCATTTAGACTTCACTGCTCCGTTCATTGTTTGCCGTCATGAACAAAAACAATGATGCAATGAGCCATCGTGCATCTTCAAGTACTTTTGCCCACCCAACTTTTGTAACCTCGGCTGCTGCTGCGGGGGAACTTTCGCCGAAACAACCGCAATCAATATTATATCCACGCGCAATTGCAGTAAGTATAGCAATAATGAATACGATGAGCATTCCTGAAATCAGGAATGCAGCAGCCTTTTCTTTGATTTTGAAAAGGAGCATGCCACCTGTTAATAATTCAACCCAAGGTAAAATCAAAGCCGGAAGATTCAATGCTTCATAGGGAAGTAGATGGAAATTGTTGATACTCTTGGCAAAGGCATCGGGGTGTGCAATTTTATCAATTGCAGCAGCAATGAAAATCGTTCCAATCAGCATTCTGGCCAATGCTCTGAGCTTGGGATCGGAAAAGGGCAGACCAATAAGTAAAGCAATGCCACAAATCAATTCAATCCACGGTAGAGCAATGCCGAATAAAGCTATCGGTAGATTTGCCGTCATGGCAAAAACGGGAGGTTTCAGTTGTTCAGCACCTATTTTAACAATGCCGGCAAATGCAAAAGAAGATCCGACTATGAGTCGAATCATCAAAGGTCCGAAGCTCTGTAAGCGTTCCATAATGAAACCCAATGGTAGAATGAATGAGACAAAGTTCGCGAAAAATCAAGAATGCAACAAGAGGCACATGGAATATACACCGCATTTGGCTAAGTTAAGTATACATGTGTATCTCGGAGTATAACTATGAGTTCATTTCATTCGGATGAAAGTGAATATGCTGATCCACAAGATATTGCCTCAAACAAATTCATGGCAATCTGTTCCTATCTTGGGATTTTGGTACTGATTCCATTGCTATTGGCAAAACAATCGACATTTGCGACATTTCATGCAAGACAAGGAGTGAATGTATTTTTACTCTATGTCTTGTCAAGCATTGTAAGTTATATCCCATTTCTTCCATTTGATGGAATGATAAGTGGAATAGCATATGTTGCGGCCATTGTTTTCTCTATTATCGGTATACTGAATGCCGCCAAAGGTAGAATGAAGAGATTACCCATCATCGGTGATATTCGATTTTTGTAGCAAAAAAAAAGGCGACCACTGGTCGCCTTTTTCAATATCATGATATTGCTTTATTTGGGATCTACGACTGATGGTTTCACATTGCCATAGGCCACGATTTCAAGTGTTCCATAATCAGGATGATTTGTCTTCATCTTGACAACGCCATTGAAATATCCTTTGTCTTTAGGAGTAACTTTTGCAATCAATTCAACTTCGCCACCGCCAGGAATGGTCGTTGCCTTTGTAAGATTGAGAGTAATTCCTGCAACTGTTTCAAAGTCAGACAATACGATATCTTGAGTTGATGTATTGCGAATTGACAATTTTGCTTCAGATTTTGCACCTACGGTCATCTCACCAAAAGAGAGATATTGTGTTGGCAAAATTTGAATTGGTCTAACAACATCAGCTTTCAAGTACAGAACTTTGGTCGCATTTTGCGGATCATTACTTGTAATTGTGATGCTCTTGGTCATCAATCCGGAGGTTGCACCAAGTTTCAATGTTACTTCCATTGAACCGATTTCACCGGGATTAAGCTCTTTTTTGTCGAGAGGAGCTGTTGTACAACCGCAACCCGGACGTACATCAGTGATTTTCAATAATTCTGTACCTTCATTTTTGATCTTGATGGTTGCTTTCAAAGGATCATCTTTGGGCTTGACTTTACCCCAATCCTGTGTATCGCCACCAATGATGGTGATTTTAGGTTGTGCAATTGCAAATGTGCCTGCCGCAAATAATAAGGCAATGCAAGAATAAACAAAGCTTTTCATGTACACACCTGTCCTTGAACGGTGAATGGATATAAATTAATATAAGTGTTGCAAAAATACTGAAATTCCATAATCACAAAGCATTTCCATAGACAATCACATCCATGTCCGGCATATCGGGATGATCTGTTTTGCATTGGATAGAACCATTCCAATACCCTTTCTTATCTGGTTTTGCCTTTACGAGTACGGAAATCTGTGCACCTGGAGCTATTTTCTTCTGTTTGGCTTGTACCGTAACTCCTTTTGATGCAATGAATTGTGTAATTGTAATTGGTCTTTCCGTTGTGTTTTTTAGTATCATTGATGCCTCGGCACTGGTTCCTGCATATACCTGAGGAAATGCAATATATGGCTGAGGTAAGACTTGAATGGGGCGAATGATAAATGCTTTCAATGTAATTGCTTTTACAGGCACTTTGGGATCATTGCTGGTAATTGTCAATCCTTTGACCAATTCTCCTGCGGTGGACCCGGGAGTAAGTCCAACATGCACTGTTGCAATTTCACCCGGCTTCAAATATTTCTTGTCCAAAGGTGCTGTTGTACAGCCGCAGCCGGGCTTGACATCAGCTATTTTCAGTGGTTGATTCCCAATATTCTTGAGTTTGAGATTTGCCTTGAGTGGTCCTTTCGAAGCGGGAACTTTCCCCCAGTCAATAGTACTCCCACCAATGACTTCCAATTTTGGCTGTGCAAAGGTGAACGTGTATTGCACGAAGAAAAGAATGAGAATGATACGAGTGTTCATTGATGAGTATATCAAGTTGTGACGGGCCTTCAACGAATGGAGCATTAATTCATTGTATGATCAATAACTGAATAATACAGAAAATCCTCCCAATACAGTCAGAGACCGCCATGGGTCCTCTCTTGTCACACGAGAATTCAATGTTATGTCGGTCTGGATATATGGTTTTATATATGCTTCATTGAACATTGCAATATCATATTCGAATCGAATGAGTGGTTTGAAGATAAAACTTGTGATATCGATTCCTTTTATCATTTCATTCGGCGTATACAATTCTCTGTCCAATTCTACACCGGGGACACTGACTTTCAATTCCAATTCATGCATGGATTCACTTGGTAATGTAATAGCCCCGGAGAAACCAAAAGCTATGGAAAAATGCGAGGCGAATAGTCGTTTCTTGGCAATCAATCCTAATTCCATTGATGGAATGCTAGATGTCAATGTATACTCTCTATTCAGGACATGTGTAGTGACTTTTTCGCTGAGGGAGTCTATCAATAAGATGGAATCTTGTCTGCTTGCATTGAATCGAGCAGTACTGGAACCAAATCCAAGTTGAGCTTGCAGGGAAAAGTCACCCATGAGCCAATATTCTCCGGCCAAACCGAAGCGGAAATCATAACCTGACCCATTATTGAATGCGCAACAGTCCAAAACATCGGAGAAACTACGTGCATCCACAAATGCCGTATTCATGCCAAATCCAGTATATCCTCCAATGAATACATTGGGAGAGTCCGAGGGCAATCGCCAAGACTTAATCCAATCAAATCCTTGTGCATTGGCATATTGCCAGGAACAAGTAATGAATAAACAGGTCACTATATGCTGTAAGCATTTCATTAGGAATATCCCCAAAGACATCTTGGTAAGGGTCAAAGTTAAAGGCTGTGGTAAAAAGACATTCAAATATACAAATCAAAAAGCATTGAGAATTATGTTTTTGCATGTATTTTTGCCCAATGGCTAATTTGATTGAATTTCACACTTTTTGATAGGTACACACAATGAAATCTGTTTGGCAATTATTATGTGCGTTTTGCTGTTTCCACATGGCTTTTGGGCAAGACACAGAGGTGAAGAAAAATCTGAATCCATTTAAAATTGGGGCTCATACGCAAGTTCGTATGTCTTCTTTTTCAAATGAAGCAAAATCAGAGGAACATGGATTCTCGTTTTCCGGTACTCCAGACATGGGCGTGAGCGTGTATATTCCGGCTAGTAAGAAAAATGCCGTAGGAATTACTGCAGATATTACTTTGGCAAATTTTCAGAATACCTATACTTCAGGCTCCAATAAAGTTGAATACACAAGAACATTCAATTATTTGATGCTTGTTCCGGGTATCAATTTTGAAAATGTGACTTTTGGTATTGCTATTGGTTTGCCAATGGGATATCACAGACATAATAATGCTACTGATGTTGCCGAAGAAGAAATGTGGACATTTTTGCAAAGTGGTTCACCAACACCGGTTACGAAAACAGGAGATGGAAAAGCGGGGATGAATATGGTCATTGAACCAAGATTAGGATATTCTTATCCCGTCATGAATAATGCAGGTTCGCAATTGAATCTCAATGCACAAGTTGGTTTGATATTGAGTAATGTGTTTAAAGAAGAGTATTATCCAACAGCAAATTTGCAAAACCTGAATGGGACTATGATGTCCATTTCACTCGGCGTTCAATACATGTTCGCACTTTGATGCAGTAGAGTTTGTACTTTATTGAATACAAATTCAGGTGACATATCCTTCATGCAAGAGAAATGTCCAAGCGGGCATTTCTCTTTGCCTATATGAGTGCAGGGTTTACAGGGAAGTTCAATTGATGCTATTTGAAATGGCGTATGATAGGGAAGAAATCCAAATTCGGGGACAGTGCTACCAAATATAGTGACAATCGGAATATGTCTTGAGGCGGCAATGTGCATTAATCCTGAATCATTGCCAATAATACATGTTGCCGTGTCCATATATGCAATTATCTCATGTAATGACATCATTCCCGCAAGATTTTGAATAGGTATTGGAGTTAATTTCTCAATGATAGAACAAAGCTCCGCATCATCGGGACCACCCAAAAGTACTATTGGCTGTTGATATGCATCATGTAATTGTTGTATCAATGTTGCGAAATACTCGGGAGGCCATCGCTTCGTTGCATGTTTGGCGCCGGGTACCAACACGATATTCTGTCCTATTTGTACTCTATTCTTCGGATATTCTTTTTGTTCAAGATCTTGTTGTAGCCAACATTCAAGGCCTTCATCATCAATGCTAATATCTTCATATCCACGAAATGCGGTAAAATAGCGAGCGGAAACAGGGATGATGGATGCAAATGGAAGACGGGTTTTATTTTTGACCACATCTCTTTTCAATGCTCTTGCCGGATCATATGTTAAGATTGTTTTGCCTAGACCTTGTCTGATGATTCTGCTCCTCAATGAGCAATGTACATCAAGCACCACATCAAAGGTTGGTAATAATTGCTTCAGTGTGAACCACTGTTTGAGAAAAAATGCGGTCCCTTTTTTTGTATTGATGACATGAAGATTGTCAATATGCGGATTATACTGCATGATCTCTGAACAATGTTCGGAAATAATCATGTCAATTCTAGCATTTGGCCACTTATTTCTCAGGACCCTAATCAATGGGGAAAGCAATACGATATCACCCAGTGATGTCAGTCTGATAATACAGATGGATTGAGGATTATGATTCATATCTAATGTATTGAACAGGTATTTTTGTCAAATCAGCCTTTTTGCTGAAATTTGCATTCACATTAACCGAGAATAAGCAATGCGTTTTTCCATTGAACATCAAGACTCCATATCTATATTCACGCTCAAGGAAGAAATCCTTGATGCGAGTAATGCGCCTGAAGTCAAGGCGGAATTATTGATTCTATGTCAGCCAACAGTTGAAGCGCTCATTATTGATTTATCTAAAGTGAAGCAGAGTGATAGTGCCGGATTGGGTGCTTTACTACTTGCTCATCGACAAATGAATGAGCATGAAGCTCCTGTCATACTAGTCGGTGTAAGTGATAGAATCATGAGTCTTCTTCGAATTTCTCAGCTTGATTGGCTATTCGAAATGGCTCCTACAGTCGACGATGCAATCGCAATGCTTGAAGATGAGCAAGGCGATCAATAATTGCTAACTGTCTCCTCGAGAAATATCATTATTGGTGCCATGGCATGTGCCTTGTTCAAGAGGATGTCCAAAAGGGCTTCAGATTGGGTCATTTCATCAGGGATCATGTCCATCACGATAAATTGTTTTAGACGTAACCATTCTTTACCAGGATGATTCGGATCATATCCACGGGGCATTGTTTTTAGTTTGGATCCTTGAATACCTTCGGGGAATTCTTTTATGAATGACTTTTGTACATTCAATTTCTCAAGCTGCTTCCAATCGACATCAATTCTTGTTCTGAGTGATGCAAGCTGTTGAGCATCCGGCATATAGAGTCCGCCGGCAATAAAACAAGACTTCGGTTCAATATGAAGATAAAGGCCGGGAATCTCAGTTTTTGCTACTTTGGACA
>Ga0169931_10005166_pt1 | contig 19977 bp, 9 predicted proteins | sample Kivu_15m_20L_FD_129675 | JGI IMG/M metagenome (GOLD analysis project Ga0169931, IMG submission 129675) | Freshwater microbial communities from Lake Kivu, Western Province, Rwanda to study Microbial Dark Matter (Phase II) - Kivu_15m_20L... | ecosystem: Environmental > Aquatic > Freshwater > Lake ... | reverse complement strand
CTATCCACCATTTTATACATCACTTGATTGTCGCGAAATCCAACAAAATCAATACCATTGACCACTGCATCTTGTAAATTATCACCAATTTGTGAGATAAAAAACCGTTGTTCTGGTGTTAAATCTTGCTGCACGGGCTGGTTTTTGGCATCTTGTTCAGAATAAACGTTGAACCAAGTTTTCACCGAACCTTTTTCATATAACATGCCAGCGTTGAACAGCGACCGCGCATAATTTTGGTCAGCATATTGAAATTCTACAATTATTCTAGAGTCTTTGTCAATCGGGCGTTTGGTGGTAAATGTGATTTCTGATGTGTTGTAATTCATGATATAGTCATATTCCTGACCGCGCTGAAGTTCAACACCATTCAAAAAAACGCGCTCAGAACCAGAAAGAACAATGATAAACGGCGCGTTTTCAGCCCCTCTTAATCTATATGGACCTTGATTGCCCTCCACGCCATCAATGAGCTGTCGGTTGAATTTGCCCCGTGAAAAGGCTCCTGATCCATAAACGCTCATCTTGCCTTTTTCAGGTGAATTAAACAGGTTGTATTGTGCCGTTAGTCCCTGCGCCCGCTTGTTGTAGGTCATGAAGTATCCTTTCGGCGTTCGTGCCCAAAAGTCACCCGCAATGAGTTTGAAATCATCGTTATAAAGTTGAATGAACAATTGGTCAAATTCCTGTAGTTTATTCGTAGTTCCATCAGGCTGAATGGGAATATTATCGTCGGTGAGCGTTGCCAAAATGTTTAAATTCTGAGAAATCTCCCCAGAAAGTTGAATGTTCATCGTTGAATTCACCGATAAATCCTGGGCATTTCCAACATTGATGCCGCGAGAAATAGACCCCGATTTTTTTAAGGTAGATGAACCGAAAATATCCTCCCGCTTAAGAGTCGATGTTATCATAAATGGATTGTCGGGCGAATTGGGCTTATTGTAAACTTGAATCGAGTCTTTGTTGTAGAATTCACCGTTAATTTTGGTGGGCAATACACGATAACGAATCAAAAGGGTATCTCCAAAATGTGCTTTGTCAAAACGCAAAGCATTGTTTAACGTGTCAATGATGTACGTACTTATTTCTTTAAAATCTCGGGTAACATACAAAGAAGGCCAGTATACAGTAAGTGAATCCAAAACTACAGGCGCATCTGTCACAACGATTTTCTGTTGCCGAAGCGAACTGTTTTGCGCGAATATTGGCACTGCTGAAAACAGTGAAAAGAGTACAGCAAACGATATGTTTTTGGGAATAAACAAAACTTATTTCTAAACGTTAATTGCGTCGTTTTCTTGTGTGAATTGAATACTACAAAGGTGCTAAATTTATTCAGCGCGAAAACGACAGTAAAATTGCTTAAATCGTATCTTTGCAAAAATTTTTTAACTCCGTATTTTAACAGCGATATGAATACATTTCAAAGACGGCATATAGGAATCATCGAAAGCGAGAAAAATGCCATGCTTTCAACCATTGGTGTAGCATCATTGGATGAGTTGATCAACAAAACAATTCCAGCCCACATCAGGTTGAAAAACGAGCTGGACATAGATGCCGCAATGTCTGAAAATGAATACTTGCGTCATATCGCTGAGCTGGCGGCCAAAAACAAGCGTTTCAAATCGTTCATCGGAATGGGCTACAGCGAAACTGTTGTTCCTTCCGTGATTTTGAGAAATGTTTTGGAAAATCCAGGTTGGTACACGGCTTATACACCTTATCAAGCAGAAATTTCTCAAGGTCGCTTAGAGGCTTTGTTGAATTTCCAAACGATGGTTTTGGATTTGACGGGAATGGAAATTGCCAACGCGTCTTTGTTGGATGAAGGCACTGCCGCTGGTGAAGCCATGGCGATGTTCTTCGGTTTGCGCTCGCGTGATGAGGTGAAAGCCAACAAAAATGTATTCTTCGTTTCTGAATTTGTTTACCCACATACACGCGATGTTTTAGTAGGTCGCGCTGCTGCTTTGGGCATCGACTTGGTTTTTGGCAATCCAGAAACAGACACCTTGCCTGAGAATGGTTTTGGTGCTTTGATTCAATATCCTGACCAATATGGTCGCGTGAAAGATTTGGCGCCGTTCATTGAAAAGGCACACGCACAAGGCATCAAAGTGGCTGTTGCGGCTGATATTATGGCTTTGGTCTTGTTGAAATCTCCTGGTTCCATGGGTGCAGATGCTGTTGTTGGTTCTGCCCAGCGTTTTGGTGTCCCAATGGGTTACGGTGGACCTCACGCCGCATTTTTTGCTACGAAAGACGATTATAAACGCAGCATTCCAGGTCGAATAATTGGTGTTTCAAAAGATGCCGATGACAATGTGGCTTTGCGTATGGCTCTTCAAACGCGCGAACAACACATCAAACGCGACAAAGCGACTTCCAATATTTGTACGGCTCAAGCACTTTTGGCTGTGATGGCATCTATGTATGCGGTGTATCATGGTCCTGATGGATTGAAAGCAATCGCAGAAGGCATTCACAAACAAACCAATCAAGTGCGTGAAGCTTTGACTGTCATGAATTATAAAGTTCACACGGAGCAATATTTTGATACGCTTTGGGTTGAAATGCCATCTGGAAAAAATACCGCTGAACTCAAAAAAGTTGCCGAAGCTCATGGTTTGAATTTGCGTTATTTATGCAACGATAGCCAGTTCACACTAAGCATTGGTGAAGGCATGAATGAGGCTGATATCCACAACTTAATTGCTGTTTTTGCTGAGGCTATTGGCGCAAATGCTCCTTTTGTTTCTGTTGGAAACATCGCCCTAAATGCTTCTTTTTTAAGAGCTGATAAAATCCTCCAAAACAAAGTATTCAACAGCCACCATTCTGAATCTAAAATGATGCGCTATTTGAAGAAATTGGAAAACAAAGATTTATCCTTGGTGCACAGTATGATTGCCTTGGGTTCATGTACAATGAAATTGAACGCCGCTTCTGAGTTGATTCCAATCACAATGCCAGGCTTTTGTGATATGCATCCGTTTGCGCCGCTCGATCAAGCCCAAGGTTATCAGGAAATGTTGGCGCAATTGGCCAAAGATTTGTGCGAAGCCACTGGTTTTGCAGCGGTTTCTTTGCAGCCTAATTCTGGTGCGCAAGGAGAATATGCTGGTTTGATGGTAATTCGCGCTTATCACCATTCACGTGGGGATTTTGATAGAAAAGTTTGTTTGATTCCTTCTTCTGCTCATGGCACAAACCCGGCTTCTGCTGTAATCGCAGGCTTCGAAGTGGTTGTTACAAAATGTGATGAAGACGGCAACATCGACGTGGAAGATTTGCGTGAAAAAGCAGAATTGCACAAAGACCGTTTGGGTGCTTTGATGGTTACTTATCCTTCAACGCACGGGGTTTTTGAAGAAAGTATTTGTGAAATCACGGATATCATTCACGCCAATGGCGGTCAAGTGTATATGGACGGTGCCAATATGAACGCTCAGGTTGGTTTGACCAATCCGGGGAATATCGGGGCAGATGTTTGTCACTTGAATTTGCACAAAACTTTCGCCATTCCTCATGGCGGCGGCGGACCAGGCATGGGACCTATTGGTGTTGGAGCGCATTTAGCACCATTTCTGCCGGGTTCTGTGATGGTGAAAACAGGTGGTGAACATGCCATTCCTGCCATTTCTTCTGCGCCTTTTGGTAGCGCTTTGATTTTGTTGATTTCCTACGGTTATATCAAAATGTTGGGCGCTGAAGGCTTAAGAGCGTCTACAGAAAACGCCATTTTGAACGCGAATTACATCAAAGCGCGTTTGGCGGGTCATTACGATGCACTATACACAGGTACCAACGGAACAGTTGCCCATGAAATGATCATCGATTGTCGCGATTTTAAGCGTACAGCCGATGTAGAAGTAGCCGATATTGCCAAACGTTTGATTGACTACAATTTCCACGCGCCAACGGTTTCTTTCCCTGTGGCGGGCACTTTGATGGTTGAGCCTACGGAAAGTGAAGACAAAGACGAATTGGACCGCTTCTGCGATGCCATGATTCAAATCCGCAAGGAAATCAAAGACATCGAATTGGGTGTGGCCGATAAAGAAAACAACTTATTGAAAAATGCCCCACACAATGCCGATTGCATCATCAACCGCACTTGGACTTATCCTTATTCGCCAAAAGAAGCAACGTATCCTTTGCCTTATTTGAAAGAATGGAAATATTGGGTTCCCGTGCGCCGTGTAGACAACGCTTATGGCGATAGAAACTTGATTTGCAGCTGTGCTGGAATTGAGGAATATATGGATGCTTAGAGATTAGAAGTGTTTAGTGTTGGGTGTGTTACACATTCAACACCTAACACTCAAAACTACTAAATACATTCTTATAGAGTTTTTCTTGGTTATTTTCTCTTTTCAGCGAACCTTGAGCGCATATTGGCGTAAGAAATGCTGTAACTTGAAGCGTTAAAATCTCGCGCTTTTTTATTTTTTTTATCTTTGTCTTTGATATGCAGTTGATTTCAAAATATATAGGTGATTTGTTGCTTTGGCAAGAAAGTATTGTTGTGCCCAATTTTGGGGGCTTCGTTGCGCGCCAAATGCCCGCCCGTTTTTCTGAAAAGAAAGATAAATTATTGCCGCCCTACAAACAGTTGCTGTTTCATACACATTTGAACTTATCGGACGGTGTGTTTGAACGCTATGTGGCCAATCGTGCTCAGCTGTCTCTGGATGATGCGAGCAGTTTGATACAAAATACAGTTTCTGATTGGCAAGCGCAATTGAAAAATGGCGAACGCATTGAAATTGAGCGTGTTGGTTTGTTGTTTTTGGATGAAGAACGCAAACTTCGCTTTGAGCAAGACCGCCACCACAATTTATTGCTTCAATCTTTTGGCTTGGGTGAGGTTGTGTTTGATGTTGAGGAAGGAAAACCTGTTCATGTTGCTCAGCCAGAACCTGTAATTCATGTTCAAGTAGAAAAAACATTAGCTCCAGAACCAGCGGCAATTATTATTCCTATTGTTGGAGCGCCGATTGAAAAACAGGCAAGTGAGCAGGACAAAGTGGTATTGGCTCAAGATGCTGTAAGTTACAGTAAATCAAATAGATCTATATGGTTGAAGGTGGCAGCTGCGGCAGTTGTTTTGCCATTTTTGTTTTATTCGTTTTGGGTGCCACTCACCACAGATGTGCTGCAAACCAAGAAAATTGCAGTGGCAGATTTCAATCCCTTTCATCAATCACCACCGGCACAATACAAATCCTTGGTAATCTCTCAAGAATCGACCACTGATGAGCCAATCACAAATTTGGAGTCCATTGTTGATGCTTTGCCTGAAGATGTAAATTCCTTCAATTTCAATTACGATGACGAATTGGTTTTTGCAGTGAAATTGAATAGAACAGCGCCTCAGAATAACATCGAGGAGGAGGTAATAATTCAGGCATCAAGTCAAGTTCATACCGTTCATTTGATTTCTGGCTGTTTTGGATTGAAAGAAAATGCTGAAAATCACATGAATGCTTTAAGAGGGCAAGGTTTAAGTCCTTATATCGTGGATGTGCAAGGAGGTTTGCACCGTGTGGCTGCAGCAGGTTCAAATGATTCTGGACAAGCTGCAAAATTGGCTGCTCAACTTAAGGAACAGGGTGTTGATACTTGGACTTTGAAGAAATAGCGCGCTGACTGTTCTATCCCCGTGATTTTTATTAACCGTTAGTAACGAATATAACATTGATTATTAAACTGTTATACTAGCATCCACACTAACCGTTACTATTTTCAGTAAGGTATATTTCATTGATTATCAAAGCCTTGTTCAATTTATAAAACAATCGCTTCACACCGAATGCCTTCATTTTTTGTCCAAAGCAAGATGGCTTCCAACATCCTTTTGGATTTATCGAAGTACTTCAAATTGTCGTGCAGCACCACGATGTCTCCCGACTGATAGGATTTAAAAAGGCGTTTATAAAACAAATCTTCGGGCATAGCATCGTCGAAATCATAGCTCAAATGCGTCCACATCACCACGTGGTAATCACTTTTCAAAGCTTTGTATTGCTTCCAAGTCATTTTGCCATAGGGCGGGCGGAAGAGTTGGCTTGGCACGAAACCTTTGGCGCGTTTGACATCAGCCACATATTCTATTGTTGAAGATTGCCATCCTTTCAAGTGGCTGTAGGAATGGTTGCCAATGCTGTGACCTGAATCAAGCATTAATCGAACCAGCTCAGGACGTTTTTCTGCATTCGCGCCTACACAAAAGAATGTGGCTTTAGCATTGTAATCTTTCAGCAAATCCAGCAATTCAGCAGTGCGCTCAGTTGGTCCATCATCAAATGTTAGATAGAGCACCTTGTCATCACTAGGAATGCGCCAAACTGCTGAAGGAAACATCCTTCTTACTAATTTGGGCACACCAATAAAACGCATAAGCTGAACTTAGCTGAACATATCGAAGATCGCTTGCCAACGCATTTCGAAATCTCGAATGGCACTTTCGAATCGTTTGCTTTCACGGTCTTTTCCTGCATCTTCTTGTCGCATGGCATTCACCAAGGATTTGAATCGACCGTCCAATGAACTCAGATACTTTTCAGCACGGTCAGAGAAGGGGCCAGGTTCAGCGAAGTTGTACATTTCCAAATATGCATCTAAGGAAGAGAAGAAATATTCGCTCGTTTGCGCTGCAATGGCTGGTTTCGATTTTAAGGTAAACGCCATAATCGATTCCAATTCTTTAGCCACCAACAAAGCATATTTATCAGCTTCTTCTTTGGCTTCGAATGCATAAAGCAAGCGCACAAACGAGTGCATGTTGCCGTGGCTGTAGGAGAAAATGTATTTCAATTTGCTTCCTTGAGGTGCTTCTTGTAAACTAGAACTTGGTTCGCCATAGTCAATTGAAGATTCTACGGGCATCAGCTTAAAGGCCAATAAACAAATTTCTATCCCCTTGCGCTTATATTCTTCCGCCTTTTCTGGAGAACCTGTCTTGGGCAATGAGTCGTTCATGGCATTTTGCACCTCACCACGTTTTTCACGCTCATATTTACGGAAAAGGTCATCCGCCAAGATGCGCATTGAGTTTTTGTATGGTTGCAGTGCCGTGCGGCGTGTGTAATAATCCAACAAGACACCTTTTTTATCCATATTACCCCACAGGTAATTTTCAGTAAGATTTTTGTACATCTTGTCGGTGTCGATGGTTTTTCCTTTTACCGGTGTAAGTTGGAACACCATACCTTCCATGGCTACATAGCCTTGTGTATATAATGCTTTTCCAACATCACTAGGATAAGGATTCGAGAAATATATAGGTCGATCCCATTCAAAATTCGCCAAAATATCCAAAATCAACACCTGTTCGCGACTGATGGCCTGCTCTGTCATTTGGAAACGAATAGGCTCTAAATTTTTTGATTCCTCTTTGGTAATAATGCCGTGCTTCAACATATTCTCTACATTGTCCACAGGTATAATGAATCCAGTGGAAGGGAAGAAACGCAAAGACACAGTGCCGCCACCTCTTGTAGATTTGGTGATGATATTGGCATCGTTTCTAACAAAGTCCATGGCGTATGCGATTGGCAGATAGTCAAACGATTGTTCAAAACTGGTAGCGTTACTTTGTATGGCTTCCAACATTTCCATAGAGAGACCTGAACCTTCGCCACTTTGTAAAACTGCGATAGTCAGTTCCATGAAGTATTTGAACTCATCATAACCTGGTTTTTCTACCGGCGCAAACAATTTATCAATGGCTCCTTGGTTGTTCTTAGCCAATTTTTCAGAATTGCCCATGATTGATGCCAATTGATAGGAGGCATTTTTCAAGTTATTCTCGAAAATCGTGCGGTTGCTTTCAATTTTCATCGAAATCAATTCACGCACCACGTTTTCTTTGATTTCTGGTGTTTGTTTAAAGTCCAAATAACTTCCTAAGAAATATACATTGTCCATGCTACCTGTGTACATGGCGTATTGGTCTTTGGTAAATTTAATCGGAAGTGGCTCAGAATCGTACACCTTCATGGTCATTTGTTCTGAATACCAATCCGTTTGACCCAAAGAAAGATTGTAAACACGCACACTTGTTTTGATGCCTTCCACTTCTTGCAAATACCACAAGGGGAAAGTATCATTATCACCATGTGTGAAAAGTATACTATTGTCGGCACAAGAATTCATGTAGTTTTTGGCCATATCTAAGCCAATTGTTCTATCGCCTCGGTCGTGGTCATCCCAACCCTGTACGCCAAGAACTACGGGCACCGCTAAAGCAAGCGCCAACGATAGATAAGCCGCCTGCATTTCCTGTTTAATCGTTTTTCTCAGCGCAAACATTAGATACATGGCACCGCCACCAATTACTGTGATAAATGCCATACTCATAGAAGTGCCATATTCACCAATCACTAAGTCGCGCAAAAGGAAGATTCCAATGACTGCGCCGCTTATCATCAATCCTCGGTGCAACATCTGCTTTGGCAAGGATCGATAGGCTTCAAACAAGGCATAAACCCCCAGACCTATCCAAATGGCAAAAGCATAGAATGATGCAGCATAAGCATAATCGCGTTCACGAGGCTCCATGGGTTTTTGATTCAAGTACATCACAATGGCAACTCCTGTCATCAAGAAAACTAAAAACACTACAAAAGCATCTTTGGGTGCTTTGTAAATGTGAAAGAATAAGCCCAATAGCCCCAAAATCAAAGGCAAGAAGTAAAAGGCATTGTTGCTCGGATTGCTCGCAGTAAAGTTTGGCGCAATAGATTGGTCGCCCAAGCGCTGGTTGTCAATAGCCGAAATTCCAGATTTCCAGTTCCCCGTCATGATATCGCCATGACCTTGAATGTCATTTTGGCGACCAGCAAAGTTCCACATAAAATAGCGGAAATACATCCAATTGAACTGGTAATCAATCATGTAGCGTAAATTCTCACCCATAGTTGGCAAACGCTGGCCATCAGTGGTTTTGATACTCGGTTTATCAGAATGGTTGGGTCCGTTGTCGTTATATCCCGACCATCTTTTGTAGCCATCAATTTTGCTTGGTTCGCGTGCTTCAAACATACGTGGCAGGAAGGTAGTGTGTCCCTGCGCATAAACAGGATTAATGCCGACTCCATCAAAAACTACCGCATAGAGTTCCTCAATTTCGCCTCCAAAATCTTTCACATATTTTTTGGCAGTAGATTCTAAATAGAAATTGGCCACTTGCTCATCGTTTTTGATAACAGCAAATTTGCGTTGCAACTTAGGCGAACCATCCGTGGCATCTATTACCTGAGAGTTCCAGTAAGGACCTGTAAGTAAAGGAGCTGAACCGTATTGTTCACGTTTCAGATAACTGTGCAAATTCACTAAGTTTTTCGGCGAGTTTTGATTCATAGGGGTATCGGCATTCGAGCGGATTACAATCATGGCAAACGAGCCATAACCTATGAGTAAAACAGTTGTGCTGACCAAAACAGTATTTAAAATTGACTTGCTCTTTTTATGTGTGTACATGATGCCACCAACCAAGCCAGCTGTAACAAGCGTTATGAAGAAAATTACGCCAAAATTGAATGGTAATCCTAGGCTATTTCTAAAGAAGACCTCGGTTTTTGAGGAGAGCGATACAATACCTGGAATCACACCTTCTTGCACGAATGCCAAGGTCACAATTCCAACCACACCAGCTATAATAAAGCCTTTCCAATCCGTTTTTTCCCACTTGTTGAAGTAAATAACATAAGCCAAAGCTGGCAACGCCAAGATACCCAAAAGGTGAACTCCAATGGCTAAGCCAAGCAAAAAGAAAATCAAAATCAACCAACGTGTTGGAGAGGCTGATGGCGCCAATTCACCATGTTTGATGGCAGCGGTTTCTTCATCCCACTTCAAAATGGCCCAGAAAATAATTGCCGTAAACAATGACGCCATGGCATATACCTCACCTTCAACCGCTGAGAACCAGAAAGTTTCTGTGAGTGCGTATGCTAATGACCCAATGAAAGCACTAGATTGAATTGCTATGATTTGTCCTTGACTTAATATGCGCTCACCTGAAAAAGCCATTTTCTTAGCCAAGAGCGAAATGGTCCAATACATGAACAAAATTGTGAAAGAACTCGACAAAGCCGACATCATATTCACCATAAAGGCAACTTGGTCTGTGCCTACAAAAAAGGAGAACAAACGCCCCAACATCATAAATAAGGGCGCTCCAGGAGGGTGACCTACTTCCAATTTGTATGCGGAAAGGATGTATTCGCTACAATCCCACAAACTCATGGTTTCTTCAATTGTGAAATAATAAACTAAAGTGGCTAACAAGAAGGTAATCCACCCTCCAACATTGTTGATTTTTGTGTAGTTCATAGTGCGTATTGAAACGTTTAAGACGTGCGAAAATAGGTATTTTAAACAAAACAACGGGCTTAGGCACTATTTTATTGGATTTTGTGTGGATGTCCTATTCTAAATTTTGGAGAATCTTGTTTCACAAACCTAGGTCAATGTGTCAATCAACACAAATTAGTTGTTTTATAGCTTCACATAAACACTATTTTTGAGGCCTTATTCTAGTTCAAGTACACCATGGATGTTCAGTCAATTACAAATTTTATTGAAAAAAAGTCTAGTCCATTGTCGCTCTCTAGGTCTAAAGCGCTTGAGCCCAAAATGACCTCGATAGAAACAAATTTTGTAATCTTCCAATGCCCATCATCAGACGGTTTGGATATGTATTTTATTTCTGCTATTTTTCAGAAGGACAATGTGAAATCCGTGAAATGTACCTGTAAATATGAAGGTGTCGGAATTTGTAAACACAGCATTGCGGCATTAAATGAACTTGTTGGCTTTCTTGAGCAAAACGATGCTCCAAATCTTTTTTCAGGCACAAAAGAGTTGCTCAATATCGTGAAAATACCACCTAAGAATAACATCATTCCCACAAAAGACGGAGAAATTCTTTTTAAGGAAATAGACCCGCGCACATTTAGCAATTCACCTTACTACTATATGCCCTTGAATTTGGTGTCAATTGAACCCAATAAATTGGTAGTGGCTTATGGTGAATATCATTATGCGGCACAAGTAACATACTGCTACGATGAGCAATTGGAAGAGTTAACAGCCGATTGTACGTGCAAATCTCAAAAACCTTGTTTTCACAAATACAAAACGCTCGAATATATTGTAAAAGTGTTCGGCGTAGATTATTTCCGACCAGACTTTTTGTTGAATAAGCAGCATGAAATTCTGAAGCAACACAATTTGTTGGGTAAAATCAACTTTAATGAAGTTTTTGAGTTGAATATCACTCAAAAAGGGGTGACATACAATCAGAAAGTTCAAAACATCTTGAGTTCCGAGAACCTGATTGCTTTTTTTGATAAATCGGAAGTGCTCTTTCAAACCAGTGCGTCTCATGAAGCTGCACGTGGTCATGCTTTGTGTGTTTCCAAAACCAATGATAAAAATTGGACCTTGAAACTGGTTTCGGCAAAAAGAAATACAAAAAGCGGAGAATTGTCTTCTAATTTCTCTGAACTCCGATATTACGACATGGGCAGTTATATCGAAAAGTCAGATTTCTCTACGGAGGAAATGATTTTTCTGATAAAAGCAGCCAAGATTTGTTCGCTTTTCGCGGAATCTATGCGGAACGAACGTTATGCCGAAAAGTCCATTGAGGCATTCAAAATTTTTCGAGAAAACATCGAGTTGATTCAAAAATTTCCAGTGTTTTTGAATAACAAATGGAATTCAATGACCAAAAAGTACATGTCGCCCTTGCATTATGCAGAAGGTCGGATTAAACCCGTAGCGAAAATCACGGAGTCTGAAAAATTCTATGATGTCGAGTTTAAAATTCGGGTAGATGGGAGTTTGCTGGGCTTGGGTTCGGCTAAAATTCAATGGACACCAATAGGGCTCATTCTTGATGGCAAAATCATTGTTTTCGAAAGCGTTGAGCTATTCCATGTTATTGAGAAAATTAGAAAAACTGGTGATTTGCACATCATTAAGGAAGGTTTGGACAAGCTGCGACGCAATGTGATTGACCCGCTTTCCAAATTGGCGGAAGTTGATTTTGCTCAAATTCCGTTGAGATCAGCGAGCAAGAAAACCAAAATCACCAAAGAAAAAGATTCCATTGGCGTAGAAAAGCAAGTGTTTTTGTCGGATGCAGAAAACGATTACATTGTGCTGCAAGCAGCCGTTTCGTATGGCAATCAATTGCTTACACCGCTGTCGGAAGAGAAAGTTTGGAGCAATGAAAGTGATTTTTCTTTTGCGCAACGCGAAGTCGAATTGGAGCAGGAATTTGTAGAACTATTGCGTGATTCGCACCCGAGTTTCGCTGATAAAACGAGTTATTTTTTCCTGCCCGCCCATGAGGCCATTCACAATTTCTGGTTGATGGAATTCATTGATAAAATGGAGCAGCATGGCGTGAAAGTTTTAGGAATGAACAAGCTGAAAAACTTTCACTACAATTTGCATAAACCCACATTCAACATCACCGTAAGTTCCAAAACGGATTGGTTCGACATGGAAATTGATGTTTCTTTCGGCGACCAAAAAGTGAGCCTGCTGGAAATTCAAAAAGCCATTGTGAAGCGCACCAACTTTGTGGAATTGGGCGATGGCACTATCGGAATTTTGCCCAAAGAATGGATTGAGAAGTACAAAAAGTATTTCCAAATGGGGCAGGTGAAAAAGAACAACATCGAGATTTCCAATTTTCAGTTCAGTTTGATTGATGAATTGTATGAGGATATGACCAACGCGCCGACTTTTCTGAAAGAACTTTACGAAAAGAAAAAACGATTGGCCAATCTCAAAGAAGCCAAACCTATTCCGCTGCCCAAAGGCATTAAAGCAACGCTACGACCCTATCAAAATGACGGACTGAATTGGCTGGTTTTTCTGCACGACAATCAACTTGGCGGCTGTTTGGCTGACGATATGGGATTGGGTAAAACTTTGCAAACCATCACTTTTTTACAATATTTGAAGAACGAATATCCGGATTCCGAGTACAAAACGAGTTTAGTAGTTGCGCCCACTTCGCTGATGTTCAACTGGAAAGCCGAACTTGAAAAATTCGCACCAAAGCTCTCTGTAATGACTTACACTGGCGCCAACCGCGGCGAATTGAAAAGTGAAATAGCCAAACACGACATCGTGCTCACCACTTACGGCTCCATCATCAACGACATTCGTGAACACCAAAAGCATACCTATCACTATGTGATTTTGGATGAAAGTCAAGCCATCAAAAACGCGGAATCACAGCGATTTAAATCCGTTCGTTTGCTCAAAAGTTGGAACAGATTGGTGCTCACCGGTACGCCTATTGAAAACAATACCTTCGATTTATATAGCCAGTTCAATTTTCTCAATCCGGGCTTTTTTGGTAGCGTGAAACATTTCAAAGCCACATTTTCTGATGCCATCGACAAAGAACAAGACGCCGAAACTTCGCAGCTTTTAGCAAAAATGATTGCGCCATTTCTTTTGCGTCGAACGAAAGCCCAGGTGGCCACAGACTTGCCGCCCAAAACAGAAGCTGTAATCTATTGCGAAATGGGAACCGAACAGCGAAAAGTGTATGATTATTTCAAAGAACATTTCAGAGAAAAATTGCGAGAACAGATTGAAAAAGAAGGTGTTAACAAGTCACAGGTTTATATTCTACAAGGCTTAACCAAGCTACGTCAGATTTGCAACTCAACCGAAATGGCCGATAAAGAACGTGATTTTGGCAACTATTCCACCAAATTAGACGAATTGGTGCGCCACCTCAAAGAAAAAGTGGGCAACCATAAAGTGTTGGTCTTTTCCCAATTTGTAGGGATGCTTGATATTGTACAAAGGCGCTTGAACGAAGAAAACATCGTGTATGAATACCTCGATGGACAGACCCGAAACCGCCAAGAAAAAGTGGAGAATTTCCAAAATAACTCAGACATACGCGTTTTTCTCATCAGTTTGAAAGCGGGCGGCACGGGACTCAATCTCACCGAAGCAGATTATGTTTATCTCATCGACCCTTGGTGGAATCCAGCAGTGGAAAATCAAGCCATCGATCGTTGTTATAGAATTGGTCAGAACAAAAGCGTGATGGCTTACCGCATGATTTGTAAAGACACCATTGAAGAAAAAATCGTGAAACTCCAAGACCGCAAACGCACCGTGGCCGCAGATGTTATCCAAGTCGACAACGACAAAAAGAAATTCAACATGAAAGATGTGGAGCATTTGTTTGCGTAGCGCTGCTGCTTACAAGCAATCTTTTATCCCACCGCGCTCCTGCACTAATCCACAACATTTTACTATCTTCGCGGCTTCATTTATGTCGACTTTTTCACAACATTATGAGCGCAACATACCAAGAATACAAAGGACTCAATCTTCCTCAAACCGCCGATGAAATATTGGCGTGGTGGGAACAGAATCATATTTTCGAGAAATCTATCTCGGAGCGCGAGGGCAAAGAACCCTACGTTTTTTTTGAAGGACCTCCCTCCGCCAATGGTTTGCCGGGTATTCACCACGTGATGGCTCGCGCTATCAAGGATATTTTCTGTCGCTATAAAACACTAAAAGGCTTTCAGGTAAAACGCAAAGCCGGCTGGGATACGCACGGACTTCCGGTTGAATTGGGCGTGGAGAAAGAACTCGGCATCACCAAAGAAGATATCGGAACAAAAATTTCCGTTGAAGACTACAACAAAGCCTGTAGAGAAGCCGTGATGCGCTACACCGATGTGTGGAACGACCTCACCCGAAAAATGGGCTACTGGGTAGATATGGATGACCCTTACATCACCTACGAACCCAAATACATGGAATCCGTTTGGTGGCTCCTCGGGCAACTTTTTGAGAAAAATTTAATTTACAAAGGCTACACGATTCAGCCCTATTCCCCCAAGGCAGGAACTGGACTTTCTTCGCATGAACTAAACCAACCAGGGTGCTACAAAAACGTGAAGGATACAAGTGTGGTGGCGATGTTTAAAATTTTGGGTGGTGCTCCTGCTGCATGGACAGCTCGCGAGCTGTCCATGCAGCTAGCAGCCTGGACCACAACACCTTGGACATTGCCATCAAATACGGCGTTGACAGTCGGACCAAACATCGACTACGTGTTGGTGCGTTCATTCAACCAATACACTTTCGAACCCATGAACGTGATTTTGGCAGAAAAACTGGTGTCTTATCAATTTGGTAAAGGCTACGAACGTGTTGAAAATGAATCTGATTTGGCAAATTATTCCGCTGGTGACAAAACGATTCCTTATTTCGTAGGACCCTCTTGTAAAGGCTCAGAATTGGTAGGTATCCGCTACGAACAACTCCTGCCTTATGCCCAACCCTACCAAAACGCCGATCAAGCTTTTCGTGTAATTCCAGGTGATTTTGTGACCACAGAAGACGGTACTGGAATCGTGCATACCGCCCCTACTTTTGGTGCGGATGATGCCAAGGTTGCCAAAGAAGCTGGCGTGCCACCGATGTTGGTCTTAGATGAAAACGGAAATCCTGTTCCCCTGGTTGATTTACAAGGGAGATTCCGTCCTGAAATGGGTGAATTTGCGGGCATGTATGTCAAAAATGAATACTACGACGACGGTCAAGCGCCAGACAAATCGGTGGATGTCTTGCTTTCCATCAAACTAAAAGAAGAGAACAAAGCCTTCAAGGTTGAGAAATACGAACACTCCTACCCGCATTGCTGGCGAACAGACAAACCGATTTTATATTATCCGCTCGATTCATGGTTCATCCGCTCAACGGAGAAAAAAGACCGAATGATTGCTTTGAACAAGACCATCAATTGGAAACCTGAATCCACAGGAACAGGGCGTTTTGGCAATTGGTTGGAGAATTTGAACGATTGGAACTTATCGCGCTCCAGATACTGGGGTATTCCAATTCCGATTTGGTCAACTACTGAAGGCGACGAACGCATTTGTATTTCATCGGTTGAACAATTAAAAGCCGAATGCGATAAAGCTGTTGCCGCTGGTGTGATGTCTTCAAATCCCTTGGCGGCTTTTGTGCCCGGCGATATGTCGAAAGAGAATTATGCGAAAATCGACTTGCACAAAAACTACGTCGATCAAATTGTTTTGGTGTCGCCATCTGGTAAAGCTATGAAACGCGAATCCGATTTGATTGATGTTTGGTTTGATTCAGGCGCTATGCCTTATGCGCAGTGGCATTATCCGTTTGAAAACAAAGATTTGATTGACGGAAAAGGTGCTTATCCTGCCGATTTTATTGCGGAAGGTGTGGATCAAACACGTGGGTGGTTCTTCACTTTGCACGCTATTTCAACCATGGTTTTTGATTCGGTGGCTTATAAAAATGTGGTTTCCAATGGCTTGGTCCTGGACAAATTCGGACAGAAAATGTCGAAGCGTTTGGGCAATGCTGTGGATCCGTTCATTACTTTACCACAATATGGTCCCGATGCCACGCGCTGGTACATGATTACCAATGCGCAACCGTGGGATAACCTGAAATTCAACGAAGATGGCATCACCGAAGTGCAGCGCAAATTTTTCGGAACGCTTTATAATACTTACGGTTTCTTTGCTTTGTATGCCAACATCGACGGTTTTACATTCAAAGAAGATTTGGTGAAATTTGAAAATCGCCCAGAAATTGACCGTTGGATTTTGTCCAAATTGAATTCCTTGATTGCCGCCGTGGATGAATCGTATGCTCAATATGAACCCACGCAGGCGGGTCGCTTGATTCAAGATTTTGTGAACGACCAACTTTCTAATTGGTACGTGCGCTTGTGTCGTCGTCGTTTCTGGAAAGGCGATTACAGCGAAGATAAAATTTCTGCTTACCAAACCTTGTATTTGTGTTTGGAGCAAGTGGCTATTTTAATGGCGCCGATTGCCCCGTTCTATGCCGAGCGTTTGTTCCGCGATTTGAACGAAAAAACCAATCGTTTGCCGCATCAATCGGTGCATTTATGTGAATTTCCGAAGGTGCAGAGCGCTTGGATCGATGAAAACCTCGAAGGACAAATGGACATCGCGCAGCAAGTTTCATCTTTGGTGTTGAGTTTGCGCAAGAAAGAAAAAATCAAGGTGCGCCAGCCTTTGCAAAAAATCATGATTCCAATTCTGGACCCCACGTTCAAGGCGCGCATTATGCATGTCAGCGATTTGATTTTGGCTGAAGTGAACGTGAAAGAAATGGAATTGCTCGAAAACACCGAAGGCATTTTGGTGAAGCGCATCAAGCCGAATTTCAAAACCATCGGCCCAAAATACGGCAAGCAAATGAAAGCCATCGCCAATTTGGTTGCCACTTGGTCGCAAGACGACATTGCCAAAATCGAGCAAACTCAAGCGTGGTCGGGCGAAATCGACGGCGCCACAATCGATTTGATTCTCGAAGACTTCGAAATTCAAGCAGAAGACATTCCCGGCTGGTTGGTTGCCTCAGAAGGCGGCATCACCGTGGCTTTGGACATCACCATCAGCGAGGCGCTGCGCCAAGAAGGTCTGGCCCGCGAATTCATCAACCGCATCCAAAACCTCCGCAAAGATTCTGGCTTTGAAGTTACCGACCGCATCGTGATTCGATACGAGGCCAACGCAGAAATTCAAGCGGCAATTGAAGCGAATGTGGCGAATATCAAGAATGAGGTGCTGGCGGATGAGATTGTGATGGGAGGTGTTGAGAATGGGGTAACCTTGGAAGAAGGAGATTTGGAGGGGGTTGTTGTGGGGGTTGGGGGGACGAAATAGTTCGATTTAGTCTATTGGTTGAAAATCTCTTATCGTTTCTACAAACAATAATCTTGCAAATTGAAAACCAAACTTTCAATTTGCAAGGTTAAGAATTGATTTTTTTTATCGTTTGATTTTGTGGAGTAAAAGTATCATCTAATCATTTATGCCTACTTCCCAATCGCTTTTAAAACCCGCTCCTCCTGAATCACAACATCGCGCATGAATAAAATATCTTACAGTTTTTCTAGATAACTGACGCGGTGAATTTTTAACTTCAAGTCATAAAAATTTGTAAGCCACGAATGTAGAAAAAATACTGTAAAGTTCATTGACGATTTTACCATGTTTAATTCTGATATTGTGTTGAGAGAGCCTCCCCCCAAACCTTTCCCCCGCATGATTGTTGTCATTTTTGGCGATTCATACAACATCAATGACTAAATTTGCGCCCGAATGGAAATGACTAGAGAACAAATATTGGAACAGCTTGCCAATGTGCAAGAGCCTGATTTAAAGAAAGATATTGTTTCGTTGAATTTGATTGAAGATTTGCAAATCAACGGAGAAACGATTTCGTTGCGCGTTAAAGTGGTCAATCCAGCTTTGCATGCCCGCAATCGCATGAAGGAAGCGGTGAATTTTGCGCTTCGGAAAAAGTTTGGGGACACCATAACTACACAGGTTGAAGTGATAGGTTTGCCAAAAGAAGAACAATCTATCGTGCCGCGAAAAATTCTACCCGAAGTGAAGCACATCATCGCCATTGCATCGGGTAAAGGTGGTGTTGGGAAATCAACGGTGACCTCTAATCTGGCTGCTGGTTTAACCAAACGCGGCTACAAAGTGGGAATCATCGATGCAGATATTTATGGTCCATCCATGCCGACTATGTTTGATGTGGTGGGCGAGCGACCTACGATGATTGACAAAGACGGTCTTCCGAAAATTTGTCCCGTGATGTCGTATGGCGTGCAGCTGTTGTCGATTGGTTTTTTCACCGATCAAGACAATGCCGTTGTGTGGCGCGGACCGATGGCTTCCAAGGCTTTGAACCAAATGTTTACCGATTCTTATTGGGGTAAATTGGATTATTTACTCATCGATTTGCCTCCTGGCACGGGCGATATTCACCTGAGCTTGGTGCAAGTCGCTCCCTTGGATGGCGTTGTGATTGTGAGTACGCCGCAAGAAGTGGCTTTGGCCGATGCACGTCGCGGGGTGAACATGTTCAAATTGGATTCCATCAATGTAAAAGTTTTGGGTATTGTGGAGAACATGGCTTGGTTCACGCCAGCCGAACTTCCTGAAAATAAATATTATATATTCGGAAAAGATGGCGCAAAGAACCTCGCTGAAACCATGGGCGTGCCCTTCTTGGGTCAGTTGCCTTTGGTGCAAAGCATTCGCGAAGGCGGTGATGCCGGCAAACCAGCTGCTTTCTCCGACGATTCACCTTTGTTAGCACCATTGAATGAATTGATTGATAATTTTTTAGAACAGATGAAATAGAAGAAGCTGCTGGCTTCTGGTTACTAGCTGCCAGAAGCCAGTAACCAGAAGCCAAAAAAATGAACAAAGAAATAGAACAAAAAGTACTCGATGCCATTGAAACCATCAGGCCACATTTGCAAGCCGATGGTGGTGATATCGAATTGGTGGACATCACTGAAGATGACCGCGTTTTGGTAAAGTTGATTGGCGCTTGCTCCGATTGCAGCATGAGTGGCATGACCCTCAAAGCCGGTATCGAACACGCCATTAAAAGTGTATTGCCACATATCAAAAGCGTAGAAGCCATTCCAGAAGATTTTTAAGAATAGGTGACTAGCCACTGGCTACTGGCTACTAGCTGCCAGTTGCCAGAAGCTAGCCGCCAGAAGCCAACAAAAATGATACAAACAGACATTATAATCATCGGGGCCGGACCAGTCGGACTTTTCACCGTTTTTGAAGCCGGATTACTCAAATTGCGCTGCCATTTAATCGACTCATTGCCACAACCCGGCGGTCAGTGCAGCGAGATTTATCCTAAAAAGCCAATTTACGACATACCGGGTTTTACGTCGATTTTGGCTGGAGACTTGATTGATAATTTGATTGAGCAAATAGCGCCATTCAAACCGACATACACTTTGGGTGAAGCTGCTTTATCCATTGATGAAATTGAGGGAGAGGGTAAGAAAATGTTTATTGTTACCACGGATAAAGGAACGCAACACAAAGCGCCAATCGT
>Ga0169931_10005165_pt1 | contig 19979 bp, 19 predicted proteins | sample Kivu_15m_20L_FD_129675 | JGI IMG/M metagenome (GOLD analysis project Ga0169931, IMG submission 129675) | Freshwater microbial communities from Lake Kivu, Western Province, Rwanda to study Microbial Dark Matter (Phase II) - Kivu_15m_20L... | ecosystem: Environmental > Aquatic > Freshwater > Lake... | reverse complement strand
TCCCTGAACTGCACCAGGGCCACATCCGTGAACGACCGCAGGCCTTCCGCATGGCGCAGGCATACGCCTGTATGTACTTCATGGGTGCGGCCGCTGAGAAGGCCCAGCATGCGTCGTGCATCAGACTCATCCTCCGGCTTGTTGAGCAGCACATCGCCCACGATCACCGTGGTATCCGCGGTCACCAGCACCTGGTCTGCTGCAAGGGTGCCCTGCCAGGCCTCTGCTTTCTTCCTCGCGAGGTGCTCTGCCACGTCCCGCACGGGCATGCCGGGGGGCGGTGTCTCGTCCACATCCACCCGGGTGATCTCCACCGGCAGATCGAGCCCCTGTAGCAGCTGCCTGCGGCGCGGTGACGCAGAGGCCAGCACCAGCCGCCAGGCGTGGATGGGAGGGTGGGGCATGCTCATTGTTCAGGGAAGTGATCGTATGAACAGGGCATAACCGATGGCCAGTACCATGGCGGCCTTCATCAATTGTCCTGCGCGCACTTGCTCCGGGCGCGACCAGGCCTGGTAGGTGAAGCCGGCTGACAGCAACAGGCAACCAATGATGCCGATACCGATGTACCAATAGGAGAAGCTGTCGCGGAGCACATACATCCGCAGCGCAAGGAGCCCCACCACCAGCACCGTGATATGGAACAGGGCGATCCCCTTCGCCCATTTCATGCCCCAGACGATGGGGATGGTGCGGCAGCCATCGAGCGCATCGCCCTTGATATCGGCCATATCCTTCTGCAGTTCGCGCACCAGGGTGCTTACGAAGGCGAAGGCAGTGTATGTAAGGATGAAGTACCAGAGGTCCTGGACGGAGGCCTCCATGGCGTACTGTTCACCGGTGGGCATGCCAATGACCGGACCTGTTGCGAACCAGGTGCGAAGGAGCGGGATCTCATAAAGTCCCACGGTAAGGGGCACCATCGCGGTGAGGGTGGCCACGAGGCCGTTACCGATGAGCAGTTGGCGCTTGTAGCGTGTGCTGTAGGTCCATAGTGCACCGATGGCAAAGGCCGGGATGAGCGCCCAGCGCAACTGCCCGGACCGCCAGGCGACGAACAGCCCCAACAGGAGACCGAGACCGCTGAGCAACAGGTGGGCTGTCATGGCCACCCGACGCTTCACGACGCGGCCAACGATCACCTCTCCCGGTTTGTTGATGCGGTCGATCCGGGTGTCGAAATAATCGTTGATGATGTTGCCGGCCGCGGCGATGAGCACGGTGCTCAGGACAAGCATGATGAACAGCCACAGGGGCAGTTGCGGTCCGAAGCCTTCCGGCACGATGAGGTCCCCACGTGAAAACCCGCCCCCATCCTGCGCCAGCAATTGGGCCAGGCCCCGCTCCAGGAAGCCACGCACGACCCCTTCCCGCATCACCACCATGGTGGCAGCGATGATCAGCAGGTTGATCGGTCGGGAGAGTTTGAGCAGGGCTTTCATATCACCACTGGTGTGCGGCTTCGGTGAGCCAGCGCCCCTGCACCTTCAAGGCCTGCTCCAGCACATCGCGAACACAGCCCCAGCCGCCCGCCTTGCCACTGATGTACGCGCTGATGGCCTTGATCTCCTCGGCGGCATCCGAAGGGCAGCAGGGAAAGGCCACCCGTTGCATCACGCGCAGGTCGGGGATATCGTCACCCATGTAGGCGCTCCTTTCAGGATCAAGCCCTTCGCGCACCAATGCATCGAACCGATGCACCTTGTTCTGTGTGCCAAGGAAGACCTCCTGCACACCCAGCCTGGCCAGGCTGTCGGCCACGCCTTGTGACCGCCCCCCGCTGATGATGATGATGCGCATCCCTTCCTTGATGGCATGTTGCACCGCATAGGCATCGCGTGTGTGGAAGGTGCGCACCGGGTCATTGCCGGGCAGCAGCAGGGTGCGGTTGTCCGTGAACACACCGTCCACATCGAAGAGGAAGGTGTTCAGCCGGGCCAGCTTCTCCTTGTAGGTGGGCGTGCTCATGCTTGTTCGTCCGCGAAGGCCCGCATGATCCGTTCGCTTAACAGGGCATACACGGGGCGCAGCGCTTCGTCATTTTCCAGCAGGTGGAGGTGATGATCAATGGTCTGGCGATCACCCCGGCGCGCAGGACCGGTAAGCGCCTGCTCAGGACCGAACGCGGCCACACGCTGGGCGGTGGCCCGCCAGAGGGGCGTGAGCAGGCTGGTGGGGAGCTTCTGTTCGCGCAGCAGGCGCTGGCCCTCGCGCACCAGCCAAACGGTGAGGTTGCTGGTCAATACCGCCGCGAGGTGCAGCCGTTGCCGCTGGTCGAGGGGCAGCTCCAATACCACGTCGCTCAGCTTGCCGGCCACGCCCGTCAGCATGGCGCGGGCGTGTGCGTCCCCTGCGTCGATCACCATGGGCACGTCCCGCAGGTCCATCGGCTGCCCATGACCAAGGCTCTGGATCGGCCACAGAACGCCATGGTGCGTGTGCCCTTCAAGCAGGTCCATACCCACCGCACCGGCGGTATGCGCCACCACCGCACTGCCCTTGGGCAACATGGCCGATACCTCACGGATCGCATCATCGCTCACCGCCAGCAGGATCAGGTCCGCCTCGGGCAGTGGCCTGGAAAGGTCCAGTGCCTTGCGGTCCACAAAGCGTGCGAGCTGCTCCCGGGCCTGTGCGTTGCGTCCTGCAACGCCAACAAGATCAAGGCCGCAGGAGACGATGGCATGGGCCAGGTGATAGGCCATCCGGCCCGTTCCCACGATAAGGATGCGTGTCATGGCTGCTTGCTTGTGCGTTCGCGGATGCGTTGCCGAACTGCAAGACCGGTGCCGAGCGCCAGGAGCACACAGCCGATCCACAGGATGTTGATACCGGGGAAGACCAATGCCTGGAGCACGACGAACTCGGACTCTGCCACCGTGAGCCCGTATTTCACGGAACCCCGCTGGCCTGCCGAGGGCTCGACGAATGAAGCTTCATCCACCGTGGCGAGGCCGTATTTGACCCGCAACGGGGGTATCTCCGCCGCGCGGCCCATCACCGCCGCACCATTGGAGTAGATCACCACCGGCCTTGCCTCGAACCAGCGGTCGCTGCGGTAGAGGTCGCGCACCCGCATCTGGGCCGCATACACCGTATAGCGCTCGCCGAGCATGCTGCGCGTGGTGCTGTCGCGCATAACATAGATGCTGTCGATGATGGCGATGGCGGTGGGCGTGACGATGGTATCACCCACGGTCTTGTCGTAGTTGCGGTCCGGCATCCATCCGTCGTCGCTGCTGTCGGCATCCGCCTCCAGGTCGGCGTAACGCACATGGGTGTACAGGTCCTTGTTCCACCAATGCCGGGTGCTGGGCTCGGGCACGTTGCCGAAGCGCGGATTGATCTGGATGAAGGGATGCAGGCTGAACTGTTCCGCACCCGGTCGTGCGTTGCTCCAATCCGGGGCATACCAGAGCGCTCGCCGGCTATGCTGTTCCACGGGCCTCCAGTGCGCGGGCTGGTCCGCCAGGAACTGGCTTCCGGCGCGGTGGTCATCGATCGCAACGAAGAGCATGTCGCCCACACGGACCGTGTCGTTCGCCCGGTAATCACGGGGCTCCACGCCATAGTAGTCCATGGCGAAGAACAGGTTGTCTCCCCTGCGTTCCTTTTCACGGTAGCGTACGAAATGCCCGCCCATCCGAACGGTATCGCCCCGGTAGAGCAGGATGTCCTCGTTGTTGTTGAAGGCTTCGTTGAGAAAGCGCAGGTCCATGTTCCGGGTGTTGCGGCTCACCTCCTCCGTGCGGCTGGTGCTGATGAGCGCTCCCAGCAACACCAGTGCGAAGCCCACGTGCGCCACACTTGGCCCCGCGTTCTTCAACCGGCCTTTCAGCACCACGGTCGCGTAGCCCAGGTTGGCGGTGAATGCGAAAGCGGTGCCGAAGAGCAGGGCAACCAATTCCGCTTCCGGAAGGGTGTATTCCAAGGCCCATGTCACGGCTATCGTTATCGCTGCGGCCGCCAACAGGGACACGCGGATGTCACGCCAGAACTTGCTGCGGTCGCTTTCCTTCCATCGCAGGTATTGGGTGAAGGCGACGAGCATGCTGGTGATGAAGGCAAAGGGCAGCTGCCAGTTGTTGTAATGGTCGATGGCTTCGGCGGGGGGGGCGAACCGTGCTTCGGCGAGTTGGACGAAGGCCTGGATACCGGTCGCATCGGACAGCCCGCGGAGCCCGCTGCCGAGGGGTTCCAGCAGGAGGTTGAATACAGGGATGCTGGTGCTGAAGGTGATCTGGACCGCGCTCAACAGCAACACCAATGAGCCGATGAACATCCAGAACTCGCGTGACCATAGCGACTCCTCCGGGTCGCTGCTGTTGAAGGCGCTTCGGTAAGCCATCACTATGTGGGCGATGGTGACCGCACCGAACACAAGGATGGCGGGTACAGGAATGTCCAGCGCCACCCCGATGAGGAGCAGGGCACCGGAGATCAGGGCGTAGAACCGACGCTGCCCCGGTTCCGGAAGAAGCGCATGTACACTTAGTCCAACGAAGAAGAGCAGGAACAGGAGCAGTCCAGGGAGCATTCCGTCCCCGGTGAAGCTGTGTACGCTGGTATCTCCCAGCACGCCGCTACGCGTGAGGAAGGTGGAGTACAGGACCAGGATGAAGGTGATGAGCGTGAGGAGGTACGCGCTGAACAAGGAGGTGGGCTTCCGTTTGTTCACCAGCATGAGGTGTCCTGCACCAACGAGCGTCAGCCAGGGCACCAGCGAGGCGTTCTCAACGGGGTCCCACGCCCAGAACCCGCCGAAGCTGAGGGCCTCATAGGCCCACGCGCCGCCCATCAGGATCCCGGTTCCCAGCACCATCACCCCGAAGAAGGTCCACGGAAGGGCCGGTGCCATCCAGCCTTGGTGGTTGCGGCGCCACAGCCCGGCCAGCGCATAGGCAAAGGGTATGAGCGTGGATGCGAAGCCCAGGAAGAGGGTGGGCGGATGGATGACCATCCAGTAATTCTGCAGCAACGGGTTCAGGCCACGACCGTCCGCGAACTGGGGGATGGCCTGCAGGTAATTGGGCAGTGTGGTCCAAGGCAGGCCGATGTTCTCGCCGAGTTCACGGATCAGCAGGAACGGACTGTTCCCCACACGGAGGTCGCCGATGTGGACCCCAAGGATCATGGTGGCGAGGAACACCTGCACCAACGCGACCACGGTCATCACCGGCGCCTCCCAATCCCTCCCACCTCCGCGACGCCAGCGCCATAGCATCACCTGTCCGAGAACGACGTGCCAGAAGGTCCACAGCAGGAAGGACCCCTCCTGGCCCTCCCAGAAACAGCTGGCGATGAACTCCATTGACATGGAGCGGTTGCTGTGTTTCCACACGTAATCATACTCGAACCAATGGTTGAAGAGCATCAGGAAGAGCACGCTGATGATGCCCAGCACCGCCATGCTATGGCCATGGAAGGCAAGCCGGCCCAATTGCCTCCAGTGTTCGTCCTTGCGCCGTTCGGCAAGCAGGTAGGATACAAGCGCAAGCAGCGCGGCAACGAACGAGGCCGAGGTAAGGATGTGGCCCAGCTGGCCGGCCCAGGTGTGTTCTCCGATGTATGCGCTCATGGGCAGGTGGGACGACGCTCAGGGCTGGATGGTGCCGGCCCCCGGCATCATCCTTCGATCCGGTTCTCTTCGTTGTACTTGCTCGGACACTTCATCAGCATGTCCTTCGCATGGAATTCGCCGTTCTCGGTGGCGGAGCCGATCAGCACCAGCCGTTCACTGCGCTCGAAGTCCTGCGGCTTGGCCTTGGCCAGGTGAACACGGCAGCTACGCCCGTTGAGGTCCTTCATGGTGAAGGTGGTGAGGCTTGCGTTAAGGCTCGGTTCGTAGATGATCTCCGCGCTGCGGTCGAGCACCCCCACGACATGATATTCCGTACCCGGATCCCGCAGGGCCTGAGACAGATCGGCATAGGTGCTGCTGTCGTACAGCGAACCCACCAAGGCCACCACGGATAAGGCGATGATCACGATCGCGATGATGTGCGCGCGCTTCATGCGATGGTCATTTGGGCTGCCGTTCCTCCATGCGTTTCAGGCGAAGGTCCATGCGCCACATCCAGAGGCCCAGTCCCAACACGATGAGGCCTACGACGGCCACCACCACGTTGATCTTGCCGTTTCCGTGCAGGCTTTGCTCCAGCCAGCTCGGTGCGGCTTGCAGCAGGATGGGATGGATGTGGAGCAGGTCCATGGGAGGGAATGCGATCAGCGGTCCAATTGTTCTGACAGGCGTGCCATTCGGATGCGAAGGTCGGCCATCCACAGCCCCAACAGCACCCACCCGGCCACCGCCGGATAGAAGACGATGCGAAGCCGGTTGTCAAGGTCGAGGTCGCTGAAGCCGCTGTTCCCGCCATTACCCGGGTGCAGACTGTCCACGGCGTTGATACGCGGCACCACGAAGAGGAACAGGACCAGCAGCGCGAAGGCGAAGATGTTGTAGATGGCGGAGAGCCGTGCCCGTTTCGCGGGGTCGGTGACAGAAGCCCGAAGAACGAGGTAGGCGAGGTAGATGAGGGCGGTGACAGCGGCCCCGTTGAGCTTCACATCGTTTGTCCAGAAGGTGCCCCAGGTGGCCCGTGCCCACAAGGCGCCGGTGAGCAGACCCAGTGCACAGAACCACAGCCCCACATCAACGGCACCCACCGCAGCACGGTCGTGTTCCAGGGAATTGCTGCCCAATCCCTTGATGCTGTGCCATACGCTCAAGCTCATCAGCGCTACCATGGTGAACCACATGGGTACATGGAAATGGAGGTTCCGGATACTCTCGTACAGGATGCTCCGGTTGGGAAAGGTGAAGTGCTGTTCCTCTTCCACGGGAATGGCATCTCCGCAATCCATGGCGGGGAAGCCTTCGCCCCCCCCCTTGGTGTAGAATGCCCCCGGATACCGGAGATCTCCCACCACCAGGTCCGTCATGGCTTCGCGCAAGCCTGCAGGCACCACCAGCGTCAGTTCAAGGTGGGTGGCGTCCAGTACCTCTACCTGTGCCGGACAGAAGGTGTCTCCACCGTTCTCGAGGCGCACGGCCACATCACTGTGGAACCGTGTGTTGTATCCGGTCACCTGCACCTTCACGAGCCCTGCGCCGAAGCGGTCCGGGGATACGTGCACCAGGGCGGGGGAAAGGGGGATGTAAAGCCCCGCCACGGAAGCCGTGAACAACAACGCGATCGCCGCTATTTTCCACCACCAGTGTCGCATTCCTTCAGTCGCGCCAAAGGTACGGGAACAGGGTCCAGGCCAGGGTGATGGTGATCACGTTCAGGAATACCAGTCCGAGCACGTAGTTGCCGACCACGCTCCACGCCACACCATCCAGCGACAACTTGCTCGCGCGCATCACCGCAAGCAGCAGGGGGAGCACCAGCGGGAACCCCAGGATGGCCATCAGCCCTATCCCATTGCCTGCGCGGGCCGCAATGGCGGCGACCAACGTCAGCACCGTTGCCAACCCGATCGCGCCGAGCACCACTGCCAGCAGGAAGGGTCCCCAGGCCGCACCCTCCAGTGCACGCGTGCCCATGAAAAGGCTGTGGAACAGGAGGCTCAACAGCGCCAGGACCACCATCGTGAAGGCGTTGTACAGGGTGCGTGCGAGCACCACACTGCGGGGATGCGCCAGCGTGTACAGGTAGAGCTGCCTGCCGCCTTCCTCGCGTTGGAACGACCGGGAAAGCGCGTTGAACGCCGCGAACAACAGGATGATCCAGAACAGGGCGTTCCAAAGCGCTGCCCCTTGAACGCTCCTGACCGCCAGGAACGCCACATACACGGCGCTTACGACATAGAGCAGTAACCCTCCCCAAGCTGCACGCTGGCGCAGGTCCAAGGCCACCTCCAACTGAAGGAGCGTAAGGATCTCGCGGGGGCGCACGGTACAAAGGTACCCCCTCGGAACGTTTTTCTCAGCGCTTGCGTCCCTTGGCCTCGCTTACACTTACCGCGTTGGAGGCATACACCATGTAAATATCCATGGCTGGTCGCAAGGGCTCCCGCATCTTCCTGTTCTCGGCTGCCGGTATCACCACCAGCACCTTGTCACCCCAGCTTCCGGCCGCGTAGGCCTTGTAGCGCTTGAACTCGGGCAGTCGTTCGTAACGGGACCCGAACTGGCTGATCGCCTCGGGCCAGTTGCGTTCATGGCTGCGGAACAGCACGGCATCGACCTCCGCCTTGCTGAACCCTTTGCGTTCCATGAGTTCCCGCGCCCCGGCATCGTTGCCAAGGTCGTACGTGGCATAGACCTCTTCGGGCTTCATGATCCTGGCGCGCTTCATCCGCTGCCAGGCGGGGCCGCGGCTCGGCTTCTGCACCACCGGAGCGGTCTCCACCGCCTCCCAGCCGCTTTTCCGGATGAAGAGGTATAGATCACCCTTGGAACGGAGCGACTCGTTCATGTGGTAGTTGCTGGCAACAGGAAGCTCCAGCACACTGATGGTCCCTTCTGCGGCAGCCAGGTCGCACACATGCAGGGCGTAAAGGTTGCGGATGGCTCCGGTCAAGGACCGCATGGAACTATCCGTGGCGAGGCCTTCGGGCCAATGCTGCCTGCCGCTCATCGTGGTGATGCGGGCAAGCAGGTCGTCGCCGATCCCCGCATCCGCCAGGCCTGAACGGATGGCATCATCATGAGCCGGATCCACCAGTGGAAGGAGGGCCGATGGATCGATGATGCGTGCCTGCTGCTGGCCGCTTGCGGTGTATGAAGCGAACACGGCAAGGCAAAAGGGGAGGATGACGCGGATGTTCATACCATCTCCTACGCAGGGATGCCGCTCCGGGTTTCAGGCTGCGTGCGCCTGAAGCCATCAGCGCGAACTTTGTCACCTGTGGAGTGTTCCCTGCACATGCTACACCACCACCTTCCCTTCAGCGTTTCCGCGCTGTTGTTCGTAAGCTGTTTCAACACGGTCCAGGTGGCCCCCTCACCTGCCCAGAACCCCAACTCCCCAATGTCATCCTTCCACTCCCTCACGGCTAACGATATCCACGGCAACCTTGTGCAGATGGCCGATTTCGCCGGAAAGAAGCTGTTGGTGGTGAACACGGCGAGTGAATGCGGCTACACACCTCAATACAAGGCGCTTCAGGAGTTGTATGATAAGTACAAGGACAAAGGGCTCGTGGTCATCGGGTTCCCGTGCAATGATTTCGGCGGTCAGGAACCAGGCAATGCCACTGAGATCGAGCAATTCTGCCAGAAGAACTACGGCGTGACCTTCCCGCTCATGGACAAGGTGCGGATAAAAGGCAATGAGCCCTCTCCGGTCTACAAATGGCTCACGCGCAAGTCTGAGAACGGCGTGATTGACGCCGAGGTCAAGTGGAATTTCCACAAGTTCCTCATTGATGAGCAAGGGCATCTGGTGAAAGTGTTGGGGAGTGGCATCAGCCCCAACGACGAGGAGGTGCTCTCCTGGTTGAACGACTGATCCGGCCGGGTAGCGCACCTTTGCGCCATGTCCCATCCGAATTCCCCCGTTCCGGTCCACGTGGACCTGCTATGCATCACAGCGCATCCCGATGATGTGGAGATAAGCATGGCGGGTACCGTGCTGCATCATGTATCGCTCGGTCACCGTGTGGGTCTTGTGGACCTTACCGCCGGTGAACTGGGTACCCGCGGCACCCCTGAAGTGCGTGCGCAGGAGGCAGAAGCGGCACGGCGAGTGTTGGGTGCAGAGTTCCGGTACCAATTAGGATTGCCGGACGGATTTTTCCGGGCGGAAAGGGAAGCGCTGTTGAAGGTGGTGGCCGCCATCCGCAGGCACCGACCGCGTGTGCTGGTGACGAATGCCGTGAGCGACCGACATCCCGATCATGGACGGGCCGCTGCGCTGGTGGTCGAGGCCGCGTTCCTGAGCGGGCTTCGTCGCCTGCAGCTGGAAGGAGAGGATGGATCGCTCGCCCCCTGGCGCCCCGTCACGGTGTTGCATGCCATCCAGGACCGATGGATCGACCCTGATATCGTGGTGGACATCACCCCGTATTGGGAGCGGAAGATGGAAGCCTTGCGGTGCTTCGCTTCACAGTTCCATGACCCGGGGAGCACGGAACCCGTGAGCCCCATCTCCACGCCGGAGTTCCTGCCCTTCCTCGAAGGACGCACACGCGAATTGGGCCACCTGCTCGGCGTGCCTTTCGGTGAGGGTTTCACCGTGGTGCGAGCGCCGGGTGTGCCCGACCTTACCGCCTTGGGCTGAGCTCACGCACCCGTTAGCCTTTTCAGCAGCAGTGCCATGGCATGCCGATCCGCAGCGGTGGGTAGCAGGTCACGCCAGCCGGCACCGGTAAGCACCTGAAAGGACCACCATTGGTAAGCGACCGATGCACAATAGGCGAGGCTGGCACTCCCTGCGGCGCCTTGGAGACCCCATCGCGGGATGGCCCATGTTGCGGCCAACAATGTGACCGCCGCGCCGATACCGCTGCCGATCGCATTCCTCCTCACCTGGCCCGCACCGCTCAGGTAATGGCTCAGGGCTTGCGAAGCGGCCATGGCCAGGAGGCCGGGAAGTAACCACCAGAGCAAACCTTGGAGCCCGCGCACCTCCGGACCGAACAACCACTGATAGAACGCATCCGGGAGCAACAGCAAGGTTCCGGTGAACGCCGCCGTTGCCAGCACTGATACCTTGACCGCAGCGAGCGTCAATGAACGTTCAAGTCGGGCATCCGCTGCGTTGCTCACCCGTGCATACAGCACCATGCCGATGCTCTTTGGCACCATCCATCCACCCTCGGCCAGCTGGATGCCTACGGAGTAGATGCCCAGACCGGCCAACCCCACCCACCGTTCCAGCAGCAAATAAGCATAACGGTAGTTCAGCAACTGGAGTGCGTTGGCCGCCTGGGCGGAAAGACCCTGCCGGAACAATGCACCGTAAGGGCGTTCCAGCGGCAGGGCAGGAGCAGGACCCGTACCCGTACCCACTGACAGGTAGCCTGACAGAAGAAGCACCACGCCATTGGAAATGGTGCTGGCGTGCACGTGGTCCATCACGGTGGCATCGCCATCGTGCAGTAATTGCAGGAAGAGCCCCGTTTGCAGCACGGCCTGCAGGACCAGGAGGGCGTTGTGTGTGGCAACGCGCTGGCGACCAAGGATGATGCCCAGATGCAGGTTGATGCCGCCCTGCAGGGTGGCGATGACGGCCACCGCAGCATGCCAGGGTGCCGGCACCATTCCGGTTGCACGCAGCACGAAAAAACCGGTGATGCCGCTTGCGAGGGTCCATGCATAGCCCGGACGCCGCAGTGCTTCGGCGCCGTAGCGCGGGGTCAGGTATACAGCCCCACCACCCGATACCACATTATTCACCAATAGGATCAGGGCGGTGCCGAGGATCAGGAGGCTGATGGTACCCAGGCCTTCAGCACCGAGCAGCCTGCCGGCCGCCATCACGACCATCAGATTCATCAGGGTCACCACTACGCGCGTGCCCACAGTACCCATTACAGCGCGGATCATCGGTCCTTGTTCCGGTGTTTACGGTGCCTGTGCTCCCGCTGCTTCGCTTCGTCCACATGCCGGGGCGTCATGTGCCGCAGCCCATCCACCAGGGTAACCCCGTCGATGGTGGCGATCGTCCGCGTTCCATCGGGGTATTGGCTGTTGCGGAAGGGGCCAACGCGTCGCTCGGCCACTTCACGGAAGCTCGATGGGGTAAGGTCCAGCACCCGGTGGATGACCACGTGCGGCGCCATCGGGTCCGATCGGTCGAGACCGGGCCGCCAGAGCGAACCAGCGTGCACGAAGGGCGTGCCGGCCGGTCGGGCACCCTTGATGTCCACACGAACGGGATTCCCGGTGTGCGCGGTGTAGGGCCCCTCCAGCGTTTCCGCATGGAACACCAGCAGCCCTTCGTCCGGAAGGTCGGCGCCACAACCGAACAGCCACCACCGGCCTCCGAATTCCACCAGGCTGGGGGCGTGCAATGCGGATGGCCACAACACGGCTGCCGCATCGCTGCCATCCAGCGATGCGTTCAAACGATGGAGCAGGGTGCGGTCCTGTTCCTTGTTGGATACGATGAAGAAGGTGTCGGGACCGTGTTGCAGCGTGAAGGGGTAATGCAGGTCCTTCGCCAGTTCCAATACGGCCCGCGATCGTTTCAACACGTTGTCCTGCTTGGGGCGCATCCTGGAGATGGACCAGGGACGACCCGGCTGCCCCTTGGAATAGAGTACGTTGAGATCTCCATCGCTGTCCAGCAGTCCGAAGGGCTCCATACGTTGCGCCCCGAGTTCCGGCGGGGGCAGCCATCGGATGTTCAGGTTGGGGCGTTCCTGCAACAGGTGCTCGATCGGTTGCGGCAACACCCCGATGTTCCACTCCACCGGCTTCGAACGCCTGCGGCGTATGCGGGGCAATATGGGTAGAAGCCGTGCGATACAGGCCAGCGGTCCCGGCGCCTCGATCTCCGTGCCGGCCCGTTGCGCTGCTTCCACCCGGCCCTGCTTCAGCAGCTGTAGCGGCCAGTCGAGGGCGGCATGTATCATGGCCCGGAGCCGCTCGGGATGGTGCAGGCAACCGGCTTCTCGCAGCACATGCCAATGGCCCCCCTCGTAGCGTTCCAGGGAGAGGTGTGCATACGGGATGCGGAGTATGTGCTCCACAAGGCCGGGGGGAGCACCATCCCAACCCGCGGGGGTGGCCCAGCGGTAGCACCAGAGCCCTTGCGATGCAATGCCATCAAGGGCTTTGGCCGGTGTTCCGCCCAGAAGGATCAATACCTGTACCTCCTCTGCCAGCAGGCGGCTGCGCACCTTATCAAGGTCCCCTTGGATCAATGCCGCCGGCAGCGGTTCATCCCGATGCACACGTCCCAGGATGCCACGCCCGCGAGAACGGAGGTATCGCTTGCGCAACCGTTCACCCAGCCACGGGAGTGCCGCGGCATCGCGACCGCTGTCGAGGATGAAGCGCAGGTCCACGGACGCATCCTTGCCGAGGGCCTGCACCAATTGCAGCTGCCAGTTGGCGAGGTCGCGAAGGGACAGGGCCACGCCCACACGAACGGGCCGTTCAGCGTGCATGGAGGATGCGTTCGTAAAGGGTGCGGAAACCGTTCCCCACCGCCGCCGCACCGGACCGGGACCGCACCGTGGCACGGATGCGTTCCGGCGCATAGTTCGCGTGATGCTGCAGCATGTGTTCCATGGCGGCGGCAAGTGCCGGTCCATCATCCACGGCGACCAGTATGCCGTTCTCCGGTGAAATGAACGCTTCAGGTCCCCCGCATCTTGTTGCGATGACCGGTTTGCCCATGGCGAGGCCCTCACCGGTCACGACGCTGAAGGTCTCCACACGGCTGTTCACGATGACGCATCCGGCATTCGCCATGTGATCAAGCACGGCGGTGTTCGGAAGCCGGCCCCGGAAAATGACCCGCTCGCGCAGGTCGAGCTCCACGCAAAGGTGTTCCAGCATGGCTCTGTCCGGCCCGTCTCCGATCAGCTCCAACCGGGCGCCGGGGTTCCGCTCCTTGATCGCTGCCAGTGCCCTCAAAACCCCGCTCACGTTCTTGATCGCATCCACCAGGTCGGCCACCATCAGGAAGTGGCCCGGTGCCCCCGGGGCGGGCAATGGTCTGTCGACCCCGGGCACCACATTGGGCACCACCTCATATGCTTCGATCAGGCCGGTGGCCTTCATCTGCGCCCCAAGGTGGGCGGAGACGGTGGTGATGGCGTTCGCCCGGCGAAGCACGTTCCGGCATAGCCAGCGGTACCAGCCCGGGCGATGTGCGAAGGCACCCGTCATGAAGCCGCTGCTCTGTTCGCTCACCACGTACGGGGTTCCAGTGCGCAGGCGCCACCACCATGCGAGGATGGCGGGACGAAGCAGGATATGCGCATGCAGGATATCGGGACTGCCGCGTTCCCGCAGCAACCGCACCAGGCCTGCACGGGTGGCCATCAGGTAACGCTGCAGGTTGATGAGCGTGCGCCAGGCGGACGGACCCCGGCGGCAGCGCGGGTAGTAGCAGTGCAGCTCCCAAAGGCCATCCTCCTCCAGCACCTCCAGTGAGCGCTCCGTGATGTCCAGCGCGGTCACGAAGAGCACGCTTACCTTCACCTGTGCCGCCGTGGCGATGGCCTGTTTGCGGAGAAAGTCGCCGAGCTGCGGGTCGTTCCTTCCCGGGAACCACTTGGGCAGGAATAGCACGTGCATGGGGCCTGCAAGGTACGGAGGAGGCCGTCCTTGGACCCGCCCGCACCGAATGGTCGGGTTATGCGTGGTGGCGATGGCAAGCGTCCGAACGATTATATTTGCAGCCCCGTTGCACGCGCGATGCGGAAATGGTGGTTGTAGCTCAGTTGGTTAGAGCGCCGGATTGTGGTTCCGGAGGTCGCCGGTTCAAGCCCGGTCTACCACCCCAGTGACAGAGGCGCCCCGCAAGGGCGCTTCTGCGTTGATGGTCACGGCCTTCGTGGCCATGCAACGCTGCCGTCGGCAATATCGGCAGGCACGCCCCAAGGCCGCAGCGCTCACCCGGTCGGGTGGTCAGCGCCGTGCTTGCGGTTGCCCTGAACGGTGTTGGAGTTCCAGGGTATCCGATGGTCGAAGGTGGCTTTGCGCTTTGCGCAATCAGGCACCTGGCAAATGCTGCACGAGCGCGGTATGCATGGATCCATGTGGATGAACAGTTCCACCGGGTGCCCGCCATCCCTGTTCACCAGCTCCTCGATGGCGGCGATCTCCTGGTGTGCCCGCTCCAGTGTGAAATACCAGGGCAGGGTCACATGGCAGTCGATGTGCAGCACCGTTCCATACTTGATCATCCGTAAATTGTGAAGGTCCACCCATTGCGGTCGGCGTGCCGCCTCGATGCGCTGGATCAGTGCGTCACCCAGTTCATGGTCGGCCTCATCCATGATACCCGCCACCGATCGCCGGAAGATGCGGAGACCTGTATACAGGATGTAAACCGCGAAGAGGATGGCGAAGAGCTGATCGAGCCACAGCAGGCCTGTGATTCGGATGAGGATGAGGCCCGCCAGCATGGCCACGGTGCTCCAGGCATCGCTGAGCAAATGGGCCCCGCTGGCCTCCATGGTGATGGAGCGCTGGGCACGCCCCCGGGTGCGCAAGGCCAGTCCCATGAGCAGGTTGAGCCCGCCGGCAAGTGCCGTGAGAACGATGCCTGTGCCTAGGTCGTGCAACTGCTGATGCTGCAGCAGCGCCTGCACCGCCCGCCAGATGATGGTGATCCCGGCCAGCATCACCAAGCCGCCCTCGATCCCGGCACTGATGAACTCCACCTTGCCATGTCCGTAGGGGTGCTCGCGGTCGCGGGGCTTGGCCGCCAGCACAAGGCTGTAAAGCGCGAAAGCTCCAGCCACCACGTTCACGATGCTTTCCAAGGCATCACTGAGGATGGTGTTGCTGTGCGTGATCCGCCAAGCCAGGAATTTCACGCCCATCAGCGCGAAACCGGCGATGACCACCATAGCCTGCAAACGGATATGCGGAGCCCATCTCACGGTGCCAAAGTACGTTCCGGGTGTAGTTCCGCATCGCCGCAGGACATGGCCGCAGCTGCGATGCCCAGGGACCGCACCGGGGCTTGCGCGCAAGGGCCGGTGGCATCGGTATGGACCTGCCACGTGGTGACCATTGTCACGCACGGCGGTGCATACCAACTCGATCTTTGACCCTGTTCCGGTTGGCAGGCCGGTCATATCCGGTGCGGATCCGTTGTTGCGGCATCGCTGCCATCGTTCTGCTATTCGAACGGAAGTAACCCAACACCCTCAGCCATGAAGACCAACGTAGGAAGCCTCGACAAACTGGTACGCGTTGCCCTCGCCGTCGTATTCGCCATCCTCTATTTCACACATACCGTGGAAGGGACCCTCGGTACCATCCTGCTCTTGCTGGGAGCCGTATTCCTGGCAACCGCGCTGATGGGCACCTGCCCCTTGTACAGCATCTTCGGCATCAGCACCTGTCCGGTGAAGAAGGCCTGACGCTGCGTGTTCGAAGGGAAGGCTGTGTCCGTGAGGGCGCGGCCTTTTTGCTGTGTGCCCTATGAGGTCGGTGTGAATTACTCGTAACCTTGCCGACACAAACCCCTAAAAACAGGTCCTGCCATGTTCGTCCTGATGGCCGTTGTATTTGTCCTTGGGTACTTCGCGATCGCCTTGGAACATCCGTTGAAGGTGAACAAGGCGGCATCAGCCATCATCACTGGCGCGGTCGTATGGACCATCCTCATGCTCGGCCAGTCGAGCATCGTGCCGGAACTCGGTGACCATGGCCATGATGGGCTGTTGCATCATCTTCTGGAGCACCTGGCGGACATCGCGAGCATCCTGTTCTTCCTGATGGGTGCAATGACCATCGTGGAGTTGATCGACGTCCATGAAGGGTTCCGCGTCATCACCGACCGCATCAAAAGCACCAAGATCAGTACGTTGCTCTGGGTCGTCGGTCTCATCACCTTCTTCCTCAGTGCTGCCTTGGACAACCTGACCACGGCCATCGTGATGTGTGCGCTGCTGCGGAAGCTCATCAAGGACAAGGAGACCCTTTGGATGTTCGCTGGTCTGGTGGTGATATCTGCCAATGCCGGTGGCGCTTGGAGTCCGATCGGGGACGTCACCACCATCATGCTATGGGTGGGTGGACAGGTCACCACGGTGAACATCATGACGAAGTTGTTCATACCGAGCATGGTCGCCTTGTTACTCCCGTTGCTATGGATGACCTTCACCATGAAAGGACATGTGGAGCGCCCGGATACGGTCCGCCCCTCCGGTCATCACGGAGGACAGGTCACCACCGGTGAACGCAACCTCGTGTTCGGTCTTGGCATCGCCGCCTTGCTGTTCGTTCCGATCTTCAAGGCGGTGACCCACTTGCCACCGTTCATGGGCGTGATGCTGGGCCTGGGTATCCTGTGGGTGGTCACCGAGGTCATCCATATGAGGCATGGTGTGGATCAGCGCGGTGACCTCATGGTGGCATCGGTGTTGCGCCGTATCGATCTGCCAAGCGTGCTGTTCTTCCTCGGTATCCTGGTAGCCGTAGCCGGTTTGCAGGTGGCCGGGCACCTTACACTTGCTGCCCAGAGCCTTGACAAAGCATTCGGCAATGTGTTCGCCATCAACACCGCCATCGGCGTGCTATCCTCTATCGTGGACAACGTGCCCTTGGTCGCTGCGGCCATGGGGATGTATCCCATGACCCAGTTCCCCCCGGACCACCTTTTCTGGGAATTGCTGGCCTACTGCGCTGGCACGGGTGGTAGCATGCTCATCATCGGGTCGGCCGCGGGTGTGGCCGCCATGGGCATCCTGCACATCGATTTCGTGTGGTACCTCAAGCGGATGACCTTCCCGGCAGCGCTGGGATATCTCGGTGGCATCCTAACGTTCTGGTTGATGTGGCACTGAGCCACAGCCTTAGATCATTGGCAGGCCGTAGCACTTGCACAACCAGCTCAGCTGGCCGTTGTGCGACGACTCATGCCGGACGTGATGCATGATGACCTGCTGAACGGTATTGCCTGCTCCCAGGTCCATCATGGCTTGGTGTGGCTGGCCCAACGCTTCGACGGGCAGGCTGCGCACGTGGTCCACGGAGAGCTGGTGGATACGCTGGTAGGTATCGAACACGTCCTCCCACGCAGGGGCATCGGCGGCTGAAGGATGCACGGCACCCAAGGTGTACTGCTTTGCCCACGGGAATTTCTGGAAGTTCCCACCTGTGCCGCGCAATATCAACCAGTTCTGTGATACGGCCAGGTGCGCCACGATCCAGAAGGCGCTGTTCAAGGGCTTGCCTTCCACTTCGAAGCGTCGGTGCAGGTCCTGGCCCTTCAAGCGCTCCACATGGTGAAGCGTGTAGGCATGGGCATGGTCCATCAGGTCGGCGAGGAAATGGGCGTGTTGCATGGTACAAAGGAATGCATCCCCCGGTGTGCCTACGTTCTACACTTCGAAGCTGGGCTTCCGTTCGCCTGGGGGAGGAATTGCCAGAAGACGGGCGTCCCGTTGAGGGAGGAGGCTTCAAGGAAAGCCCTGCCCGCCCTTGGGCGAGGGTCTTTTTCGCTTCGGGGTCCAGCACAAGCGAGCTTGGTCAGAACGGCATGTTGGGAGTTGTGGGAGGAATTGCCCGAAGACGGGCGTCCCGCTGGGGGAGGAGGCTTCAAGGAAAGCCCTGCTCGCCCTCTGGGCGAGGGTCTTTTTCGCTTCGGGGTCCAGCACAAGCGGGCTTGGTCAGAACGGCATGTTGGGAGTTGTGGGAGGAATTGCCCGAAGACGGGCGTCCCGCTGGGGGAGGAGGCTTCAAGGAAAGCCCTGCCCGCCCTTTAGGCGAGGGGGCTTTGTTCATTGCCTGACCTTGTCCAAGCTAGCTTGGCCCGGTCAGGCAATGAAAAAGCCCGGCCGCTTTGCGGCTGGGCTTTCCTTGGCGGAGAGGGAGGGATTCGAACCCCCGGTACCCTTGCGGGCACATCTGTTTTCGAGACAGACCCGATCGACCACTCCGGCACCTCTCCGAACGGGGCGGCGAAGATAGACCACGCGGCCGACCCAGGGATGGCCTTTCGTGCCATCCCCGTACCTTTCGGCTTTACCTCCAGCCCTCATGCGCACCTTCCTGCTCGTTCCCGCAGTCCTGTTCGCCTGTTCCACCCTTGCCCAGCCATTCGCCATCGGCGAACGCTCCATCACCTACTACGATGCTACGCGCGATCGCAATGTGCCCACCACTGTCCGCTATCCTGCCCTTGCCGGGGGCAGCAATGCGCCTGTGGCACCGGGTGCCTTCCCGGTGCTGGTGGTGGGCCATGGGTTCGTGATGACCACAGCGGCCTACGGGAACATCTCCGACCACTTCGTGCCCCTCGGCTATATCGTCGCGTTGCCCACCACCGAAGGGGGCTTCGCACCGAACCACGGCACTTTCGGGGCAGACCTCGCGTTCGTGGCAAGTGCCCTGCAAGCAGCCGGTGCTGAAAGCGGTGGTGTGTTCGAGGGGCATGTGCTGCCGGCCACCGCGCTCATGGGACATAGCATGGGCGGGGGCGCTGCGATGCTCGCTGCCGCAGGCAATACCGTTCAGGCGGTGGTCCTGCTCGCCCCGGCCGAGACCAATCCTTCCGCCGTGGCTGCCGCAGCACAGGTGGAGGTGCCTACGCTCGTATTCGCTGGATCGGAGGACTGTGTCACCCCCATCGCGGATCACCAAGGACCCATGTATGCAGCACTTGCCACCTCCTGCAAGGCCTTTGTCACCATCCAGGGAGGCGGCCACTGCTACTTCGCCAACGACAACTTCAATTGCACCTTTGGTGAGCTCACCTGCGGTCCCGACCTTACCGTGAGCCGTGCCCAACAGCAGGCCGTGGTGAACACCTTCGCCACACCTTGGTTAGCCCACCATCTGTTGGGACAGGGTGGGGCCTTGAACGTATTCCTGGACCTGGTGTCCCAGCAGACCGGTGTGGAGGCGTCCGCCGACTGCATCAGCACTGCTGTTGGGGCTGCCCCGGTGGATGCGTGGGCCGGTTGTGCCACACTGGCGGTTGACGTGTTGACCGCCTGGACCGATCGTCCCGTGCGGACGGGGTGGGTCGTGGATGGTGCAGGTAGGAAGGTCGCTGCCGTGAAGCCTTGGCAGGGCAGCTGTTCCATCCCGGTGAACGCCCTTGCCCCGGGTGGCTATCTGCTGGTGTTGGTGGATGATGCTGGCGATGTGCTCGTTAACCGGTTCGTGCGTACCGATGGTGCGGTGGACAGGTAACATATCCTGGTTCCCGAACGATCCGTGTAACCGGGTGACTTAAGGCAGTATAAGATCCCAAGCGATACCCGAATGCGAGGGCTCGGATACCACGCCTGGACCTATATTCGCGAAACTAATCGCGTTCCAGCGAGCCCATGTCAGGACCGATCTCCAAGCTTGCAGGTCATTTGCTGCTCGGGCTGTCCGGGCTGTT
>Ga0169931_10005163_pt1 | contig 19990 bp, 15 predicted proteins | sample Kivu_15m_20L_FD_129675 | JGI IMG/M metagenome (GOLD analysis project Ga0169931, IMG submission 129675) | Freshwater microbial communities from Lake Kivu, Western Province, Rwanda to study Microbial Dark Matter (Phase II) - Kivu_15m_20L... | ecosystem: Environmental > Aquatic > Freshwater > Lake... | reverse complement strand
GTCTCGGGGCAGGCGAGGATCTGCAGCAGGTCTTGGTCGATCACGGTCTACCTCGTGGGCTTTGGCGGCCATGCCGCCGAGAGAGATGTACCAAGAGCCGCCGCGCGCGGCGAGGGATTGAGTGCGAACCGCGCGACCGCTGCGGCGTTGACAGCGCCGTCGGCCCCTGTTGGAGTCCACGCCCGTGATCGCTCTCCTCCTCTGCGCCGCGCTCGCGACGGACCTGACGCTGCCTCCGAGTCCCGCGGCGCGCGCCCATGCGGCGGTCGTGGCCGGAACCGCGCCCGCGACGCTCCCGCCGGAGGTGCTCGCCGCGGCGCACCCGAGCCACTGGGACTCCGAGCAGGGCTGGAAGGCGTGGAGCGCGCGGCTCGCGGACCTGCGGGCTCGGCGCGAGCCCACGGCGCACGAGCGCGCCGAGCTCGCTCTCTCGGCGCTCTCGCAGGGCCGCGGCGAGGATGCCTGGCACCAGCTCGGCTCCCTCGCGGTGCATCCGGGCCACACGGTCGCGCTGCTCCCCTACCTGCTCGTCGGCGGGCCGACCTTGGACCTCGCGGACGGCGCGCTGTTCGCCCCGGCGCTCCCGCCGCTCGCGGGCGATCCGGCGGAGCGCACGCTGGGCCTCGGAGTGCTCGAGCCGCGCGAGTGGTGGCTGCGCGGCATGCAGATCGGAGCAGCGCGCGTCGATGTGCGCTTCGCGGTCGACAACAGCGGACTGCAGCTCGAGTTCCACCACCAGAGCGGCGGCGAGGCGCGCCTGCGCGTGGTGCTGCCCGAGCCGCTCGACATGGAGCTTTCCTCGGTCTACGTCGACTGGGAGCGCGAGCCCGCGCCGGGCGGCGAGCACGAGGTGCTGCTCTCGCCGGAGGTGCCGGTGATGGAAGTGCACGGCTCGGTGCGGCCGGTCCAGCGGCGCTGGCCGAATGTCGCGCCGCTCGAGCTCGATGCGCGCGCGCGCACGCTCGGCTTCGATGTGATCGTGGCCGAGAGCGACGTGCGCAAGCCGCGCGCCACGGGCCTCGCGCTCGCGATCGCCGGCGCGACCGGGCTCGAAGCACGCGTGCGCTCCGCGAGTGCTCCCCGCGCTCCGGGCGAGCCGTGTGGCATCGCCCTCGAGTTCGCCGCGGGCCCCGAGCGCGCGCGCAAGCTGCGCCAGCTGCTCTCGACGCTCGAGCACTACGCCGCGGCGCACTAGCCGGGCTCTGCTAGGCTTCGCCCCCATGACGATCTCGATGTATTCCGAGCACCGCCGTCGCGCCCTCGCGGCGCTCGAGACGCGCGGCGCCGCCGCGCTGGTGTTCACCCATCGCGCCAAGACGCGCAACCACGACGCCGAATACCGCTTCCGGCCCGACAGCGACTTCTGGTGGCTGACCGGGTTCGGCGAGCCCGAGAGCGCACTCGTGCTCCTGCCGCCCTGCGACGGCAAGCCCGCGCGCAGCGTGCTGTTCCTGCGCGAGCGCAACCGCGACGCGGAGATCTGGAGCGGACGCCGCCTCGGCCCCGAGCGCGCCGTGGCAACCCTCGGCGTCGACGAGGCCCACCCGTTCAGCGAGCTCGAGAAGCGACTGCCGGACCTGCTCAAGGGACACGGCAAGCTGGTCTACCGCGCAGGGACGGACGAGGCGCGCGACCGCGAGGTGTTCGGCGTGCTCGCGCGCCTGCGCGCGCTCTCGCGCCAGCCGAGCCCGGTGCCCACCGAGCTGCTCGACCCCGCGCTCGTGTTCCACGAGCTGCGCCTCTTCAAGAGCGAGCGCGAGCTCGAGGCCATGCGCCGCGCGGCGGAGTTCACCGTCGCGGGCCACGTGGCCGCGATGCGCGCGACGCGCCCGGGCATGAACGAGCGCGAAGTCGAGGCGCTCGTCGAGTACGAGTTCCGCCGCCGCGGCGCGAACGGCTGCGCCTACACCTCGATCGTCGCCGGCGGCGCCAACGCCTGCATCCTGCACTACGTCGAGAACGACCAGCCGCTGCGCGCGAGCGACCTGCTCCTGATCGACGCCGGCGCCGAGTGCGACCACTACGCCTGCGACATCACGCGCACCTTCCCGGTCGGCGGCCGTTTCTCGCCGGAGCAGCGCGCGCTGTACGATGTCGTGCTCGCCGCGCAGCTCGATGCGATCGAGCTCGTGCGCCCGGGCACGCGCTTCGATGCCGTGCACCGCCGCGCGCTGCGCACGCTGGTCGAGGGGCTGTGCCGTCTCGGCCTGCTCCAAGGCAGCGTCGACGAGGCCCTCGAGAAGGAGGGCTACCGGCGCTTCTACATGCACCGCACGAGCCACTGGCTGGGGCTCGACGTGCACGACTGCGGCGCCTACGTGGTCGAGCGCGAGTCGCGCGTCCTCGCGCCCGGGATGGTGCTCACGATCGAGCCCGGCCTGTACGTCGCCGAGGACGACGAGACGGTCGACGTGCGCTGGCGCGGCATCGGGATCCGCATCGAGGACGACGTGCTCGTCACTCCGGGCGGGCACGAGGTGCTGACGGCCGCGGCTCCGAAGTCGATTCAAGACCTCGAACGCCTCTGCGTGCGCTAGCGCCGCGCGGCTCCTGCTGCGCGCTGCGCGGGCGGCGAGACACGAGCGCGGGCCGGCTGCGAGGATCGCCGCCGGCCCGCTTGGATGGTGCCCTCACAAGGGCTCGAACCTTGGACCCGCTGATTAAGAGTCAGCTGCTCTACCAACTGAGCTATGAGGGCATCGAGCCCCGTTTCCGAAGCTCGAAGGGCGGAGAGGATAGCTCCCGAGGCTTGTCCGTCAAGACCCGCGCGGCGAGGGCCGCCGGTGCGGGAGAAAGGGGTGAGCGCGGTAGGACTCGAACCTACGACCAGCTGGTTAAAAGCCAGCTGCTCTACCGACTGAGCTACGCGCCCCTTGGACCTTGCGGAAAGCCGATGCGAGCGGCGCTCAGACCTCGGTGATTTCCTTCACCTTCGCGGCCTGCACGACGTCGAGCTTCTTCTCGAAGTCCTTGAGCACGTCTTGCACGCGCTCGAGGGTCTTCTTGTGCTCGTCCTCGGTCAGCCCGCCGTTCTTGCTCTCGACGTCCGCGTGCTTGTTGGCGTCGCGGCGCGCGTTGCGCATCGCCACGCGCCCTTCCTCGCACATCTCCTTGACCTTGGCGGCGTACTTCAGGCGCTGCTCGCCCGAGAGCGGCGGCATCTGCAGGCGCAGCATCTTGCCGTCGGACTGCGGCGTGATGCCAAGCTCGCTCTTCAGGATCGCCTTGTTGATCTCGGCCAGCACCGAGGCATCGAAGGGCTTGATCATGATCTGGCGCGGCTCGGGCACGGAGAGCGCCGCGAGCTGGTTGATCGGGGTTGGCGAGCCGTAGTAGTCGACGCGGATGTTCTCGACGAGCGCCGTCGAAGCGCGCCCCGTGCGCACGGCGCGCAGCAAGTCCTGCACGTGGTGCAGGGCCTTCTCGAGGGCGGCGGTGGTCTCGGCGACGATCTTCTGCTGGGTCTGCGCGCTCATGACTGGCTCCGGATGGTCGTGCCGAGGTTGTCCCCGCGCACGACGCGCTCGATGTTGCCTTCCTTGAACAGGTCGAACACCACGATGGGCAGCTTCGACTCCATGCACAGGTTGACCGCGGTGGTGTCGAGCACCTTGAGCCCGCGGGCGATGAACTCTTGGTGCGAGAGCGTCGGCAAGCGGACGGCCGTCGGGTCGAGCATCGGGTCCGCGGTGTAGACGCCGTCGACCTTGGTGCCCTTGAAGAGCACGTCGCAGCCGAGCTCGCGCGCGCGGAGGGCCGCGGCGGTGTCGGTGGAGAAGAACGGGTTGCCGGTGCCCGCGGCGAGGATCACGAGGCGATCCTTGGCGAGGTGCGCGAGCGCGCGCCGACGCACGAAGGGCTCGGCCACCTTGGCGATCTCGATCGCGGTCATCACGCGCGTCTCGACACCGGCCTGCTCGACCGCGTCGGAGAGCGCCAGCGCGTTGATGACCGTGCCGAGCATGCCCATGTAGTCCGCGCTCGCGCGCAGCGTGCCCATGCCGGCCACCTTGGCGCCGCGCAGGATGTTGCCGCCACCGACGACCACAGCGGTCTCGACGCCGAGGCGCGAGACCGCCGCGATCTGGCGCGCGATCGTGTGAACGGCGTCGGGATCGAGGCCCCGACCGGTGCCCCGGTCGGCGAAGGCCTCGCCCGAAACCTTGAGCAGGATGCGCTGGTAGCTCACCGCGCTGCTCCGCTCACGCGTTCAGCGCGAACAGCGCGAAGCACTCGATCTTGGCGTCGGCGCCGAGCGCCTCGGCCAGCATCTTCTTCACGGTGGTCGCGTTGTCGAGGTACCACGGCTGCTCTTCGAGCGCGATCGTGCCGTAGAACTTGTTGATCTTGCCGTTGACGATGCCCTCGCGCTTGTCGGCCGGCTTGGCGAGCACTTCTTCGCTCTCCATGTAGACCTTGCGCTCGCGCTCAATCACGTCGGCGGGAATCTGGTCGCGGCTCACCGCCACCGGGCGGGCGAACACGATGTGCTGCCCGAGCTTGTTCAGGAACTCGGCGGCCTTGGCGGCGTCCACGCCCGTCGAGACCGAAGCGAATCCGCCAATCTTCTGGTCGAAGTGGATGTAGCCGCCGACGAAGCCCTTGGCGTTCTCCATGAACCCGACGTGCGGCACTTCGCAGTTTTCGCCGCACTTGGCGGTCAGGCCCTTGACGACGTCGCTGACGACCGTGCCGCCCATGCTCGAGGCCAGCAGGTCGGCGGCCGAGCCGATGCGGTGGTCGAAGGCGTGCTGAGCGAGCTTGCCGAGCAGACCCGAGAAGTCCTCGGTCGGCGGCACGAAGTCGGTCTCGCAGGTCATCATCACCACCGCCGCCTTGCGGCCGTCGGCTGCGCGCACGGTCGCGACGCGACCGGCACCGGCCTTGCGGCCCGCGCGCTTGTCGGCGTTCTTGAGGCCGCTCTTGCGCAGGTTGTCGATGGCGACCTCGATGTCGCCGCCGGCGGCCTCGAGGGCGCGCTTGCATTCCATCAGGCCCGCGCCGGTGCGCTCGCGCAGGTCCGAAACCATCTTGGCACTGATCGTCGTCATGGGTGCTCTCGCTTCGTCGTGTTCCGAAAGGAGCCGCATCGGAGGTGGTTTGCCTCGAGCGAAGCGGCCGGCATGGGGCTGGCGGGTTCGTGGGGAGGGCGGAGTCCGCGCGGCGCGCCGCGCTCGTGGACTCCCGCCCGGACTTTGGATGGATCAAAGTCCCGCGCCGAGCGCTCGAGGCACTCCGCGCGGGACTCTGAAGTGAGAGCTCGCGCTGCGCTCAGGCGCCCGCTTCGGGCGCCGGGGCGACCGCTTCGCTGGCGGCAGCGGCGGGAGCACCAGCGCGGCGCGCGCGCAGGTCCGCGGCGCGGTTGCCGCGCGTCGGGCGCGGCTCGTCGCCGACCGGAGCCTGCTCGCCGCGCTCGCCACCGGCGGTGGCGGTCTGCTCGCGGCGGTTGGCGCAGCCTTCCTCGACGGCCGTCGCGAGACGGTCGATGAGCAGGCGCACGCTCTTCAGCGCGTCGTCGTTGCCCGGGATCACGATGTCGACCACGCTCGGGTCGCAATCCGTGTCGAGGATGCCGACGACGGGCACGCCGAGACGGCGCGCTTCCTTGATGGCGTTGATCTCGCGCGCGGGGTCGATCACGACCATGGCGCCGGGGATCTCGGTCATCTCGCGGATGCCGCCGAGGTTGCGCTCGATCTTCTTCTTCTCGCGGCGCAGCGTGGAGGCCATCTTCTTGGACTCGATCTCGATCGTGCCCGACTCTTCCATGCCCTCGAGCTCTTCGAGGCGGCGGAGACGGCTGCGGATGACCGAGAAGTTCGTGAGGGTGCCACCGATCCAGCGCTCGGTCACGACGGGCATGCCCGTGCGCTGTCCGGCGTCCTGGATCACGCCCTTGACCTGGCGCTTGGTGCCGACGAACAGGATCTGGGACCCTTCGGCGGCGACGTGGTAGAGGAAGTTCTGCGCCCGCAGGAGGCCCCGGAGGGTCTCGCGCAGGTCCATGATGTGAATCAGGTTGCGACGGCCGTAGATGTACGGCGCCATCTTCGGATTCCACCGCGACACGCGGCATCCGAAGTGCACACCCGCTTCGATGAGTTGCTGGACCGAGACGGTTTCCATGAGGATCGAAGGTGACGGGAGTCGGTGGGACGGCGGGAACCCGAAAGGGGCTCCGACCGGGTCCGTTGTGGACCGGTTGTCAAAAGGGGGTTCGTAGCGTGAGCCGCGCGCCCGAGGACCGGGGCGAAGCTCCCCCGCGAGACGTTCGAAGGGGGCGAGGAGTGTAGCGAGCGTGCCCGTGGAGTCAAACCGCGCGCGACCCTCGGGCCAGCGCGCGGCCTCCGGCTCGGGTTCCGGCGCGGCGCGCGGCTTGCGAATTCCTAAAGCGGCTACGATGGCTCATACTTGGGAAGAAGCGGTGGTCCGTTCGGCCGACCGCAGTGCCCCTTGAGCGACTCCTCCCCTAGCGCCTCCGCCGACGGCGGTGGCACCGACCCCGCCGGACGCGGGAGCCCCCTCGGACGCGACCTCGCCGGTCGCGCCGGGGTCACGGTGCTCGTCTGCGACCACCGCGGCGAGGGCACCTTGGCGCGCTCGCGGCTGCTCGGGCAGCTGGGCTACTCCGTGCTGGTGTCCGCCACCCTGCGCCGCTCGCTCGAGATGCTGGCCCACTCGCCTCCGGCGCTCGTCGTGCTCGACTCGCTCGCCGGGCTGGGGCAAGCCGAGTTCGAGGTGATCGACCGCGCGCGACGCGCCGACGGGCGAACGGGCCTGCTGGCCGTGGTGTCGGACGACGGTCCGAGCACCGGACTGCTCGCGGCCGTGCGCGGCGAACGCCATGGTCCGATCGACCTCATGCACCGCGGCGCGAGCGACGAGGAGCTCGCGGTGCGCGTGGAGATGCTGCTGCGCCGCATCGAGACGCGCAGCGAGCTCGAGCGCCTGCAGCACCTCGCGACGCACGACGACCGCACCGACCTGCTGCGCCCGCAGGTGTTCCAAGACCAGCTGCGCCAGCACTTCTCGGCGGCCCAGCGCCACCAGCTCGACCTCGGGCTCCTGCTGCTCGACCTCGACGACTTCGGGCGCATCAACAAGCTCTACGACCACACGGTGGGCGACGAGGTGATCGCGCGCGTCGGCGCGGCCGTGCGGCGCTCGCTGCGCGCCGAGGACGTGGCGGCCCGCCTCGGCGGCGACGAGTTCTGCGTGCTGCTCCCCTACACGCGCAAGGTCGACGCCGCGCGCGTCGTGCAGCGCCTGCTCGAGCAGATCCCCGCGGCGACGAGCGAGCTCAAGGTCCACCCGCCGCTGGTCGTCACCGCGAGCTTGGGCTTCGAGACCTTCAACGGCGAGGACGTCGAGAGCGAAGGCCAGATGCGCCAGCACGCGGAGGAAGCCCTGCGCCACGCCAAGCGCTCGGGCGGCGATCGCGGCGTGTACTACCGCAGCCTCGACTCGGCGCTGCGCGCGGCCCGCGGCGCCTGACGAGCGAGCGCGCGCGGCGCGTTTTCGGCCTGTTTTTCAGCGCACGAGCAGCATGCGTAGCCAGTCGGCGCGGTCGGCGACGAAGGAGCGCTCGTCCATGTCGACCGCGAGCGCGAGGCGGCGCTTGCCCTTGAGATCGAGCGGCGGCAGCGCGATCGGGGCCTCGCCGCCGCGCACGCGCCCGCTGCGCCACGCGGGCTCGCTCGCGCCGTCGAGAAAGATCGAGAACTCGACCGAGCCACGGTAGGCGAGCAGGCGCACCGAGTCGTCGATCGCCACCGCGCCGCGCAGGCTCTTCCACTCGCCATCGAGCGCGTACTCGAGGCGCGAGGGCGCGTGCACGCCGAGCCCGCGCGACCACGTCCGGCCACCGGCGACGAGCGCCGTGCCCGTGACGGAGCGATCGCGCTGCCACGGCCAGCGCAGCCCGAGCTCACCGCCCTCTTCCCAGCCTTCGCGCACCAGCGCGGGTTCGAGCGTCGAGAGGAACGCCACGCTGCCGTCGCCGGCGGTCACCTCGCGCACCGCGCCGTTCGGAAAGAGCAGCGTGCGCTCGGAGTCGAGCGCCAGCGCGAGGCCCGCGCCGTCCCAGCGCACGAGCCCGCCCGAGATGCGGCCGCCGTCGGCGAGGTCGAGCAGCACGGCGCTCTCCGGCAGCGCGCGCGGCTCCTCGAGCGGCTCGACGAACAGCGCCGCGACCTCGCTCCACGGAAACGTGCGCGAGCCGAGCACGCCGTCGAAGCGCACGCCCTCGGCCGCGAAACCCTCGAGCGTCCCGTCGAGCGTGTCGAAGCCCGCCGGCCGAATCCAGTACAGGCGATCGCCGCGCGGCGGCGCCGTGAAGGCCGCCGCCGAGCCGCGGCGGAACTCGAGCGCGAGCAGCTCGCCGACGTCGAGGGCGAGCTCGAGCCCGCCGGAGAGTTCGAGCTCCAGCCGGTCGCCGTCGCCGCCGCGCACGGCGGCCACGACGCGGTCGCCGCCGACGAGCGCCACGCTCGCGCGACGCTCCGGCACACCCGGCGGCATCGGCTCGCTCGCGCCCTCGACGCGCACGGAGATGGCCGCGGCCGCCGCCAGGGAGCCGAGCTCGAAGCCCTCGAGGGAACGGGACGCCAGCGAGCCGTCGCGGCCCTCGATCCAGACCTTGCCGACCTCGCCCGGCGCCCCACCCGCGGGAGGGAACAGGGCCAGCAGTGCGCACAGGGGCAGGGTCGCGAGCAGCGGTCGGGCGAGCATAGGCGCGATCCTACGCTGCACTCGCGCGGGCGCGAGGGGGCGCTCGCTGCCAGCTTGGCAGGGGCCGCCGGGCGGCTCCCGCGGCGCTGCCAGAAAGGCAGAAAGTTCTTCCGAGCCCCCGCCCTGACGCCCCCGCAGGGCCCGCGGCACCGTTCTTGCTACTGCCCGGGCCTACCCAGCTCGGACGCCGCGCTCCCGCGACCGCCGGGGCCTGTCCGGCGTGCCCATCGAGGCGCGCCAGACGCCCCGCCGAGCCCCGCTCACCCCCGTCCCCATTCTCCCCAACACCCCTCCGGCCCGACCCCCGGGCCCGAGCTCGAGAGACGACAGAAGGTTCCCTCCATGGCAGCCAAGCAGATTGTGTTCGAAGCCGACGCGCGCGAGGCGATCCGCCGCGGCGTCGAGAAGCTCTCCAAGGCCGTGACCAGCACGCTCGGGCCCCGCGGCCGCAACGCGGTGCTCGACAAGGGCTGGGGCGCGCCCACCGTCACCAAGGACGGCGTGACCGTGGCCGAGGAAGTGCAGCTCTCCGATCCCTACGAGGACCTCGGCGCGAAGCTGGTCAAGGAAGTCGCCAGCAAGACGAGCGACGTCGCCGGTGACGGCACGACCACCGCGACGCTGCTGACGGAAGCGATCTACACCCAAGGTCTGCGCGCCATCACCGCCGGCGCCTCCCACGCGCGCCTCGTCGCCGGTCTCTCCGACGGCCGCGACGCCGTGCTCGAGGCCCTCGACAAGATGGCCAAGAAGGTGACGAGCAACGACGAGGTCCGCCAAGTCGGCACCATCTCCGCGAACAACGACGCGCGCGTCGGCAAGATCATCGGCGACGCCATGGACAAGGTCGGCAAGGACGGCGTGATCACGGTCGAGGAAGGCAAGGGCCTCGACACCGACGTCACGATCGTCGAGGGCATGCAGTTCGACCGCGGCTTCATCTCGCCGCACTTCGTCACGGACCCGAACGCCATGGAAGTGGCCTTCGAGAAGCCGCTGATCCTCGTGTTCGAAGACAAGATCGGCACGATCCAGAAGCTCTTGCCGCTGCTCGAAGCCGCCAAGAACGCCAACAAGCCGCTGGTGATCCTCGCCGAGGACGTCGAGAGCGAGGCGCTCGCGACGCTCGTGGTGAACAAGCTGCGCGGCATCCTGCAGTGCGTGGCCATCAAGGCCCCGGGCTACGGCGACCGCCGCAAGGCCATGCTGCAGGACATCGCGGTGCTGACCGGCGCCAAGGCGATCATGAAGGACCTCGGCCTCGAGCTCGAGAAGGTCGGCCTGCGCGACTTGGGCAGCGCCAAGCGCGTGGTGATCACCGCCGACACGACGACCATCGTCGGCGGCGTCGGCGCCCGCAAGGACGTCGAGGACCGCGTGGCGCAGATCCGCGCGGAGATCGAGGTCACGACCTCGGACTACGACCGCGAGAAGCTGCAGGAGCGCCTCGCCAAGCTCACCGGCGGCATCGCGCAGATCAACGTCGGCGGCGCCACGGAAGTCGAAGTCAAGGAGCGCAAGGCGCTGATCGAGGACGCGCTGCACTCCACGCGCGCCGCGGTCGAGTCGGGCATCCTGCCGGGCGGCGGCACCGCGCTGCTGCGCGCGCGCGAGGCCACCAAGAAGCTCAAGAAGCAGGGCGACGACGACTACAACATGGGTCTCGAGGTGCTGCACGCCGCGCTCGCGCGCCCGGTGCAGAAGATCTCCGAGAACGCCGGCTTCGACGGCACCGTCACCGCGCACCGCATCCTGCGCGAGAAGAGCGCGACCTGGGGCTTCGACGCCAACAGCGGCCAGTACGGCGACATGCTGAAGTTCGGCATCCTCGACCCCGCCAAGGTCACCAAGACCGCGCTCTCCAACGCGGTCAGCGTCGCGCTGCTGCTGCTCTCCACCGACGCGCTGATCGTCGCCAAGCCCGAGCCCAAGAAGAAGGGCCCGGCGGGCGGCGGCCACGGCGAGATGGACGAGATGGGCGGCGGCATGGGAGGCATGGGCGGTATGGGAGGCATGGACTTCTGATTCCGCGCGCCCCGCGCTCCCCACACACACTCACCCCAGCACACACCCCCTAGAAGGAACCCCCAACCATGGCCAAGCAGATCCTGTTCGACGACGCCGCGCGCGCCAAGATGCGCGACGGCATCGAGAAGCTCGCCAAGACCGTGCGCGTCACCCTCGGCCCCGCCGGCCGCAACGTCGTGCTCCAGAAGTCCTTCGGCTCCCCGTCCGTCACCAAGGACGGCGTCACGGTCGCCAAGGAAATCGAGCTCTCCGACCCCTTCGAGAGCATGGGCGCCAAGCTCGTGCGCGAAGTCGCGTCGAAGACCAACGACGTCGCCGGCGACGGCACCACCACCGCCACCGTGCTCGCCGCCTCGATCTTCAAGGAAGGCCTGCGCGAGATCTCCACCGGCGTCAACACCATCGCGGTGCGCAACGGCATCGAGAAGGCGGTCGAGCAGGCCGTCGCCTCGATCCAGTCGCAGTCGCGCAAGGTGAAGAAGCGCGAGGAGAAGAAGGCGGTCGCCACGATCTCCGCCAACAACGACCCCGTCATCGGCGAGCTGCTCGCCGAGGCCTTCGAGAAGGTCGGCGACGAAGGCGTGGTCACGGTCGAGGAGTCCAACGGCCTCGAGACGCGCCTCGAAGTGGTCGAGGGCCTCGAGTTCGACAAGGGCTACCTGAGCCCGTACTTCGCCACCGACATGGTGAAGCTCACCGCCGAGCTCACCGACGCGCACGTCTTCATCTACGAGAAGAAGATCTCCAACCTGCGCGAGTTCCTGCCGGTGCTCGAGCGCGCCGCCCAGACCGGGCGTCCGCTCCTGATCATCGCCGAGGACATCGAGGGCGAGGCGCTCGCCACGCTGGTGATCAACCGGCTCAAGGGCGTGCTCAACGTCTGCGCCGTCAAGGCGCCGGGCTTCGGCGATCGCCGCAAGGCCTACCTCGGCGACATCGCCGTCCTCACCGGCGGCACCGCCATCACCGAGGACCTCGGCATCTCGCTCGACAAGGTCACGCCCGCGCACTTGGGCAGCGCCAAGCGCATCAGCATCAACAAGGACCGCACGATCATCGTCGGCGGCTCCGGCTCGAAGAAGTCGATCGAGGAGCGCTGCGCGCAGATCCGCACGCAGATCGAAGCCACCAAGAGCGACTACGACAAGGAGAAGCTGCAAGAGCGTCTCGGCAAGCTCACGGGCGGCGTGGCGGTGATCAAGGTCGGCGGCTCCACGGAAGCGGAGATGAAGACCAAGAAGTTCCTCGTCGAGGACGCGTTCAACGCGACGCGCTCCGCGATCCAGGAAGGCATCGTCCCCGGCGGCGGCGTGGCGCTGCTGCGCGCGGCCGACTCCATCGATGACTCGAAGTTCAAGGGCGAAGAGCGCTTCGGCGCCATGATCATCAAGCGCGCGCTCGAGGCGCCGCTGCGCCAGATCTCGCAGAACGCGGGCTACGACGGCGCGGTGGTGGCCGAGAACGTGCGCGAGAAGGGCGGCTCGGCGGGCTTCAACGCGCTCACCGGCGAGTACACGGACATGTTCAAGGCCGGCGTGATCGACCCCGCCAAGGTCGTGCGCTCCGCGCTGCAGAACGCCGCCTCGATCGCGGGCCTCCTGCTCACGACCGACTCAATGATCACCGAGCTCAAGGACGACACGGCCAAGGTCGAAGGCTCGATCGCCTAAAGATCCGCCGCGCGAATCGTGCCCCGGCGGAGCGCAGACCGCGCTGCGCCGGGGCACGCTCCCATCTGCCAGCAGCCCCTCCCGCCCCTCTCTCCTCCGACCACGACCATGAGCGACAAGCGCGACTTCTACGAGGTGCTCGGCGTCGAGCGCGGCGCGAGCGAAGAGGAGATCAAGAAGGCCTACCGCAAGCTGGCGCTCAAGTACCACCCGGACCGCAATCAGGGGGACAAGGACGCCGAGGCGAAGTTCAAGGAAGCGGCCGAGGCCTACGACGTGGTCGGCGACGCCGAGAAGCGCCGTCAGTACGACCAGTTCGGGCACCGTGCCTTCGAGGGCGGCGCCGGCGGCGGGCCGCGCTTCCACAACATGGAGGACATCTTCTCCGCCTTCGGGGACATCCTCGGCGGGCAGATGTTCGGCGACCTGTTCGGCCAGCAACGCCGACGCAGCTCCGGCCCGCAGCCCGGCCGCGACCTCAAGATCGTGCTCGACCTCTCGCTCGAGGAGATCGACTCCGGCGTCGAGCGCACGATCGTCATCAAGCGCGAGGATCACTGCGGCGGCTGCAAGGGCAGCGGCGCGAAGCCCGGCACCTCGCGCAAGACCTGCGAGACCTGCGCCGGCCGCGGGCAGGTGAGCCGCACGCAGGGCTTCTTCGCCATGGTCACGCCCTGCCCCACCTGCGCGGGCGCCGGCTCGCGCGTCGAGTCGCCCTGCTCGCAGTGCCGCGGCTCGGGCCGCGAGAGCGTCAAGGCCGACGTCAAGATCAAGATCCCCGCGGGCGTCGAGGAAGGCATGCGCCTGCGCATCAGCGAGGCGGCCGATGCCGGCGACCCGGGCGCGCCCCGCGGCGACCTGCACTGCGTGATCCGCGAAGCGGAGCACAAGATTTTTCAGCGCAGCGGCGCTGACGTGATCACGGAGATCCCCGTGTCGTTCGCGCAGATGGCGCTCGGCGACACGGTCGAGATCCCGACCCTGCGCGGGCGCGCGGAGATGACCATTCCCGCCGGCACCCAGAGCGGCAAGATCCTGCGCCTGCGCGGGCAGGGCCTGCCCGTGCTCGACGGCCGGGGCCGCGGCGACCAGCACGTGCGCCTGTTCGTCGAGGTGCCCAAGAAGCTCTCCGAGCGCCAGAAGGAACTCCTGAAGGAGTTCGCCGAGCTCGACAGGAAGAGCTCGGGCAACACGTCCTTTTTCGACAAGATCGTGGGCTACTTCAGCTGAGCGCGAGCCGAACCATGAGCGAAGCCGAACCGAACACCGGAACCGACGCCGTGCCCGAGACCGAGCGCTTGCGACAGGAGCGCGACGACCTGCTGGCGCAGCTCGCGCGCGCGCGGGCCGACTACCAGAACCTCCGCAAGCGCACGCAGGTCGACATCGACAACAGCGTGCGTCGCTCGCTCGAGGGGCTGCTGCAGGGCCTGTTGGTCCTGCTCGACAACCTCGACTTTGCGCTCGCATCCAAGATCGAGAGCGAGGACGGCAAGGCCCTCGCCAAGGGCGTCGAGCTCACGCGGCTCTCCTTCGAGCAGGTGCTCGCGCAGGAGAACGTGCAGCCGATCCCCGAGACGCGCGCCTTCGATCCCAAGCTCCACGAGGCGGTCGCCATGGTGCCGAGCGCGCGTCACGCCGCGGGCGAGATCGTGGCGACGCTCCGCCGCGGCTGGACTTGGCGCGGGCAGGTGCTGCGCGCCGCGCAGGTGCAGGTGGCGAGCGCCCCGCCCGCGAGCGAAAGTTCCCCCGCAGAGGCCGCGCCCAAGGCAGACTAGGATCAGAACCATGCCGACCTACGACTACAAGTGCGATGCCTGCGGGCACGCCGTCGAGTACTTCCAGTCGATGAGCGAGGCGCCGAAGAAGAAGTGCCCCGAGTGCGGCAAGTCGAAGCTGGTGCGCCAGCTCGGCACCGGCGCCGGGATCCTCTTCAAGGGCTCGGGCTTCTACCAGACCGACTACCGCTCGGACTCCTACAAGAAGTCCGCGAGCGCCGACTCGTCCGCGGGCTCCTGCGCGGGCGACACCAAGTCCTGCGCCGCGAACGGCGGCCCCTGCGCGAGCTAGCGAGGTGCGCTAGGACCGGCCGAGGAACAGCTCCTCGACCAGCTCGCCGATCGTGCCGCTGTCGCAGGTGCCGAGCACCCGGTCCGCGACGGCCACCGCCTCCGGGTACGCGTTCCCCATGGCGCAGCCCAAGCCTGCTTCCGTCATCATCGGGACGTCGTTGCCGGCGTCCCCCACCGCCACCACGCGCTCGGGCCGGATGGCGTGCTCGTCGAGCAGCCAGCGCAGCGCCTCGGCCTTGCCGCGGCAAGGCGGGTGAACGTCACACACGAGCAGCTTGCTGTCGCGGTGGTGCGGCAGGCAGTTGAGCGGGAAGTGCGTGATGTACATCGGCTGGCTCACCGCGCTCTCGAGCTCCGCCGCCACGTCGTCGCTGCGAGCGTGCGTGTCGGAGAAGAACGTCACGCGCATGGCGCGCAGCCGCTCCATGCGCTCCGGATCGACGTACTCGACGGCCGTCATGTCGCGCAGCGCGCTCCACTCGGCGTCGTTGCGCGGCGAGGTCGCGTACTTGATGCCCTCGCACATGGCGACGGTCATCAGTCCGCGCTCGAGCCCAAAGCGCACCAAGCGCGCCAGCGTGCGCTCGGAGAGCACGCGTTCCTCGATCAGCCGCCGCTTCGACGGACACCACATCGCAGCGCCGTTGAACACCACCGCCGGATTCAGAATGCCGAGCTGCTCGACCACGGGGATGGTCGCGAGCTCCGAGCGGCCGGTCGCGATCATCACGCGCACGCCCTGCTCGGCGGCTGCGCGCAGCGCCGCGAGCGTGCGCGGATGAATGCGGTCCGACTCGTCGACGAGCGTGCCGTCGAGATCGAGCAGGATCGCGTCGTAGTTCCGGGAGCCCATGGGCGAGAGAGGTTAGTCGTCGCCCGCGCGGCGCGCCACGACCGTCAGAGGTCGAAGCGCAGGGTCGCGGTCTTGCCCGCTTCGACCTCGACCTCCTGCTCGGAGGCAGGCTGCTCGCGGCGATCGAAACCCGCCCCGAAGGAACGCACCTCGACCTTCCAGCGCCCCGGCTCGAGATCGGCGAGGCGCGCGCGCCCGCCTTCGATCATCCCGCGCGAAGAGTCGGCACCTTCGGACTCTCCGACGCGTCTCGCTGTGACGAGTCCCTGCGCGAGCGCCGTGCCGCCCTCGAACGCGCTCACTTCGATCGCGCCCGACTGCAGGAGCTGCAGATCGACGCCGGAGCGCACCTCGTTGGGGCCGAGCTCCAGTTCCGCCGACTTCGCGCTGCGGTAGCCCTTCGACTCGGCCTTGACGATGAGCTTCACGCCCGGCTGCACGCCGCGCAGCGTGTAGCGACCGTCGTCATCGGTGCGCGCCGTCGGCTCGTCGCCGCCGAGGAGCATCGTGCTCTCTTCGCCTTCGCCGCCGGCGAATGCCATCACCATGCGCACCGCGCCCGAGCGCATGCCGCCGCCCGCGCGCTCGACGCTCACCTTCGCGCGCGCCACCGGCTTGCCATCGGGCCCCGTGACGCGCCCTTCGACGAGCGCGATGTCGAGCTCGAGGTCGAGCCGCTCGTCCGAGTCGCGCAAGGTCGTCTCGGCCTCGGCCGGCATGGCGCGGCTCTTGTGCGTGATGCGCACGGTGAAGGTCCCCGGCTTCACGTTCTTGACCTCGTAGCGACCGCGGCCGTCCGTGCGCGCGCTCGGGCCTTCGCCCATGCCGAACATCATCATGCGCCCTTCCGCGGAGCCGGGATCCACCTTGCGCACGAGCGTCACCTGCGCGCCCGCGAGCGGCGCACCGCCCTCCGTGATCGTGCCCGTGAGCGCGAGCTGCAGCGGGGCGAGGAGCTTGACCGCCGCCTCTCCGCCCTCGGTCACCGTGGCCTCGACCCAGTCGCTCTCCTCGGCGCCGCCTTCGGCCCCCACGAACGCGATCTGCACGTCCCCCATTGCGCCGAACATCCCGCCCGCGTCGGGACGGAAGCGGTGCACGCCGGCCGACAAGTGGCGGAACAGCGCCTCGCCCTTCGAGTCGGTGACCTCGGAGTCGCGCCCCGATCCGGGGAACGAGGTCTCCGGAACACCGCGGCCGCGCACAGCACGCCGCTCGATCTTGGCCCCCGCCACGGGCGCTCCGCGCTGGTCCACGAGCGCCACGCGCACGCTTCCGCCGGAGCTCAGTCGCACCTCGCGCGCTTCGGGAGTGCCGACCGCACACACGAACGGCTCGCCGCGATAGGACGCGTGCTCCGCGTGCTGGACGGACAGCAGGCAGCGTACGCCCTCGAAACTCGTGAGCTGGGCCACGCCGGCGTCATCCGTGCGCGCGGTGACGCTGCGCTCGTTGCCGAAGTCGAAGCTCTCGTCGCCGGAGTCACCGATGCTGACGGTGCGCGAGAAGACCATCGCGCCTTCCATGCCGCGCCCTTCCGCCGGCGCAGCGCGCAGCGTCACGCGCGCTCCCGAGACGGGCGCACCCGTCGCCGCGTCGAGGACCGTGACCGTGCACAGCGGCGCCGGGTCGAGCTCGATCGTGCCGAGCTCCGTCTCCGCGCCCGCGCCGAGCGGAATGTCGAGCCGCGACCACTCGCGGTAGCCCGTCGCTGTGATCCACAGGTTGGCCGTGTCGTTGTCGCCGCGCCGACGCAGATTTCCGAGCTTGCCGCGACCGCCGGGATGAGCCTTCGACTCGTCGCCTGTCTCGAAGTACGGCCAGCGCTGGTGCTCCTTCCCGAGGCTGCCTTCGACGCGGAACTGCTCGACAGGCGCCTTGGTGCGCCCGTCGACCACCGTGAACACGAGCGCCGAATCAGGCTGGTACTCGAGCCGCAGCCCGCGGTCGCCCGCGCGCGCCTCGACCCGCCGCGACATGCGCGGCGCGTAGCCGAGCGGGCTCTCGCCTTCGTTGAGTCGCAGCGAGACGTCGTAGGCGAGCTCCGGCCGCACACCGCGCAGCGTGAAGCTGCCGTCTCGCTCGAGGCGCGCCGAGCGCGGCTCGGGGCCGCCGGCAGGATTTTCGAACTCGCCGGCCGCGCGCCGCGGGCTCGCGAGCACGCGCAGCACGTCGATCGTCCCCTCCGGAACGCCGAGCGCCACGCCCGAGATCTGGCTGCCGCTCTCGAGCCGCAGCACGATGCCGTCCCGGCGCTCGTCCGGCCGCAGCGCACCTTCGAGCTTGTGGCGCAGCGTGGGCGCGTCGTCCGACTCGACGGACAGCTCCAGCTCGCCCGCCGGCAGGATGTCGAGCTCGAACGATCCGTCGCTGCGCGTCTCGCCGAGCGGCTCGCCGCGGCCGCCGCCGTCGACGACGAACACGAACATCCCGCCCGCCTCTTCCCCGCGCACGCGCGCGAGCTTGGCGCCCGCCACGCCGGCGCCGCGGCTGTCCACCACGCGCCCCGTGACCACCGGCCCGGGAATCAGCGTGAACGTGCCCGCATCGAAGGCCTCGCCGGCCGGAATCGCGCGCTCGACGTCGAGCGGAGCATGCCGCGACGCGCGGAAGCGCAAGCTGACGTCGCCCGCGCGGCTCACCTGCAGCGAGAAGCGCCCGTCCGCGTCCGTCGTCGCGCGACCGCGACCCGCGCGCCCCATGCTCTCGCGTTCGCTCTCGCCGTCGAAGCCAAGGGACAGGCGCAGGCCATCGAACGGACCATCGCCGCTGCGGACGCGCACGCCTTCGAGCGGCGCACCCGACTCATCGACCACGCGCCCCGTGAGCGCGATCCCGCTCGCGCGCTCGGGCTGCACAGCGCCGCGCACGACTCCGGGCGCGGTCATCTCGATGGCTCGGCGCTCGAGCAGCGGCTCGCGCACGGGTTCGACGGAGAGCGGCGCCGAGAGCTCGACCACCATCGGCTCCGCGGCGACCGCGCCGGTGTCCTGCGCCGTGGGCAGCGCGGAGTCCTCGCGGGGCTCGACCGCGCCCTCGCGCGAGCGCCACAGGAGGATGCCGGAAACGGCGAGGACGAGCAGCAGGACGAGGATGAGAGAACGCTTCACGGGACCGATCCTTGGGTGCGCTGACGCGCGGGGAGCACGGTGGGCCAGACGGGCGGCAGGGTACGCGAGCCACAGGCCCCCGTTGGATCCCCGAGGCGCGAATTTCGCCCGCTCCGGCCTTCCTGCGCCAGCCTTTACGTCCTATCCCTTGCGCCACGGGCGGAGGCGACGTCCCATAGGCGTCTTGTCCCCCGCGCCGCTCGCCCGCGTCCCCGGAGTCCTGTCCATGTCGCTGCGCACCCTCGCCTGCCTGATGTCCCTCGTCCTGCTCGCTCCGGCCCTCCCGGCCCAGCAGATGCCCAAGGTCGGCAAGGAGTACAAGGACGAGGTCGACATCGGCTTCAGCATCAAGATGCCGTCCGACTGGCCCTTCGTGCCCGGGCAGCCCGACGACAAGAACGAGATCGGCGGCTACTCGGGCGGTGACTTGTCGGTGCTGATGGACCCCAAGACCGGGCGTCCGTTCCTCGAGCTCGAGATCAAACTGCTCAAATTCGATCGCCGCAAGGCGAGCGACGCCGAGACGATCGAGGTCGAGAAGGATGGCGAGAAGATCGAGATCAACTTGGGCGGCGGTGCGCAGAACTTCGCGGCTTGGTCCAAGAATCTGAAGTCGGGCTGGAAGCGCGAGGAGAAGCTCTGCAAGGACCTCAAGGTCAACAAGGTCGACACCAAGCTGCACGTCTATCGCAACGTGTTCGACAAGAAGGAGGACATCGCCGCCTTCCTGTGCGCCTGGGAGTACAAGCTCCAGCCGGACGTCGAGATCGTGATGCTCGGCTTCGCGCCGGCGGACGACAAGCGCTGGGGCAAGTGGGAAGGCACGCTCGAGTCGATGGCGAAGAGCTTCAAGCCGCTCGAGATCGCGAGCAAGAAAATCGCCGTCGCCAAGGGCGCGACGATGCGCGACGCGCGCCGCGCGGAACTGCAGACCGAGATCACGAAGAATCCGGGCTGGAAGCTCTACGAGACGCCCAACTACTTCCTCGTGTCGTCGAAGAACGACGACAAGATGTTCATGAAGGAGTTGATGGAGCGCCTCGAGGCGATCCGCGAGCAGTACGAGGAGATCTACCCGCCCGCGCTCGCGGCCGAGCTGCGCCAGCTCGCCAAGGTGCGCGAAGCCGCCGCGGAAGAGGAGAAGAAGAAGAACCCCGAGCAGGGCGAGGGCGGGAACGAGCCCAGCGAGGCGGACTTCGAGAAGGAGCTCGCGCGGCGCACGCGCGCCTCGGGGGGCGACCCGATGGAGCGCTCGAAGTGCAGCGTGGTGCGCGTGTGCTCGAGCGAGGACGAGTACCTGAAGTATTCGGGCCTCTACGGCTCGGCCGGCTACTGGTCGTTCCAGACCGAGGAGCTCGTGCTGTACGACGACCAGAAGGGCGGCGGGCGCGCGAACACGTGGGCGGTCCTCAATCACGAGGCCTTCCACCAGTACGTGTTCTACTTCTTCGGAAATCTCTCGCCCCACAGCTGGTTCAACGAGGGCACCGGCGACTTCTTCTCCGGCTTCCAGCTCGAAGGCTCGCG